>QLAH01000305.1_pt1 | contig 31996 bp, 22 predicted proteins | sample 4693081 | NCBI WGS metagenome assembly QLAH01 (sample SAMN09425401, study PRJNA476045) | Lake water metagenome, whole genome shotgun sequencing project. | reverse complement strand
TATAGTCAATTTCCATTGTGGCATTGCTAAAGCCGCTTTCTACTGCTCCTCCAAAAGTGCCGCCCATGGCTAGGTTCATGATTAAAAAGAAATTTTGATTAAATGGTAAGCTCGAAGTATTTGCTACGGTATGATATACGGTTCCATTCACTAAAAACTTGATAGAAATAGCATTCCATTCCATTGAGTAAATCTGAAATTCGGTGGTTGCATTGGTAATATCTCTAGTGCCCCCATCCGCATTTCCGCCAAACCTTGCCGGGTGGTGTACGGTGCCATGTATGCGATTCAGCTGCGATCCCTTATGTTCCATGATATCTATCTCGCCACAAGCGGGCCATCCTGCGGTAGTAATATTATTACCCAACATCCAGATGGCTGGCCAAGTGCCTACTCCTGCCGGAAGTTTGGCCCTCACTTCCACTTTACCGTATCGGAAACTGAATTTATTCTGGGTCAATATTCTTGCACTGGTAAAGGCACTGCCGCTAAATGCTTCTCTTATGGCTCTGATTTTTAATGTGCCGTTCGATACAAATGCGTTGTCTAATCGATTGGTATAATGTTGTAATTCATTATTGCCCCATCCATTTGATCCTGTACCTATATCATATCCCCATTTGGAGGGATCGGGCGCGCCGTTTGCGTCAAACTCATCTGAAAAAATCAATGACTGTGTTACGGAAACCGTTACGGTTGTTCGCTGCGATATGGTTTGTCCGGTGCTGCTCTTTGCTATCACATTTACCGAATAAGTGCCCGATGCTGGATACTTATAAGTTACAATCCCCGTAGGAACTGTTTGAAATACCCCATTGCCAAAATCATAATCATAGGTACTTGCATTGGTTGCACTTGCCGTAAATGCCACATTGCCACTATTATCAGTGCTTACTACTGCATTCACCGTAAGATTGGTGGGCGTTACTACTGTAGTACCAGTATCTTTCTTGCCGCAACTAAGCAGCAAGAAAGATCCGATTGTTATCACACTTAAAATATACTTCATGTCCTATTTTACTTTCAGTTTTTGATACCATGAGTTTCCATCTATTCCAATATTTCTTAAACTTAACTCTGTTGCAGAAATAGCCAATATTTCATAGCTGGTTCCACCTGTTCCAAAATTGATGATGCCATTTCCTGGTACAGTAAAGGCAATTCTGGTTGAATTTGCTGCTGTTGAACCCGTATTTGCATTCATAAAGCTCAATCTGCGTGGTGCTGCAATATTCATAGAAAAACATGCATCGCCTCCACTAAATCCATAAAATCCACTAGCAGCGCCAATTGCAAAGGATTGACCTTTGTTATCTATCGTCATAGTGATATTGTTATTGGCGTCTCTGCTGAAACTGATTTCATCGTCGTATGCACATGGTTCTCTTGAATCTGGTGTTGCTGCATACCAAACAGGTGCAAACTCATTGGCTGGTCCTACTCCAAAATGACCTACTGCTCCCTTATCGGTTACCCAGGTTTTAGAACCTGCTCCTGTTAATGCAGTTACAATATTGGTAGGAATTTCAAATGCTACAAATACCGTTACTTTTCTACTGATGGTGCTAATGCTTCCTCCTGTTCCTATTGCATTTACTACAATGGTATACTCATTAGTACCAGGTGTAGTGTAACGATAATTGATTGATCCAGTAGGCACTACTTGTGTTCTACCATCACCAAAATCAATATTGTAAGTGAGTGCATTGGTAGCTGTTACGTTAATTGCCACATTTCCGGTGCCATTTCCATTAGGATTACTTGTATTAACCCCTGCAATAACAGCATTTAAGGTTAATCCGGTTGGTGTTTTTATTGCGCCAAAGCTGTAGTCTGCTTTTTTGCAGCCCGAAAACAATAGCACTGCAGCAACAAAAAACGAAGACAGGGTTGTTATATTTTTAAACATATTGCTCGTTTTATTCAATTAAAAAAGGTTGATATCGTCAAAATAGAAAGTGAAATTACTGCCGCCATCTCCTACGGTTCCCAATTCAAAAATCAATACGATTTTATGGTAACTGTTGGATGTATTAATAGCACTGTAATCAAAAGTCAATTCTTCCCATCCGTTTGCTACAGTGGTAGTTACTTCTCTTTCAAAGTTTAATGCTCCATTGGTGGCATTTTCTACTTTCAACAATACTTTAGCCCCTACTCTTGGAGAATATACTTTCATTTTAAAGGTCTTCTTAGTAAAATCAATTGGACCTCCTAATTCAATAAATGAACCTCCCCATGGCTGGCCTGCACTCTTAATCATTCTACCCACTCTATTGCTGGTATTGATTCCTGTTTTATGTGGATTATCAATAACGGTTGCTCCACCTCCATCAAAGTTGGTGAATGTGTAAGTAAGCGCTCCATTTTCAAAATTCAAAGGCAATCCAACACCTACTACCACATTGGTACTTAAGTATTGTACATCATCCCAATAAAACACTTTTCCATTACCCGCTGTTCCAAAATCAAAGAAGATTGATGCTTTATCGTAACGATAAGTTGCATTCATCGCTGCTGTTCCTGATACATGATTGGCAAAATCGAAAATCAACGTTTCCCATGTATTGGCTGCAGTGGTAGTTGCTTCTGTTTCTACAGATTTAGTTCCATCAGCTGCATCTTCAATTTTTAACCTGATTTTTAAACCCGCTGCCGGAGAGTAAACCCTTACACTCATTTGTGATGTGGTAGCATTAATTGGCAATGCTCTTGCAAAACCACTAGGCGTGCCAATAGTAGTACCAGCCCATGTTTGAGCACCGTTTGGCTTGGTGGTCTTCATTACCTTATTGGCTGCATTCGTTGGATCATTCACTAATTCTGAAAAATTGTCTCCAAAATCAGTTACGGTATAATTGGTTCCTGCTACATCAAAATTAACTGGCCAATCTATTTGATTGGTTGGCATAGTAGCTGCCAAACGAATATCATCAAATAAGAAAGTGAAATTAGGTGAACCGTCTCCTACTGTGCCTAATTCAAATATCAACACAATATTATTATAAACATTGGCCGTATTGATGGTGCTGAAATCGAATCCAATTTCTTCCCATGCATTGGCTACAGTTGTGGTACGCTCTCTTTCAAAATTGATTGCGCCATTGCCTGCGTTTTCTACTTTCAATAATACTTTTGCACCCACTCTTGGTGAATACACTTTCATTCGGAATACCTTATTGGTACTGAAGTCGATAGGTGCGCTCAACGGCATTACCGATCCACCCCATGGCTGTCCTGCTCCTTTAATCATTCTACCCACTCTGTTACTGGTATTAATACCTGTTTTGTGTGGGTTATCAATCACACTTGAATTACCGCCATCAAAATTGCTGAACTGATAATTTAAAGTAGGTGATTCAAAAGTTACTGGTAATAAAACTGGATCTACAATGGTAACGGTTTTAGTTACTTCTGTTTTTGCAGCACCTCCACTTAATGCTACTACTCTTACTGTATAGGTTCCTGTTCTTGCATAAACTTTACTTACAGTTTGTCCTTCATTAAAATTAGTAGGCACTTCATTCGGTACATCTCCAAAAAACACTTGGAAAAAAGTTTCGTAAGTAGCTTTTGCTCCAACGTTTACTTTAAAGTTATTGCTAGGATCTATATCTACTGTGGCTTCCACATTTTCAGGTGCCCTGAATGTAACGGTTAACTGCTGTGTTCTTTCAGTTGTTTTTCCTGATACATTATAGGCTACCAACTTAACATTGTATACCCCTTCTCTGTACACATGGGTAGTACTCTTTCCCGCAGTAACTTTTGCTGGTGCGGTAGTAGCATCGCCATAAAATACATCATAAGAAATAGCACCTTCTCCATTTGGAGTAATGGTCACTAAACCAGTATTGTCTTGGGTAATGGTGAACAAAGCGCTCAATTTATCTGGAACGCTTGCCCCTTCTACAAAAGAAGTATCCGTAAACTCCTTTTTGGTACAGCCGGTGAAAAGCAATCCCACCAGTACTGCGCTGAATAAAAATTTTATTGATTTCATATCATTTTTTTTGTGGGTTGATTAATAGCCGCTGTTTTGTGGTAAGCCTGAAATTTCCACTTCTTGCTGAGGTATAGGAAATACTTCGTGCTTGCCCACTCTAAATCCAGTCATTCTAGCTGCTGCTTGTCCTGTTCTCACTAAGTCGAAGAATCGATCTCCCTCCATCGCTAGTTCTAATCTGCGCTCATTCCAAATAGCATCTCTTAATGCAGTACCCGCTCCAGAAAAATTATTGCTGTTATTACCAAATGCACGTTCTCTTACTCTATTTAAATAAGACAATGCTTTGGCATCGTTTGGTGCTGCTGATCTATTGAACGCTTCTGCTGCCATTAATAACACATCTGAAAAACGAATGATGCGGAAATTATTGGTGTAGTTCAATTCAATTTGACCAGATGTTTCACCCTTACGTGGCAAATACTTTTGGTTATATAATCCTGTATTCTTGTAAGGCGCTACTTGGTAAGTGATATTAAAACTTGGATTAGCATTCTTATACGCTTCAATATCTAAGACGGTTACATCCTTTCTTTGGTCTCCTGCAGTATAAGCAGATGCCAAATTGGTAGTTGGTAAATTGGTGCTCCAACCAGCCGCATAAGGCATGGCCGCAGTTCCGTTTAATCCCCTTACACCACACTGTTGTACCGCATAGTTTCCTTGACCCCTTGTTGCTCCACCCCAGTTATAATAAGGTGAGTTGTTGCTGTACTGAATTTCAAATACAGACTCTGGACCGTTTTCGCCAGAAGCTAAAAACATTGAACCAAAGTTGGATACCAATGAAAATGCATTAGAAGTAATCACTGATTCTAGTGTAGTGGCTGCTTCTGTAAATTTATTCTGGTATAAATAAACCTTACCCAATAAGGCTTGTGCTGCATATTTGGTAATTCTTCCTTTTTGAACTTGTACCGCTGGCAATGCCGCAACCGCTGTAGTTAGGTCTGTTTCAATTTGCTTGTATACATCGGCTTTAGGTGCGCGCTTCAAAGATTTTGAATCGGTTAATCCCAAACGTCTGTCTACAAATAATGGCACATCGCCAAAAAACTTTACTAATGTGAAATAGTAGTAAGCTCTTAAGAAATGAATTTATCCATATAATGCTTCTTTACCAGCAAAATTTACCGTTGCGCCAGCAAGGTTCGTAGTCTTATACTGTGTCATGTAATTGGCACGGTTAATACCTTCGTAAGCACTTACCCATAATTCTTGCAAAGTGCTATTAATAGGCGTATGCGTGTAGTCGTCTATTTGTTGTAAGCTTAATACATCAGATGCATTTTCGCCACCAGCTACTGCATTATCCGATGCAATTTCTCCTACTACTACGGCTTGATTTAACCATTGCAATGGTGTGTAAACACTCACTGCCATCGTTCTGTAATCAGATTCTGAGCGTAGGTATTCTTTTTCAGTGATGATGAAATCTTCTTTTGGATCGTAGTCTACCCACTTTTTGCAGGAGACACTAAGCATGGAAACCATGGCCAAGCTTAGGATAGTATAGTTGAACTTTTTCATTGTTGTAATTTGTTTTCGTTAGAGTTTAATGTCTAATCCTAAAGAGAAGGTTCTTGCTTGTGGGTATGCACCACGATCAATACCTGTATCTAAAATTCCTCCCGCTATTTCAGGATCAAATCCAGAGTACTTGGTAAAAGTGAAGGCATTTCTTACTTGTACATAAACCCTTAATCTGCTGAACGCTTTTTTAACAGTAGAAGATGTGAATGTGTATCCTAATTGGATATTCTTAATCTTTATAAAAGAACCATCTTCAACATAACGATCACTTACGCGAATATTGCTGTTTGCATCGGTAAATGAATAACGTGGGAATCTTGCATCGTTGGTAGAACCTTCGCCAGTCCAACGTCCTAGCACTTCTCTTGACTTATTAGAAAAGTTGGCATTACGCTCATAAGCTTTGTATATATCATTGCCTACAGATGCATAAGTAAACATATTGAAGTCAAAATTCTTGTAGTCTAGGTTTAAATTCCAACCCATGGTAAACGTTGGGAATGGATCGCCAATTTTGGTGCGGTCATCTGCGTTAATCACGCCATCTCCATTGATGTCTGCAAATTGAATATCACCAGGTACTGCTCCAGGCTGTGTAGGTGCTTTAGCAATATCTGCTGCATTTTGAAATATTCCCAATGTTTTGTATCCAAAGAAATAACCAGGTGTTGCTCCTTTTTCAAATACAGTAACATTTTGGCTTTGTCCATTAAAATAAAATCCGCCTAAAATTCTAGCAGTTCCATCATCATTGGTTGCAGTTACTTCATTCTTAGCTGTAGTAAATGTAATGGTAGATGAGAACTTCAAGTTCTTTCCAAAAATATCGTTGTATCCAATGCTTAAATCTAATCCACGTGTTCTGGTAGAACCAATATTCGCAGTTGGAATTGGCACTGTACCCAAATACATGGAAGCAGATGGAGTAAATAATAATCCACTTACATTTTTCTGGAAATAATCTACAGTGATATTTAGTTTCTTATTTAAGAATGCCGCATCAAATCCAAAGTTCGCTTGCAATTGTTTTTCCCAACGCAATGCATTGTTTGCAGCAGATGCTACAGTTGAACCAGGATAAAATACATCACCAAAAGTGTATCCATTACTATTAGCAGTAGGACCATAACTAGGACCACCCGTAACAATAGAAACAAATTGAGGATTTACATTCTCATTTCCGATTGAACCATAGCTACCACGAATCTTTAAATAGTCAACCACTTTAGATTTAAAGAAAGACTCATTAGAAACAACCCATCCAGCAGAACCAGATAAGAAGTTAGCAAAACGGTTCTCAGAACCAAATGCATAAGAGCCGTCTCTTCTTAAAGTTAAAGAAGCCAAATACTTATCTTGAAAATCGTAGTTAACACGTCCAAAATAACTGAGGTTTCTTCTGAAATATTGATAGTAATATCCATTGATGGCATTGCTATTGGTAGCATTATTATTACCAGTAGCTGCAGTGAAATCTGCAAAATCCCATGAGTTAAAAGGAACATCTTGTCTGCTTGCACCTGCTGCGTTACCCGATACTTTTGCAACAGCCATACCTACTACGGTCTCGAACTCATGATCTTTTTTGATCTTGAAGTTATAGTTTGCATAGGTTTCCCAAGTCCAGTTAAAGTTGCTGGTCTTTTCATGCGATACCGTATTGAATCTTCCTGCAACGGTTGATCCGTCTGCATTCATAGAGTTATCTACGTTTTGAGGACCATAAAACACTAATGGATTAAAGCCTTTTGCATTTCCATCGTATTTAGTATAACCAAAACGAGTAGTCAATTTAAGGTCTTTCATCACATCGTACTGTAATTCAAACTTTCCGTAAAGTTTAGTACCAGTGTTTTTATTGTACGTGTTTTCTAGTTTAGTAAGGGGATTATAAATCTCCGATAACAATAAATTACTAAAACCAAATTGACCCACCGTATTAGGAACTGTGTTTAACACTGGAACAGTTGGATCAAAATTGATGGCACTACCAATGATAGAGTTGAAAGAATTTTCTTGAACACCTCTACCAGATAATGTTACTGCGGTAGTGTTAATCAACAATTTTACTTTAGAGCTTAAATCGAAATTTAAGTTGGCAGTAAAGTTGCCACGAGTAAAGCGGCTCTTTCCATCTCCCCCTACAATTCCACCTTGGTCTACAAAACCTCCACTTAAGAAATAAGTCATTTTATCGCTTCCGCCTCTTGCCGCAACTGAATGCGTTTGAAAAGAAGCATCTCTAAATACTTGATTTTGCCAGTTGGTTCCAACCCCTACCTTACTTAAATCTGAAAACACAACCGGTCCACCTGCTACAGTACTTCCTTCATTAATGATGGCAGCATATTCTGAAGCATTCAACACACCAATCGTATTAATTACGTTTTGTACGCCATAGTTACCATTGATGGTGATATCTGTTTTTTGGTTTTTGCGTCCAGACTTAGTGGTTACCACAATTACCCCGTTACCCCCTTTAACACCATAAATAGCAGTTGCCGCTGCATCTTTTAATACGTTGATCGACTCTATATCGGCCGCATTAATAGCGTTAAAATCGGTAAGTGTTTGTGGAACCCCGTCTATAATAACCATTGGGTCTGTACCAGAGAAAGAAGGAATACCTCTTACTAATACAGTTGGCTTAGACCCCGGTGTACCACTTTGAATCACATTTACCCCTGAAGCTCTACCCTGAAGGGCTTCTTCTGTTCTTACGGGCTTCAATTTTTCGATGTCTTCACTTTTTACAGTTGAAATGGCACCTGAAACCTTGGTGATTTTTCTGGTACCATAACCAATTACGATTACATCATTAAGGGTACTTGCTGTACTCAACTCCAACGCGATACCTAGTGTTGTAGGTCCATTGATGGTGTTTTTTACAGATTCGAACCCCTCAAATGAAACAACCACCACTGCGCCTTTGGCAACATTGATGGTAAACTGACCTTGGGCATTGGTTTGGGTAGCATTTTGTGTACCCTGAACAACTACCGAGGCGCCGGCCAGCGCTTCGCCTGTACTTTTATTGGTTACTTTACCGCTAACAGCTATTTGCTGCGCAGCTACCTGCTGTAGAAAACCACCCATAATAAATAGGAGGCATAGCAGTAGAAATCTTAATCTCATAATGCAAGCTTTTTGGTGAATGAAATGCAGTCGTTTTAACAACCTAAAAATATTTCATGCTACTTCACCCAAAGAATAACTTGCCCCTACATTACTACATCATCATTTCTAATTCATTGATTTATAGTAAAATGTACTACATCAAAACTACATCATGATTTTTTTGTTATATTCATCATACCATTTTAACCGATTGCTGAAAAAAATTACCATATTCCTTTTATTACCCCTAGCTATAGGGGCACAGAATACCATCGGACTACCCGAAACAATCAACTATTCTAAAAACCAATACAATGCCGGAGCCCAAAACTGGGATATCCGTCAAGACAAACAAGGCATTATTTATCTAGCCAATAATGAGGGGCTTTTAACCTATGATGGTAAAACATGGCAACTATACCCGTTGCCCAATAAAACCATTGTTCGTTCAGTGCTCATTGGCGAAGACGGCAAAATTTATGTGGGAGGTCAGGATGAATTAGGTTATTTCTTACCCAATAATGCTGGAAAATTGGTTTATACGGCTTTAATTAATGCCATTCCTGAAGCTGATCGCAATTTTGGAGATGTTTGGGATATCGTTTCGTTCAAAAAAGGGGTTTATTTTAGGACATCTAATAAAATATTTAGGTTTTTAAATGGAAAGCTGTCCATTTTCAAGGCCCCAGGCGAGTTTTCCTACCTAGAAACAGTCAATGACCGCTTATATGCCCACGATTATGAAAAGGGACTCCTCGTTTTAGATAAAAATAGGCTAATGGCGCTGGGGGCAGGTGGTGCTCAAACAGGTGGAGTTCAATTATCGAAGACCGATGGCGTAACAGCTATTATTCCAATTGGTGAAAACAAAGCCCTAGTTACGACCCTTAAAAACGGGTTATTCCTGCTTAGCCAAAACCAATTAGAAAAAATCAACTCTGCTAATAATGCACTTTTTGCCAATGAACGAATTTATGCTGCAACCAGTGTAAACAATGAATGGGTTGCGCTAGCTACCACCAACGGAGGGGTCTACATCATTGATCATAGTGGAAATATCATCCAACATTTTACAAGAACAGAGGGATTACAAAACAATAATATCCTAAGTATTTTTTTGGATAAGGAGAAAAACCTGTGGTTGGGGCTCAACAATGGCATCGACTTTATTGCAAACAACAGTGCCATCAAGAATATTTCGCCCCAATTAAACGAAGAGTCGGGTTATGCGGCAATGGTGCACAACAACCAGCTCTATTTGGGTACTTCGAATGGACTATTTGCGGTTCCCCTTCAACCTGCCAAAGACATCAGCTTTAGCAAAGGCAATTTTTTATTGGTAAATAATACCCGTGGACAAAACTGGAACCTTCAACAAATGAATGGCAAATTATTATTAGGCCATCACGAAGGTGCTTTTGAAATTAAAAACAATACCGCCATTCCGTTTTCAAATTATGCTGGCTTTTGGAACTTTATCCCTTACCGTTCCGGGATGATAGCTGGTAATTATAAGGGGTTGCTCTTTATAGACGGCCCTACTCAATCCCCTATCCCCAATTTTAATGAATCCTCTCGCTATGTTGCGGTAGATAACCAACAAAATACTTGGGTATCTCATCCATATCATGGGGTATTTAAAATTGATTCAACTAAAATAGTTACTAATTACAATAACAAAAAAGGACTTCCCACTGCTTTAAATAACCATATATTCCTCATTAAAAATAAAATTACCGTTGCAAGCACTAATGGGGTTTATCAATACAATAAAGAGCGTGATTTATTTGAACTAGATGGTTTCTTTTTAAACTTTTTGGGTAACAAAAGCATTCGATATTTAAAAGAAGATAAAGAAGGCAATATCTGGTTTATCCATGAAAAAAATATTGGAGTCATCGATTTATCTGGTGACCAGCCACAAGTGATAGAAATACCTGAATTGAAAAATAAAATGCTCAGCGGTTTCGAAATGATTTATCCTGTAGATGAAAACAATATTTTCTTGGGTGGTGAGCGTGGTTTCTATCATATCAATTATAAAAAATATAAACAAAATACCCCTCAATTAAACGTTCAAGTAAGGTCTTTAAAAATCGGCAGCAATTTAGACAGTATGGTGTTTGGCGGATATTATAATCAATTAGATCTGCCTGCCATTGATTACGATTTTAATAGTGTTCAAATTGATTTCATTGCTGCTCAGCATGGTTATTTAAATAATATTGAATACAGTTTTAGGTTAAAAGGATTGGAAAGTACATGGTCTGCTTGGAGCCAAAGAACTGAAAAAGAATACACCAATCTGTCTCCCGGAAAATATACGTTTGAAGTTAAGGCGCGAAATAATTTAGGTAACGAATCTGCAGTATCGAGTTATCAGTTTACCATTTTAGCCCCTTGGTACAGAACGCTTTGGGCCTATATTGTTTATGGACTCTTAGCCATTGCTGGCCTATTTGGTTTATATTATTGGCAAAAGAAAAAATTTATACAACAAAAATTAAGATTTGAAGAAGAACAACAAAAACTGGTTTATATACACGAACTAGAAATCAGTAAATCAGATGGCGAATTAGCTGCATTAAGAAATGAAAAGTTAGAAGCCGATCTCAATTTTAAAAATACAGAGCTAGCTTCTTCTGCTATGCACCTTGTTAAAAAAGGGGAATTGCTCACTAAAATAAAAACAGAACTAAGTCAGATCACTAAAAAAATAGACAACGAATACGCTATTACCGAATTAAAGAAAATGATCAAGACCTTGGGTGAAGACGAACAATTGGACGAAGAATGGGAATATTTTACCAAGCACTTCGACAAAGTTCATAGCAATTTTATTGTTTCACTTAAATCGGTTCATCCTAATATCAGTAATAATGAAATAAAGCTTTGTGCATATTTGCGCATGAACCTAACCACCAAAGAAATAGCTCAGCTGATGAATATTTCGGTAAGAGGAGTAGAAATAAGTCGTTATAGGCTTCGTAAAAAATTAAACCTTGCTACGGAAGTAAACCTCTTCAATTACCTTATTGCAATTGGCAATCAAGATACTAATGAACAATAGTTTATATTTGAACTAAACGATTCGCATATGAAAGAGCAAAACTTTAAAAATCACTCACAGTTAGTATTTGGATGGCATGGACTTACCTTCTTTGCAATACTTGCAGTATTAATTGGTTCATTCATTAACCTGAATGGTTCTGTTCCTGAGAATAAATATTCTGCATCGCTGATTTGTGTGATTGCATTAATCTGTTGTTTCTTCTTTGCCTATGTACGCATTTTTGCATTAAAAGCACAAGACAGGGCTATCAGAGCCGAAGAAAACTTGCGCCACTTTGCATTAACTGGAAAATTATTACCTGCTCAATTACGCATAGGACAAATTGTTGCATTACGTTTTGCATCAGACGATGAGTTCCCAGACTTGGCCACAAAAGCGGCAATAGAAAACTTATCGAATAAACAAATTAAGCTTGCTATCAAAAATTGGAGAGCAGACTGGTACAGAGTTTAATTTACAAGCAAGCTGTTTAACCAATTACAGGAAGATTCATATCAATTACCATCTTTACTTCTTATTGATTTTCATAGAATCTCCAATTGGTAGTAAAATTTTCTGTTAATGGTTGCTTGGTTAAAATGGCTCTTACCATTTCTACCGGCATGGCATTCATTTTCATAACCGCATCATGGAATGCTGAGTAGCTCATTTTTTTGCTGTCTACCAATTCTTTCTTGAGTGCATAAAACTGACGGCCGCCCGTTAAGTAAGCCAATTGATACAATGGAGGATAGCCTCCTGTAAATGATCTTCTTACTTCACCTTCGGCATTCGCACGCTCATGTCCTACCTTGTCTACTAAGAAATCGATGCACTGTTGCGGAGTCCATTTACTCGTATGATAATTTAATGAGAAGATGATTCTTGCACATCGATGCATATGCCAGAACAACATACCAATTCGGTCTTCTGGGGTTTTAGCAAACTGCATATCCCATAAAATCAACTCCCAATACAATGCCCAGCCTTCACTCCAAAATGGTGTTCCAAAATTTCTATAGGTTCGGTTACGTTGGTTAACAAACTGCTGGAGGTTATGTCCTGCAATCAATTCATGGTGCACTACTGCTTTAGAAAAATGTGGATTGTTTCCTCTCATGCTCATCATTTTATCTTGATAAGCCATCGTATTGGTAGGATATGAAATCAAGATATCTGCACCCCCTAAAAAGAATGGAGCAACCAACTGCCTTTCGGGGCTCATCATCATCATGCCCCAGGTTTCTTCGGCCAATGGGGGAATAGTAATGAGTTGATTTTTCTTTAAAAAATCAATGCTTTCATTGTAAAGTTTTAAAATAAGTTCTGGTTGTTTGCCTTCGGGAACATACGTGTTTTTTACTTTTTCCAACGCCGCTTTCCAATCATTTCCAAATCCCATTTCTTTGGATGCTTTCAACATTTCTGCTTCGCACCAAGCAAATTCCTTATTGGCAATTTCAATTAATTCCTCAGGCGTGTAAGGAATCATTTCATTTTTTAATTGTCTAATCAAACTTTCGCGTCCAGCTTGTACGCCAACAATTCCGCTTTTATCAGAAGCGGTTAACGTGCTATTGGCTTTGGCTTTAAAAGCATTTGCATATGCAGTTAATACTTCATCCAACGACTTTTGTGTTACAGGTACCCACCAGCTGAACATGGGGTCGTATCCATTGTAAAATTCAAAAATGCTTTGAACGGCATTTCGTGCATTAGTGATTGCAGCGGTTGCCACTGCAACCTGATCAGGTTCTATGCTTGCTACTTTTTTTAATTGCTCTTGCAATTGTTTAACATCCGCTATAATATCATTCCAATCTTTTGCAACCACTTTTGCATCTGGTTGCCCACCTCTTCTTCTTATTTGTTCTAATGCATAAATTTTATTCGTGAACCCAATCCACTGATTTAGTTTTTGCATGTTTGCAGCATCTAAAGTCAGCTGTTCTAATCGGCTTTCTAAATCCCTTTTGAATAAAATATAATCGGCCTTACATTCTTGAGACAAATTTTTAAAATTGACTCCAGCTAGTTGTATTTGATACGCTTTAACCAGTTTTTGTAATCGTTCATTTTTCTCAGGGGATCCAATACTCCAATCTGCAGCACCTCCACGCGCATTATTCAATGCGGGGCTGTAGTATCTATTTAACACCCTACTGTCTGCATTAAACCGTTGAATTAATGCGGGCATTTCTTGACATGGAATCCATTCATTAGAAGATACCTGAGCAATAACCATTGCCGGGGTTACAGTGATTGAAGCAGAAAAAGCAAAGGCTAAAAAATAATTTTTCATAAGCATCTTTTAATTTTTAAAACTGTTGTACAAATTAAAATTTCTATATCACCTGAAAACCGTGTGCATATGGATCGTCATCGTCTATGATAATAGTGTTATATCCAGTAACCCTTGCCCATCCCTCAATTCCTGGAATAATGGCCGGCCGATCTTTTACTGTTGTAACGCCTTCAATAGTTCCATTGAAGATGGATCCAATAATACTTTCGTGTACAAATACCTCTCCTTGTTTCAATAAACCTTTTGCATACCATTGCGCCATCCTAGCTGATGTTCCTGTACCACAGGGAGAACGATCAATGGCTTTGTCGCCGTAAAAAACCGCATTGCGTGCAGTGGAACTTTCTTTCAATGGCTTACCCGTCCAGAGTAAATGACTGAGGCCTTTAATATGTTCATTTTCAGGATGCACAAAAGAATAATGGTCGTTTAAATATTTTCTGCATTCCCTGCTCCAACTAATGAGTTGGTCGGCAGTAAAATGCTCCAAGCCTGGGAAGTTGGGTTGCAGATCTACAATAGCGTAGAAGTTTCCACCATAAGCCACATCTACCTTAATCGTTCCTAATCCACTGCACTCCACTGTTAAATCAGTTGCATATAAGAAGGCTGGCACATTGGTTAATTTTACAGAAACTACTTTTTTTCCCTCTTGCTTGTATTCTATCAATACCAATCCTGCTGGTGTTTCTATGCGCAGCTTGCCTGGAACTTTAGGTTGTACTAATCCTTCTTCAATAGCAATGGTAATGGTTCCGATAGTACCATGTCCGCACATGGGTAAACATCCACTGGTTTCTATATATAATACCCCAATATCATTTTGTGGATCACAGGGTGGATATAAAATGCTTCCACTCATCATATCGTGTCCACGTGGTTCAAACATTAATCCTTTTCTAATCCAATCATACTCGCGCATAAAATGCAGTCGCCTTTCCATCATTGAATTACCTTCTAATAATGGACCTCCACCTGCAACCAATCTTACAGGATTACCACATGTATGTGCGTCTATGCAAAAGAATTTTTTATGCGCCATGATTCAAGCGTGTTTAATCAATAATTATTTTTCTTAACTGTCTATTTGGCTAAAAGGATAATCTTTATAAAGCTTCCTTCGTTAATATTCCATTAACCAATCTTAAAATTCCTGCCTCGTTTTGATTACGCAAATACAATGGCAGCAATGCTTCTGGACAATCTTGGTAACAAACAGGTCTTGCAAATCTTCTAATTGCTTCTGGGCCTACCGAAGTTGTTCTTGCATCGGTTGTTGCAGGAAACGGTCCACCATGAACAATGGCATTGCACACTTCAACGCCTGTAGGTACATTGTTAAAAATCAATCTGCCTACTTTTTGCTGCAAGCTATCTATCAATGCTTGACATTGCTCTAATTCTTTGGTTGACCCATAAATAGAACCTGTTAATTGGCCTTCCATTTTTGCTATGGCCATATTCAATTCCTCTTGATTTTTACAAACCACCAATAAACTACAGGGTCCAAAAATCTCTTTTTGCAATGCAGGGTTTGCCATAAAATGAATACCTGTTGTTTGCATTAAAGCTGGAGTGGCTTTGAATAGTTCAGACAGGTCTGATCCCTCCATAATTATTTTAACATGATTGGTTTGTGACAGTTGTTTTTTATCGGCATAATAAGAATTACAGATTTGTGGATTCAACATGGTGCCTGCCGTTGCATTGCTTAATGCAGTGGCTAATTCAACTGCAAAAGATTGGGTTGCTTCGTCATTTAATGCAAATATCAATCCCGGACTAGTGCAAAACTGTCCTACCCCTAAAGTGATTGAACCCGCTAATGCCGTTGCAATGGTAGTTGTTTTTTCAGCCAATATTTCTGGCAATAAAATAACTGGATTGATGCTACTCATTTCTGCATATACAGGAATTGGGGTTTTTCTTTTTTGTGTTGCTGTTTGGTATAATGCCATGCCTGCTTTATACGATCCCGTAAATCCAATTGCTTGGATTCTTTCATCTGCTGCTAATTGCTGGCCCAATACCGGACCAGTTCCTATTAAACTTGCAAATACTCCCTTCGGCATTCCTGTTTTTTCGGCTGCGCGCAACACTGCTTCTGATACCATTTGACTGGTTCCTAAATGCGATTCATGCGCTTTAACGATGACTGGGCATCCTGCAGCCAATGCAGATGCAGTATCTCCTCCTGCTGTTGAATAGGCGTATGGAAAATTGCTTGCTCCAAAAACCAAGACTGTTCCTATTGGTTGTAAGATTCTTCTTAAATCGGCCCTGGGTAAGGGTTGTCTTTCTGGCAAAGCGGTATCAATTACTGCGTCACACCAGGTTCCATTGCGCAATAAATTGGCGTATAATATTAATTGGTTACAGGTTCTACCTCTTTCGCCTGTAAGCCTCGCAATAGGTAATGCAGTTTCCTCATGGGTTAACGCTAAAAGCGCATCTCCTAATTGCATAATTTCTGCTGCAATCGCTTCTAAAAATATGGCTCTTTCAATAAATGTTTTCTTTCCGAACGGAATAGCCGCTTCCGCTGCAGCTTGCAATGCTTGCGCTACTTCGGTTTCAGAAGATAGCGGATAAGTGGCTTCAAGAAATTTTTCTTTTAAAGTACTGAATGATGATAAGGTCTGGTTCATGTTTTATAATGATCTATAATCGTGCAAAATGGGTCTTACTGCAATTGCAGCACTGATAATATCATTCACGCTTTTTAATTCATCTCCTGATAATCCCAATCGGGGTGTTCTAACATAAGGTGTTCCAATACCAGTATGCGTTGCTGCAAGTTTAATATACTGCACCAATTTAGGATGTATATCTAATTCTAATAAAGGTAAAAACCAGCGATAAATCGTTAATGCTTCTGCTAATCTACCTTCTTTTAAAAGTTGATAAATGGCAACCGTTTCTCTTGGGAATGCATCTACCAATCCCGCAACCCATCCATCTGCACCTAAACAGAGTTCTTCCAATGCTAGTGTGTCTACTCCACATAATATTTTAAATCGATCCCCAAAACGATTCCTCATTCTAGTTACATTCGATACGTCTCTAGTAGATTCTTTTACTGATTGTATATTATCATGTTCCGCTAATTGCTCAAACATGGCTAAGGTTACTTCAATTTTATAATCCACTGGATTATTGTAAATCATGATGGGTAGTGAAGTGGCTGTTGCAACCGTTTTGAAATATTGCACGGTTTCATGGTCATCCGACTTATAGCGCATTGGAGGCAAAAGCATGAAGCCGTCTGCTCCTGCATGTTCTGCTGCTTGTGCAAATGCAACTGCTGCCCTTGTGGTAGACTCTGCAATATTTAAAATGATAGGGATATGTTCGGGTACTACTTTTTTTGCTATTTGTAATAACAAAAGTTTTTCTTCATTCAATAAAGTACTCGCTTCCCCTAAAGAGCCGCCAATAATAATACCATGAACACCTGCTTCAATTTGTGCTTCAAGGTTTTTAATAAACATTGATTCATCTATGGATTCATCTGCATTGAACGGAGTTAACAATGCTGGATAAACTCCAATCCATTTGGGTATAGCCATTTTGTTTGATTTTGGTAAACAATTTAACCAAAACAAATGGGCTTGTCTAAATATTATTTATAAAAATTACACTTAACCCAATAAATGAGATAAGGTTCCAAAGTCTTTGGTAAAAGCAATAATATTATTGTATTGCTTAAATTCTTCTGGCTCATGCATTGTAGTAATCGCAACTGCCTTCATACCCGCATTGGCTGCAGCTTCTACCCCCTTTGGCGCATCTTCAAAAACAATACAATTAGCGGGATCTACTTTAAGTGCTTCTGCTCCTTTTAAAAAAACGGCAGGATTTGGCTTACTAACGGGTACGTCAAAAGCACTCACGATAGTAGAAAAATATTCGCGAATATCTAATTCGTCTAATACAAAATCGATATTGAAGGGAATAGCTGCAGAACCAATTCCCATCGGAATTCCAGCGGATTTAGCTGCTGCTAAGAATTCCATCAAGCCTGGCATGGGCTCCATAACTGGGCGATATATTTCTTGGTATTTTTTTTCTTTCGCCATTTCAATTTCACTCACTTCTTCAGGGCTAAATTTTCCTTTTCCAAAAACACGGTCTAATAACTCTGAATTTTTACCATACATTTCGGCAGCCACTTGCTCAAAACTCATATTTGCTCCCAATTCATTTACTAATACATGGTACCATACTTTTTTATGATAAGCCATATCATCTACAATGGTTCCATTAAGATCAAATAAAAATGCCTTCTTCATTCCATTCATTTGTGGCAAAACTATACAAATCCCAAATGAAAATGAATTGGAACTTAGCCTGTTTTTGACTTATAACCAATTGCGATCTTGAATAATAACTTTAGGTACTGTTTTACCGAATATGTATTTACTTGAAACGTCAATGCATCTTTTGCAACAATCAACGCTTCTTCTTTATCATGATTAGCGTGCCATTGTTGATGAGCCAAATTGGCAAAATAAAAAGAGAAATTTTTTCTTGATGCTTTTTCAGATGCTGCTCTCAAGTGCTCAGGCAAATGAGCAATATTGTATAACATCGTTTTATAAATGTCTAAAAAATTCTTTCTGTTCTTAAAAGAAGCGGAAGTAATATTTTGCTCGTGATTTCTATATTTTGCCAATACTTCAGGATGATACGCAACTGGATACTTGGCTGCAATCCTATTCCACATCAACCAATCTTCTGCACAACTCACCAAATAAAAAGAACCAAGGTCTTCATAAACACTTCTCTTTACCACTTTTGCAGGGGGTTCTAAATATTGCCTAATCGCAATTCTTTGGTGCCAGTTTTTCAATATCCCTCGTTCGTCTCCCACTGGTTCATTGCTCCAAATAAAATTTCCATGATCATTTACCGCGCGCCAATCGGTACAAGCTGCGCCTGCTTCTGGAAAATCAATAAATAATTGGGTAATAGCATTATAAAAACCCGGCTTAACATAATCATCACCATGCAAAATATGAATATATTCTCCCCTTGATCTATTGATACAAGTTTCAAAATTTCGAATATTTCCTACATTAACAGGTTGCTTATAATAACCAACCCTGCCTTTACCAACCATTTCCACAATCGCTGCAACATCCCCCTCTGTACTACAATCGTCTACTACTTCTATTTGCATTCGGTCAGGTCCAAAATCTTGGGACAATACGGAAAGCAGTGTTTGCGCTAAATAAGCTAATCCATTATAAACAGGAATCATAACCGACCACTGTATAGGTTTAGTGTCGGAAGGAAGTGGTAATATGACTGGTGGCGTCGAGGGTATGCGCACTAAATTTGATATTGGCATTCATTGGTTTGATGGTATTGTAAACTTAGCGCAGAATTATAACTCTGAGCTATAAAATAAGCTTAAAGAAAAAAGCATTTTAAGATTCAACCCATGTTCGATAATTTTAAAGGATACCTTATCTAACCAATACATGAAAAATCGAATTCCCTTCATATTATTTCTAATTGTTATTTCATTTCAAATTCAATTAAAAAGCCAGTCAAAGCATTCCCAAACTACCCTTATCCAAAATGTATGGATTTTAGATGGGACCGGTAGTTCAGCAAAAAAAGGAGCAGTTAGAATAAAGGGAAACAGCATTGTAGCAATTGGAAATTTAACCCCTTTATTGGGCGAATCGGTTATTGATGGTAAAAATCGGTACCTAACCCCTGGTTTTATTGATTCGCATAGTCATCATTTTGGCAGCCTCAAAAAAGAACCAAGTGGCATTGCTATGACCAATCAAGGGATTACTACTATTATCATTGGGCAAGATGGTGATAGCTATGAAATGGATAGCTTAATTCATTTTTTTAAACAGTACCCAATAGCAGTAAATGTAGCCAGCTATACTGGTCATAGCAGCTTAAGGGAAAAAATTATGGGCGAAAAAAATCTATTTAGAAATGCCACAGTAGCAGAAGTTGACCAAATGAAAATGTTGTTAGAAGAAGATTTAAAAAAGGGCTCTTTGGGCTTGTCTACTGGTCTTGAATATGAAGCGGCATTTTATAGTAGTAAAGAAGAAGTAGTGACATTAGCACAATTAACGGCAAAATACAAGGGAAGATATATTAGTCATATCAGAAGCGAAGACATTAAACTAAACGATGCAATTCAAGAAATAATCGATATTGGCAAAATAACAGGTATGCCAGTAAAGTTATCCCATATCAAAATTGCCAATAAAGATGATTGGGGTAATGCACCCCTAATTGTAGACCAGTTAAATGCTGCAAGAGCAAAAGGAGTAGATATAACGGCAGATGTATATCCTTACAATTTTTGGAATTCAACACTAAGGGTTTTATTTCCAGATAGAGATTATACTAATAAAAAAAGTGCTGAGTTGGCTGTCAATAAATTATTTGACCCCAACGAATCTGTTCTGGTTCGGTTTGCACCCCAACCATCTTATGCAGGTAAAACCATTGCTGCTATTGCCAAAGAACGAAAAGAATCAACTGCTGAAACATTAATGCAGTTAATTCAAATTGCAGCTGATTTCAAAACCGCTAACCCAACTGCTGGGGGTATTGAAGCACTTGCTGGTAAATCAATGAATGATTCAGATGTATCAAAATTTATTCAATGGGAACACGCGAATATTTGTTCTGACGGAGCGGCGGGTGGGCATCCTCGGGGTTTTGGTGCATTTACCAGGGTCTTGGGAAAATATGTAAGAGAACAGCAGCTATTGTCTTTAACTGAAGCGATTCATAAAATGACTGGGCTAACTGCACAACAACTAGGAATTAAAAAAAGAGGAAAAATTGCAGTAGGTTATTTTGCAGACTTGGTTTTATTAGACCCTTCTACAGTTAATGATCTTGCAACCATAGAAAACGGCAAAGCATTATCTACAGGCATCGAACAAGTATGGGTAAATGGCAAAATGGTTTATAACATGCAAAAAGCGACTGGTGAATTACCTGGCTCTTTAATTAAACGCAACTAAAAATGAAAAAGGCACTTGTATTAACGAATGGATTATACACAACTTCTGATGCAAAAACCGCTCATGGTTTAGTCAGGGGTTCCGAACGGTTTTTAATTGCGGGAATAATCGACAATGCATCAACCGCAAATAAAGACGCTGGTGAAATATTAGATGGGGTTCATAGAAATATTCCCTTATTCGCAGACTTAGCCACTGCAATAGTAGCAGTACCCGACGCAGATACATTAATTATTGGGGTGGCTACCGTAGGGGGGAAATTACCTACCGAAATGTTGGTGATTATTAAGGAAGCTATTAGCTGTAGGCTTTCGATTGTAAATGGCTTGCACGATTATTTAAACGACCATGCAGATTTAGTTGAACTAGCACAAAAAAATAATATTACACTTACAGATATTAGAAAGCCTAAAAAAAGAGAAGACCTTCACTTTTTTACAGGAGATATTTTCAACATTAAAACTCCCATTGTTGCAGTAATTGGAATGGATTGCGCTATGGGCAAAAGAACAACAGCAAGACTTTTACGTGAAGCCTGTGCATTGGAAAATATAAAAGCAGAAATGATTTATACGGGCCAAACAGGTTGGTTACAAGGCAATCAATATGGTTTTGTATTCGATTCTACGCTGAATGATTTTGTATCAGGAGAATTGGAACACGCAATCCTTTCTTGCAATAAAGAAGTTAGTCCGGATATTATATTTTTAGAAGGTCAATCGGCTTTGAGAAACCCAAGCGGTCCTTGTGGATTAGAATTACTCATCTCAGGTAATGCAAAAAATGTGGTCTTATTATTCGCACCAAAAAGAATTTATTTTGACAACGAAGAACATTGGGGCAAAATTCCTAGTGTAGAATCGGAGATAGCCATTATTGAACATTTCGGCTCCAAAGTAATTGCCTTGGCTATGAATACCGAAGGGTGCAGCAATGAAGAAGCTTATTCCATTCAAGCGTCAATGGAATCAACATTAAATATACCTGTGCTTTTGCCCTTACAATCAGGGGTGAGCAAACTGATACCAGCATTAAAAAAACTGATATCATAAAAATTAAGTTATGAAAATTGTTGCTATACGGTCTTTCATTAAACATATGGCTTTAAAAAAGCCATACACCATTGCATACAATACCTATGCGGATGTATCAATTGTATTTACAGAAATTAAATTGGATAATGGAATAATTGGAATTGGCTCTGCTAGTCCTGCGGAAGATGTTGTAGGAGAAAGCCCAGTTCAAACATTAGCCAATCTTGAATCAGATTTTGTACAGCAGTTTGTAGGCAGGGATATTAGAGCTTTTCAAAAAATTATTACAGAGGTTCAAAAACAGTTTAAACATTTACCAGGAACCCAAGCTGCTTTAGATATTGCATTACACGATGCTTTCGGAAAATGGGCTGGTATTTCAGTGGCTGAATTTTATGGCATTCAGTCGGGTCCGCTAAAAACATCGGTAACGATTGGTATAAAAAATACAGTGGAAACATTGGCAGATGCCGCAGAATATTTTGATCAGGGCTTTGATGTATTTAAAATAAAAACTGGATTAGCGTTAGAGGAAGATATTGAAAGGGTCATATTGCTTCACGAAAAATATGGTAATAAAATCAACATTAGAGTAGATGCTAATCAAGGATATACACTAAGCAAACTAATAAAGTTTATTAATGCTACAGAAAAAATAGGCCTTGAATTAATTGAACAACCGCTCCCAGTAGGTAAAGAAACCGACCTATTGTTACTAGATCAACATAAAAGAAATAAGCTTGCAGCAGATGAATCACTGCACAACGCAAAAGCCGCGATTGAGTTAGCCTGTGTTAGTCATCCATTTGGTATATACAATATCAAACTCATGAAATGTGGAGGCATTTTGGGCGCAAGAGAAATTGCCAATATTGCAAAGCCAGCAGGCATAAGTTTATTTTGGGGATGTAACGACGAAAGTATTATTAGCATTACAGCGGCATTACATGTAGCGTATAGTTGCCCACATACCCATTATTTAGATTTGGATGGAAGTTTTGACTTAGCAGAAGATCTAGTTAAAGGAGGTTTTGAAATAAAAAACGGACTCCTTATGATTAATCAACAACCCGGATTTGGTTTTGATTGGATTTAGTTTTTTACATGATTACTCGCGTAATTTTGCATTTGATATTCTTCTTTAAAATCTTTCAATATCACAGATATATTTTTATCTTTTGAACCAAAGTTCATATAGTCTTTAATCATTTCTAGTACATCATAATCAATATAAACCGTATTGGCTGCATTTATTACTACGGTACAATTTTTAGGTAAATGGGCCAGCGTCTGCTTGATAGCTGCTTTATTTAAAAAAGAAACTTCTTGGGCTAAATCAATATGGATGGTTTCTCCACTTTGGTGTTTTTCTTTTTTAAAGAAATAAGCCAACTTCATATTTCCCTTTAAAATAAAATAAACACTCACTACCAATCCTATTCCAACTCCCTTTAACAAGTCGGTAAAAACCACTGCAATTACTGTAACAATAAAGGGAAGAAATTGCTGCATCCCATTATGCCACATATGTTTGAAGATTTTAACACTCGCAAGTTTTAATCCAATCATAATTAAAATTGCAGCCAAACTTGCCATAGGTATTTTATTCAATAAGCCAGGTATAGCAAGTACAGCAACCAATAAAAAAACTCCATGCGCAATAGCTGCTAACTTAGTTTTAGCTCCTGCATTTATATTGGCAGAGGTTCTCACTATTACAGAAGTCATTGGAAGTCCACCTAATAAGCCCGATACTATATTGCCTATTCCTTGCGCATTCAATTCTCTATTAGCACTAGAAAATCTTTTTAAAGGATCCAATTTATCGCCTGCTTCTAAGCATAGCAATGTTTCTATACTTGCTACAATTGCAATAGTAATACCCACAGTCCAAGCTTTCATATTTAGAAAACCCGCTATGCTAGGGGCTGTAAATTGGCTGGTAAATTCACTAAATGAAGTTGCAATGGGTAATAAAACTAGGTGTTCATCTTTTACAGTAATTGTTGGCCATAGCATTGCAAATAACTCATTTAATAAAATTCCTGCAACAACAGCAACCAATGCTCCTGGAACGGCTTTTAATTTTTGTAATGCGGGTACTTTATTAAAAGCAATTATGATTGCAATAGAAACAAGCGCAATAATGATTGAACCAGTATGTGCATAATTGAAAGAATGAATTATATCAGAAAAATAATTCTTGTCATCAAAAATAGAATAGTAAAAATAATCTCCTTGATGATTTAAATCATAACCAATAGCATGTGGAATTTCTTTTTTAATGATGATAATTCCAATAGCAACCAACATACCTTCAATTACACCTGTTGGAAAATAACTAGAAATACCGCCAGCTTTTACCAAACCCAAAGTCAATTGAATAGCGCCTGCTATTACTACTGCAGATAAAAAGGTTTCATAGCCTAAATCGGTTATTGCTACCAATATAATTGCAATCAATCCAGCTGCAGGACCAGAAACACTCACGTTTGAATTACTCATATATCCAACTGCAATACCACCAATGATACCTGAAATAATTCCTGCAAATGGGGGTGCACCACTGGCTACGGCAATTCCCAAACACAGGGGTAGAGCAACTAAAAACACTACCATTCCTGCAAGCATGTCTGCCTTAAAATACTTAGTAGAAAGTTTCATATGATTATACTGCTACAAATGATATGCTTGCCTTTACGCATATTTTACAACCTATGGTTGTAAGCGTAAATTTAGGGTAAAACAACTAGAAGTTGTTAAGACTGAAAAGTTTATTAAAATTTGATTATGATTTTATCCAGCCATTTCTTTTATACCATTCAATGGTATGTTCAATGCCTTTTTGCAAAGGAAAATCAGGTGTAAAACCAAGCTTCTTTAAAACGGTTGCATCCACTGCCCAGTTGGGTGCCTGAAACTCTTTCAAACGCTCTTTGTTTAGAACCGGCGTTACTCCCCTTAAATTACCTAGCCACTCACTTACATGAGCAGCAGCTTTTGCAATTGGAACTGGAACAACTATGGGAAGCGTTTTCTTACCCAATACTCCTTTCACCAAATGATTAAACTCCTTTGCTGTGTAATTAAAAGTGTCGCTCAACAGAATATTTTTCGCAATGATAGGCTGGTCAATGCTTAAGAAAACAGCTTTACATACATCTACCACGTGAATAAAACTAAGTTGTTGTTGGGTATTACCAATGTACAACTCTAAATGCTGATTTAAAGACTGTATCAGCACCAATAAATCCTTTTCTCTTGGTCCATACACTGTTGTAGGATGCACAATTACAAAGGGGAATTGATTTTTAGTAGCCAGCATCTGCTCTGCTGCCTGCTTACTTTTTCCGTATGCAGTAATGGGAGCTTGTATATTGGTTTCCGATACTGGTGTTGTGCCCTCACCTGGTCCATAAGAAGCTAAGCTGCTTAAAAAAACAAATCGTTCCGGAACCATCGATAGCTCAATTAAGGAATCTACCAGCCTTTCAGTATTGTGTAAATTTACTTTGTAATATTCGTCTAAAACCCGGCTCTTGGTTAAGCCAGCAGCATGAACCACCACATCAAAGGGGCCAAAATCATCTGCATTTTTTCGCAGTTGGTTTTGTAATTTTTCTTTGTTCGAAAAATCCATTTCAAACAAGTGCAAGCTTGGATGATTCAAGTATCCCTTACTACTAGAAGATCGAATTCCAGCAAAAGTTCGATAACCTCTTTTTAAGGCTTCCTCTACTAAAAAGCTACCAATGAAACCGCTGGCACCCGTTATCAGTATATTTTTCATTAAAATGCTGTTATAGTTGCTTAATAAAACAACGTCTGCGCTTATGTTGTCTGGCATCAAAATGCTGCCAAGTACTTTGCACTTTAGTATTCTCCTCTAGTTCAGGATTACTTTCGGCAAATTTAATTCCAGCTTTTGCATAGTTCTTATTAAACTCTCTTAATACAATTGCATTTACACCCTTGCCCTGCAAACTTTTATCAATACCAATTAATAATAAATCAACTTCATTATTTTTCTTGAGTGCAGTTAGCAAATGAATAAATCCAAATGGAAACAAGGAACCATTTGCTTTTTGCAAAGCTTTTGAAAGTGATGGCATAGAAATACCAAAACCCACTAACTTATTTTGTTCATTGGCAATAAGGGTAATAAATTCTACCCGTATCATAGAGAAATACATTTTGACGTAATAGTCAATCTGGCGCTGCGAAAGTTCAACCACCCCATATAAATTCGCATAGGTTTCATTAACCAGCTGAAACACTTCTTTTGCATAAGGCTTTAAATCTTTGGTAGATTTCATGGGCACTACATGCAACTTAAACCTGCGCTCTACTAGGTTCGCAATCTTCAAAATATTTTCTGGTAATTCATTAGGCACATTAATGCGATACTCTACCCAATCTACTGCTTTACCATAACCCAAATGTTCCATGAATTTAGGATAGTAAGGATAATTGTAAATAGTAGCCATTGTACCACGTTCTTCAAAGCCTTCTATCAGCATGCCTTCATAATCCAAATCGGTAAAACCCAAAGGACCATGCACTGCAGTACAACCTAATACCTTTGCCCAATTTTCTACTTCAGATACTAATGCTTTGGCAACATTTATGTCTTCTATAAAATCAATCCATCCGAAACGCAAATAGTTATTCTTCCAACGCTCTACATATTTTTTATTGTAGATGGCTGCTACTCTTCCTACTACTTTACCATCTTGGTACGCTAACCAATAACGAGCTTCACAAAAATCAAAAGCTGGATTTTTTTTTGGGTTGAGCGTAGCTGCCTCATCAAAACGAAGCTTAGGAATATTGTAGGGGTTGTTTTTATACAACGCATACGGAAGGTCTAGAAAAGCATTCATCTGCTTTTTACCAGTTACTTCTTGAATGGTAATATCCATAATGGAAGCGATATTATGCTACAGATACGTGTCTAGCGATATTCAGCTCGTTGGCAACCAACTGCAATTTTTCTAATGCAGTATCTAATTGCTCTTTCGTATGTGTGGCCATGATAGACATTCTAATAAGCGAAGAATCACTTTTAACAGCAGGGGAAACCACTGGATTTACAAAGACACCTTCTTCAAAAAGACGTTGAGTAAATTTAAAAGTGAGAAAATTATCTCTTATATAGATTGGAATGATCGGAGTTTCCGAAGCACCCATTTCAAACCCAAGTTCTTGTAAAGCATTCACCATATAAGCGGTGTTCTTCCATAATGCATCTAATCTTTCTGGCTCGCGCTGTATAATTCTTAGAGCAGCTAATGCAGAAGCAGTTGCAGAAGGAGGCGTACTGGCACTAAAAATCATTGGACGTGCAGTATGCTTTAAAAAGTTGATCATTTCTTTGCTTCCAGCAACATATCCTCCTAATGAAGCTAATGACTTACTAAAAGTTCCTACTATTAAATCGACTTCATTGGTTAATCCAAAATGATCTGCAGTTCCTTTACCCAATTTACCTAATACTCCTAAGGAATGGGCGTCATCTACCATTACCAATGATTGGTATTTCTTAGCCAACTGAACAATTTCAGGAAGCTTACATATATCTCCCTCCATGCTAAATATGCCGTCTACCACAATCATTTTTATGGTATCCAATGGAACCGTACTGAGTTTTTGCTCAAGGTCCTGCATATCGTTGTGTGCATATTTCAAGATTTTAGAAAAAGACAATCGAGCTCCCTCAATAATAGAAGCATGATCTAATTCATCTAAAATAATCACGCCAGTTCTTCCTGTAATGGCAGAAACAGCACCTAAATTGGTTTGAAATCCTGTTGTAAAAGTTAATGCGGCTTCTTTACCAATATGCTCAGCAAGCGCATTTTCTAATTCTACATGTAAATTGGAAGTGCCGTTTAGAAAACGAGAACCAGAACAACTACTTCCGTATTGGTCAATTGCGTCTTTGGCCGCTTTTAACACTTCGGGATGGTTGGTTAGCCCCATATAACTATTAGAACCAAACATCAGTACTTTTTTTCCACCAATCAGTACTTCAGTGTCATTGTTTTTTTCAATAGCACGGAAATAAGGGTAAATACCTGCGCTTTTTAGTTCGTCGGGGGTAGTAAAACTTCTAATTTTTTCCAGTAAACTCTCTTGAATCATTCTTTATACAATTTTGACAATTTTGAACAGAAACGCAGGTTTCGGTAGCAAAAAAATCTACTGAATAATTTTAGTTATTCAGGTTGAAACATTTGCAAAGATATTAAATTACAATAAGTTAATAGTAAAACAATATTAATAACCTACCGATTTAATAGAAATTTACTAAAAAACGGATCAAAAAAGCTCAATTGATAAACAAAAAACACCTTTTTCATCCAAAAACTTCAATAAAATGACCAAAATCGCAGTCTTTTTTATCTTTTTATTAGGACTAAACAACTCCATTTTTAGCCAAAACCAGGTTATCCCCTTATACAATGGGGCTATAAAAGGTTCCGAAAATTGGAATTGGGAGGAGGCAGAAAACAACAAAAACGATTGGGGATTAAGGATTGTTTATAATGTTGCCAAGCCAACACTAACCGTTTTTAAACCAGAAGAAGGAAAAGCCAACGGGACTTCTATTGTTATAGCTCCAGGTGGTGCTTTCCGTGCATTATCTATTGACAATGAAGGATATGATGTTGCCAAGTGGTTGGCTAAAAAAGGCATTACCTGTTTTGTATTAAAATACCGATTAATCAAGAGTAATACCACCGACCCAGTTACCGAAATGAATGCTATTTGGGGAAGCGAGAAATTTAACCAACAGAATATGGAGTTGATTCCATTGGCAATCGAAGATGGAAGAAACGCTATCGCTTATGTTCGCGAACATGCTGACGAATTTAAACTTGACCCTAACCGAGTTGGCATTATGGGTTTTTCTGCTGGGGGAACGGTAACAGCAGGAACAGCTTATGGTTACTCCGAAGCCAATAAACCCAATTTTATAGCCCCTGTTTATGCATTTTTTCCTAAAGCATTACAAGGGAAGTTGGATGCTAAAGCACCCCCTGCTTTTATTATAGCTGCTTCGGATGATAATTTAGATTTGGCAAGTCATAGTGTAGACTTATATAGCCAATGGTTGGCAAATAAGCAACAAGCCGAACTACACTTGTATGCAAAAGGTGGACATGGGTTTGGTATGAGTGCGCAAAAACCCACCAATACTTGGATTGAGCGATTTACAGATTGGTTGGAAATGAACAACTGGATGTCTAAAAGCAATTATGATCCGGCATATAAGGCATATGAAAAAAAATCATTCGCATTTGCACCCGATAAAAATTTACCCTACAGAATTTTATATCCTGAAAACTATGATCGCAATAAAAAATATCCGCTGATCTTAGTTTTACATGGCGGAGGTGAGCGTGGTGATGATAATGAAAAACAATTGATACATGGTTCCAAGCTATTTTTAACTCCAGCAAACAGAACCAATTATCCTGCCATTGTAGTGTTCCCCCAATGCCCATCAAATTCCTATTGGGCCAATAGCACGATTGATAGAACAAAAAATCCTATTGAAAGAATATTTAATTATAATGATACTTCTACTTGGCCATTAGCAGCATCAGCTGCATTGGTTAAAAAAATTGCAGACGAAGAGTCGGTAGATAAAGGACGTATCTATATCACAGGTTTATCAATGGGTGGCATGGGCACTTTTGAAGCTGTATATCGAAACCCCACCTTATTTGCTGCAGCCGCACCCATTTGTGGAGGAGGTAACGATTCTTTATATAACAATAGCATTAAGCATACTGCTTTTCGGGTGTTTCATGGAGATGCAGATGTAGTAGTGAATGTAGACTTATCTAGAAAAATGGTGGCGCGTTTAAAAGAATTAAAAGTACCCGTAGAATATATTGAATACCGAGGCGTAAATCACAATAGCTGGGACAATGCATTTGCTGAACCAACATTTATGAGTTGGTTATTTCAACATCAAATGATAGCTGACAAAAAAAGAAAAAAATAATTAGTGCAGTTTAATTAGATAAGGTTGTACTAACCAACAGAATAAGGTAATGATGATAATGCAAATAAAATTCAACACAAACCCTGTTTTAATCATGTCTTTTATTTTAACATGACCACTAGCAAACACTATGGCATTGGGTGGTGTACCCATCGGTAACATACTGGCTACACTTGCACCCAATGTCATGGGTATGCCCAATGATAAAGGATCCATTTTCAATGCAATAGCTACCGACGAAATAACTGGGGCTAACACAATTACTTGTGCCACATTACTCATTACTTCACTTAAAAAAACAGAGAGGGTAGTCACTACCAAAATCATCAGCAACAAATTACTTGAAGAGAAGGATGCGATATAGCTTCCTAGTTGTTGTAATAAGTTGGCATCTTCCAATGCTTTTGCCAATGCAATGCCTCCGCCAAACATTAATAATATTCCCCAGGCCATTTTGCTGGTGTCTTCCCATTCTAATAACCGAGTAGAAGATTCTATTTCGCTTTCTTTTGAAACAGCAGTTTCCAACTTATCTTCTGCAGTCAAATTAGCGTTTATCGAAACCGTGCTTCCTGCCGAAACAATGAACAGTGTTAATCCCCCCGCCATTGCAATGATAGCATCGTCTAGCACGATTACATTTTGAAACCCATTGATTAAGTCTTTAGTAATCCATAAAAAAACAGTGATAGAAAAAATAATCAGCACCCTTTTTTCTGGTAAGGATATTTTCCCCAGCTTGGCTAATTCTTCTTGTATAAATGCTTTACCTTCTGCACTATGACTGATTTTATTGGGGTACAACCACTTAACCATTACCCAATAGAGTCCAAACGTCATTACAATGGTTAAAGGCATGAATACAATCATCCAATCGGTAAAACCAATCGTATAATTAAACCGCTCACTGATATGTGCTACATAAGCCACATTCGGTGGCGTGCCAATAATGGTACCCAATGCAAAATTGGATGCGTAAGCAATTGACAACATTAATACCAAGGAGAAATTTTTAATATTCCCGTCTTTATTATGGTGCTTGGTTATCACATGAATAACGGAACCAGCAATTGGCAACATCATCATAGTTGTGGCGGTATTGCTTAACCATAAACTTAAAAAACAAGTAGCAATGATAAAGCCTAGAATGATTTGATTTCCATTGGTTCCTGTAATATTGATGATTCCTAATGCGATGCGTTTGTGCAGGTTCCATTTTTCAATTGCCAATGCAATAAAAAAACCACCCATGAATAAAAATATCGTTGAATCGGAATAAGACTTAGTAACTTCTTTAACGGTTGTAATACCCAATAATGGAAATACCACAATTGGAACCAATGCCACTACTGCTAACGGCGCCGCTTCTAATACCCACCAGGTAATCATTGCAAAAGCAACTGATAAAACCGTTACCGATTTAGGTGCTAAAGAAAAGGGATTGAAAAAATAAAACAACATTGCAATAGCCAAACCAATAAGCATGGCAATCTCTTTCTTGTAGCGCTGATAAATCATTTTCCTAAGATATATCAACCAATTTACAACTTTATTGTGCAAGAAATTGTCTGAACCAATGCCCAGATTGTTTTACTGTTCTGAGCTGTGTTTTAAAATCTACATGCACTAAACCAAATCGAGCATGATATCCTTCGGACCATTCAAAATTATCCATCAAGGTCCAAGCAAAATAACCCCCAATATTCACTCCGTTATTTTTTGCTTTTAGCAGCGCCGCTAAATATTGTTGAAAATATTGAATGCGATTGCTGTCTTGAATAATACCATTCATTAGCTTGTCTTTGTAAAATGCACCGTTTTCAGAAATAATTATTTTTTTAACGCCAGGATAGGCCGCAAACTGTTGAATGATATTATAAAATCCATCAGGGCTTACTTCCCATCCCATATCGGTT
>QLAH01000304.1_pt1 | contig 32031 bp, 36 predicted proteins | sample 4693081 | NCBI WGS metagenome assembly QLAH01 (sample SAMN09425401, study PRJNA476045) | Lake water metagenome, whole genome shotgun sequencing project. | reverse complement strand
GAACTCGGCGCGCTTTGCCGGATCGGCGGCGGCAAGGCGGCCTTCCCAGGCGCCGCGCAGGTTTGACGAGCGGGTACAGGCAGCGCGCCAGGCGTTGAGGATGTCAGCGGGGATTTCGAAGGCGGGGTAGGTGATGCCGAGCTGCGCCTTGGCGGCGGCAAGTTCCTCGGCACCGAGCGGCGAGCCGTGCACCGAGTGCGAGTCCGCCTTCTTGGGTGCGCCGTAGCCGATGATGGTCTTGGCGGCGATCAGGGTGGGCTTGTCGGAGCTCTTCGAGGCGATAAGGGCCTTCTCGACGGCGTCCTGGTCGAGGCCGTCGATCTCGATGGTGTTCCAGCCGCAGGCCTTGAAGCGGGCGATCTGGTCGGTCGAGTCGGCGTTGGAGACGCGGCCGTCGATGGTGATGTTGTTGTTGTCCCAGATCACCGTCAGCTTGTTGAGCTTGAGGTGGCCGGCGAGCGAGATGGCTTCCTGCGAGATGCCTTCCATCAGGCAACCGTCGCCGGCGATCACCCAGGTGCGGTGATCGACGAGGTCGGTGCCGAACTCGGCGGCGAGCTTGGCTTCGGCGATCGCGAAGCCGACGGAGTTGGCGAGGCCCTGGCCGAGCGGGCCGGTGGTGGTCTCGATGCCCTCGGCATGGCCGTATTCGGGATGGCCGGCGGTCTTGGAGCCGAGCCGGCGGAAGTTCTTGATGTCGTCGATCGACATGTCCTCGTAGCCGAGGAGATAGAGCGCGGAATAGAGCAGCATCGAGCCGTGGCCGGCCGACAGGATGAAGCGGTCGCGATCGGCCCAGTGCGGGTCGGCCGGATCGAACTTCATCACCTTGGTGAACAGCACCGTCGCGATGTCCGCCACGCCCATCGGCAGGCCCGGATGACCCGAATTGGCCTTCTCGACCGCATCCATCGAGAGGGAGCGGATGGCGTTGGCCATATCTTTGGCGGCGGCGGAATTGGGCATGGGCGCGCTCGTCTTTCTGTTCAGGAAAGCCCGGATTTCCGGGCGCTTCACGCCTTTCGGCGGGGGCGGGTGAGAGGCTTAACAGGTTCCTTTGACCTGTCAATGTCAGCACAAGGTATGGCGCCAGTTGCCATCATGCTTCGGCTTCGCACTATAATGGGCTGAAGAGTCGCGGCTTTTCGGGGACAAGGCCAGATGTCGGATCACAGTGCCGAAGATGGGTACGAGGCGGCCGCGGCGCGGTTCGACCGGGCGTTTTCGCGGCTGGAAGCCAGCGTCCGAAGCCTCAACGGGCGGATGCGCGCCCATGCCCGGATCGAGGCCGATACGGCCAAGCTGGTGAACGAGCGGTCGCGGCTCGCGAGCGAACTCGAAAAGACTACGGCCCGGGCGCGACGCCTCGACGACAGCGCGGGCGAAGTGGCACGTCGCCTGGTCGTGGCGATGGAGTCTGTGCGCGAAGTGCTGGCAGGGGACGAGCGCTGATGCCCGAGGTCAATGTCGAGATCAACGGCAAGAAGTACCGCATGGCTTGCGAGCCGGGGCAGGAGGAGCACCTGCTCGGCCTTGCCGGCGAGTTCAACCGCCGGGTCGAGGAGTTCAAGGGGATATTTGGCGAGATCGGCGACATCCGCATGACGGTGATGGCCGGCATAGCGCTGATCGACGAACTGGCGATCGCCAACGACAAGATTGCTGCGCTGCAGCAGGACGTGGAGACTCTCTCAGCGGCCGGGCAATCGGTTGCGGCGGAAATGGATGACCTCGAGGCGCGGTTTGCGCGGCGGCTGAACGACGCCGCCCGGAAAATCGAGTCAATTGCCACCGCCATCGACGAGGCGGGCGCACCTACCTCGTAGGCCGTCAGTTCTTCCGCACGATGCAGGCGCCGCCGCTGGCCTGCAAACGCCGGCAGAGGTCTTCGGCTTCGGCCCGCGTGTCGCGTCCCACCATGGCGTAGTGTCGCAGCCGCGGGCCGAAGTTGGGGTTGCGGGCGAGGAGCAGCATCAGCTTTTCGTCGCCGAGCACTTTGGAATGGGCCGCCTGGACGCGCTCGAAGGTGCGGATGGCGGTGGGTTGCGAGAAGTTCTGCGCCAGCAGCACGCCCCACGGCCGCCATTCACCCGGTGCGCGGTCGAGCGACGGGGTGGCCTCGGTCTCCGCCATCTTCACGCAGGAATCAATGAAAGGTGAGGTCTTGCTCAAGCGGTAGTCGGGCGCGGGCGGGGGGACCTGCTGCCAGGCCTCGACCGGCAGGCCGGTGATGATTTCAACGTAGTGTCGGGTCTCGGCAGGCAGGGAGCCGCCCGACCTGACGTAGCGCGTCATCCGCCCTTCGCCGCCATTGTAGGCGGCAGCGGCGAGGCCGAGATTGCCGTATTTGTCGGCGAGCAGGCGAAGGTACTGTGCCGACTTCGCCAAAGCCTCCAGTGGATCGAAGCTGTTCTCCAGCCCGCGCAGACGGGCGGTGGAGGGCATGAACTGTGCGATTCCCTGGGCCCCCGCGACGCTCAGCGCATAGGGGTCGAAGCGACTTTCCTGCCAGATCAGGCGGGCGAAGAAGCCCGATGGCAATTGCTCGCGCCAGGCGAAGGTCGAGATCGCCCGGCAGGTGTCGTGGAAGAATGCGGACTGGCGAATGCAGTTGGCGGCCCAGGCGGGAGCATCCTCGGAGGTGGCGAGGCAGAAGCTTGGATCGTCCTCCCTGTCGGTGGCAGCGATCGTTGGCCAGCTCAGCAACAGTACCGCGATGATGAGGATGGCTCGCATGGCGGCAGGCTAGGGCGCGCTGACCGCTGGGGCAAGATTGGCAAAGTTTGCCAAGAATGATAGGTTCAGGGCGAAGGAGATCGACATGGCGACGATGAACATTTCTCTGCCCGACCAGATGAAGGAATGGGTGGACACCCGTATCGGCGGAGGGACCTATTCGAGCGCCAGCGACTACATGCGCGATCTGGTTCGCAAGGATCAGGAACACATCGCCTGGTTGCAGCGGGAGATCGACAAGGGAATTGCCAGCGGGATCAGCGACAAGACGCCTGAGGAAATCTTCAAGCACGCCCGCCAGAGGGCCATAGCCATTTTGAGGGAACGACTCGATGGCCTACCGGACGACGTTTGAAGCCGAAGAGGATATCGCCAAGATATTTGCGGCCGGTATCGCCGAGTACGGAGTGGTTCAGGCTGAGGCGTACATCTCAGAACTCCTGGATGTCCTTGCTCTGATCGGTCGGCAGCCACTGTTGATGCGACTGCGTGACGAATATCAGCCGGCTGTGCGGTTCCGCGTCTTCCGAGGACACCTGGTGGTCTATCGCGACGACGATGGTGACGCTGTTGTCGTGAGGGTGCTTCACGGGCGGCAGGATGTATCAAACGAGCTGAGCTAGGTAGCCAAGCAACACAATATGTTCCGGAACCGCGGTGCCGGCCGGGATTTCCACGATCGCGACCTGCAAGATTTGTACGCCCCATGGCTGACTGATCGTGGCTGGCTCTGGGTGGCAAGGTGCAAAAGCAAAGAAGCGCTTTGCGTCCGGGGTCACGTGCACCTATATTCACGGTGCTGCCCGGTGCGTGTTGGATCAAATTTCCCTGGGGCCGTACTGATCCTTAAGGGAGCTGTCCCCGTCCTGACCCGTGGGTCAGGACACACGGCGCCCACCTACGTAAGTAGGTTCCCAGGATCTGTATCCCACGGCCAGGGCGGCACCTTATAGAGTCCCAGAAAGTCTCCATGGACGACGTCGGCATCGAAGAGGCCAAGGCCGCGCTCCGGAGCGCGGCGCACAAGCGGAGAGGCCAGTTGCATCCGTCGCTGCGGGCTGACGCAGCGCGCGAGGCGGTCGGGCACTTCCTGCATGGCGTCGATGTGGCCAAGGGCGAGATCGTCGCCGCGTACTGGCCGATCCGCGACGAACTCGACATCAAGACCCTGATCGGCCGGATGATGGACGCCGGCCAGCCGGTATGCCTGCCGGTGGTGGTCGGGCCGGAGCTGCCACTCGAGCTGAGGCTGTGGCAGGTAGGGGCGCCGCTCTACGAGGCGGGGTTCGGAACGCTCGCTCCACCTGACGATGCGCCGCGGGTCGAGCCCGACGTCATCCTGATGCCGCTGCTCGGCTTCGATCGCCGCGGCACGCGGCTCGGCTATGGCGGCGGCTATTATGACCGGACACTGGCCCACCTGTCGAAGCGAGCCCGCCTCATCGGCTTCGCGTTCGCGCGGCAGGAGGTCGAGCACATTCCCCGGCAGGCGCACGACGTGCCGCTCGATACGGTCGTCACGGAGCTGGGCGTGCGCAATTTCGAGAAGGCCCCCATCACGTGAGACTGCTCTTTCTCGGCGACGTCGTCGGCCGCTCCGGCCGTGACGCTGTCACCGACCGGCTTGCGGGCCTCGTGCAGAAGCATCGCTTCGATTTCGTCGTTATCAATGGCGAGAATGCCAGCCACGGACGCGGGCTGACCGAGGGACATTTCAACGACCTGAAGTCGGCGGGCGCCGATGTGGTGACGCTGGGCGACCATGCGTTCGACCAGCGCGACACGCTGAGCTACATCGCGCGCGAGCCGACGCTGCTGCGGCCCATCAACCTGCCATCGGGGACGCCGGGGCGCGGTGCCAACCTCTACGAGAGCCGCGCTGGGCATCGCGTCCTGGTGGTCAATGCGCAGGGCAGGGTGTTCATGGAACCCATCGACGATCCGTTCCGGGCCGTCGAGGCCGCCGTCGCTGCCTGTCCGCTGGGCGAGCAGGCTGACGCCATCCTGCTCGATTTCCACACCGAGGCCACGTCCGAGATCCAGGCGATGGGGCACTTTCTCGACGGCAAGGTCAGCCTCGTCGTCGGCACGCACACCCATATTCCGACCTCCGACCACCGGATCCTGCGAGGTGGTACCGCGCTGATGGCCGATGCCGGCATGTGCGGCGACTATGACTCGGTGATCGGCGTCGATCTCGAGGAGCCGTTGAACCGGTTTCTCACCGGCATCTCGGGAGGCCGTTTCACGCCCGCTGAAGGCGAAGCGACGCTGTCGGGCATTGCGATCGAGACTGATCCGCGGACTGGCCTCGTGACATACCTGTCGCCGATGAGGGTGGGCGGCTCGCTGGCGCAGGCGGAGCCGGAGTTCGGGGTCTAGGCCTGCTTCACAACCGGGATTTCCGCCCGTATAAGGCGCGCCACACTCCGTCTGTCCGTGAATGAGGGGGATGACCGCATGGCCGGCCATTCGCATGCCAAGAACATCATGCACCGCAAGGGCAAGTCCGATGCGGCGCGCTCCAAGGTGTTTTCCAAACTTGCCCGTGAAATCACCGTGGCTGCCAAGCTCGGCATGCCGGACCCGGCGTTCAACGCCCGCTTGCGACTCGCGGTGCAGAACGCCCGTGCCCAGTCGATGCCGCGCGACAATATCGAGCGCGCCATCAAGAAGGCCTCGGGCGCCGATACCGAGAGCTATGACGAGATCCGCTATGAAGGTTATGGCCCGGGTGGCGTCGCCGTCATCGTCGAGGCGCTGACCGACAACCGGAACCGCACCGCTGCCAACGTGCGCTCGTATTTCGCCAAGAACGGTGGTGCCCTGGGTGAGACCAACTCGGTCGGCTTCATGTTCGACCGCGTCGGTGAAATATACTATCCGGCCGCGGCCGGCAGTGAAGACAAGGTGATGGAAGCCGCCATCGAGGCGGGCGCCGACGACGTCGAGAGCGACGAGGAAGGTCACTGGATCTACACCGCGTTCGAGAGCCTCAACGAGGTTTCGGCGGCGCTGGAAAAGGTGCTGGGCGAGGCCGAGAGCGCCAAGTTCGTGTTCAAGCCGCAGAACGAAGTGCCGGTCGATGCCGAGAAGGGCGCGACGCTGCTCAAGCTGATCAGTATCATCGAGGACGACGACGACGTGCAGAACGTCTACGCCAACTTCGACATCTCCGATGAAGACATGGCGAAGATCGACGCCGCCTGACCGGTAGGACTGGATCGCTAAGCGGCCGCCGCCGGAACCGACTCATACTGCACGATGGGCGAGATCGAGACCCGGTTTCGCCCATTCTGCTTGGCGGCATAGAGCTGCTGGTCGGCGATGCGGAGCAGGTCCGACAGTGACAACCGTCGATCGAACACCGCCCCGCCGATCGAGACGGACAGCCGGTGCGACTGGTCGCCGGGCGTGAAGCGCACGACGCTTACGGCGTGCCGGATGTGTTCGCCGATGGCATCGGCGGTGAGCTGCGTCGCATTGGGCAGGAAGACACAGAACTCCTCGCCGCCGATCCGGCCCAGCAGGTCGGTCTTGCGGAGCACGTCCTTCGTCGCCCCGGTGATCAGTTTCAGTGCGACGTCGCCCTGCTCGTGCCCGTAGCTGTCGTTGATCGACTTGAAGTTGTCGGCATCGAGGATGAGCAGGGCGCCACGCACCGGCAGGCCGTCGGTGGGGGTGCTTGCCAGTCGCTGTTCTACGAGGGCGGTCAGGGCGCCCCGGTTCAGCACACCGGTCAGCGGGTCGGTGGAGGCGAAGATGGCCAGCCGCTCATGCGCGATGGCCAGGGCGCGCAGCTTGCTCATGAAGTACCAGATCAGGGGTCCGGCAAGCGCAGTGGGCAGCAGGGTATCGACGAGAATGGCGCGCAGCAGCACCTCGGGGGACATCGAGCAGAAGTTGAAGCTGTCGATGAACAAAGCGGCGCAGACGCAGAACAGGGTGCCTGCGCCAGTGGCCAGATAGATGCGGCCCTTTCCGAGCGGCGAGAGGTCCACGCGCGTGCCTCCTGAGGATGCTCAACGCAGGGCAGGCTAGCGACGGCGGTTTGCGATACTCTTTAAAATACGGATCGGAATTTAAGCACTCAGGCCGAGGCGGCCTGGGGCAGATCCGGAGAGTCATCCATCAGCACGCGATTGCGACCGCGCCGCTTGGCCTCGTACAGCCGCTGGTCGGCAACGCGGAACAGCTCGGCAAAGCCGATGGAGCCCTCGAAGGTGGCGCCGCCGATGGAGACGGACAGGCGCTGCGCGATGCCCTCGGAACGGACGAACAGGGCGTTAATCGCCTTGCGGATGCGCTCCCCGACATGCATCGCGACGATGTCGTTGGCGCCGTGCATGAACACGCCGAACTCTTCCCCGCCCAGCCGGCCGACCAGATCGCCGTCGCGCACGTTGGCGCGGATCGCCTCGGCAATCAGTTGCAGGACCTCGTCGCCGCGATGGTGGCCAAAGCGATCGTTGATGGTCTTGAAGTGGTCGGCGTCGATCACGAGCAGCGCGTTGCCGTCCGCGTTTGCGCTGCCCAGCGCGACATCGACCTTGGTGGTGAAGGCGCGGCGGTTGAGGCAATCGGTCAGCCAGTCGGTTGCCGCAAGCGCCTCGAGCTTGCGGTTGGCTTCGGCGAGCTGGGCCGACCGCAACTGCATGTAGAACATGGCCGGGCCGCCGAGAATGACGGGCAGCAGCATTGAGGCAACGGCCCCGGGCAGGTCCATGCCGCGGCTGAGTGCCAGCATGATGACTTCCGAAACGACGAGAGAGAGCAACGAAGAGGCGCCGATGACGAGGGCGGTTCGCCGCCACACCCGTACCCAAGCACTGCGCGACAAAGTCTGGTCCATAGTCTCTGGCGTCCTTCGAGATGGGGCCATGAGTAGGAGGGTAATCCTTGCATACCGATTAACCACCAGTTCCAGATGCAGGACAGTTTGCAATTGTGATTGTGTTTCCGTTTCGTTCACAATGCGCTTGGTAGCGTGACGGTCCTGGCGTAAAGCTCCGGCATGGCTCCAATGGTACGAATCATCGGCATCGACCCCGGTCTCAGGCGCTGCGGCTGGGGCGTCATCGAGAGCGAGGGCAACCGGCTGACCTATGTTGCCTGTGGCACACTCACGCCGCCCACCGACCTGCCGCTGGCGGAGCGACTGGTGCTGATTCACTCTGGCCTCAACGACCTCATCGACCGGTTTCGTCCCGAAGAGGCGGCGGTGGAGGAAACCTTCGTGTCGGCCGGCGCGCGTTCGGCGCTGCAGCTGGGGCAGGCGCGCGGCGTGGCGCTGATGACGCCGGCCTTGAGGGGTCTCGCCGTCGGGGAGTATGCCGCGAACCTCGTCAAGAAGGCGGTGGTTGGCTCCGGCCACGCCGAGAAGGCGCAGATCCAGATGATGGTGAAAGTCCTGCTGCCAGCCGCCGACTTCAAGGGCGCCGATGCGGCGGATGCGCTCGCCATAGCTATCTGCCACGCGCATCATCGTACCATTCGCCAGATCCGGGCCATCGCATGATCGGAAAGCAAGCATGATCGGCAAACTGAAGGGACTCGTCGACGGTTTCGGCGACGACTTCGTCCATCTCGACGTCAACGGCGTGGTCTACGAGGTGTTCTGTTCGTCGAAGACGCTGTCGGCGCTGCCGCAGGTCGGGCGTGCGGCGGTGGTGCATACCGAGATGATCGTGCGCGAGGACATGATCCGGCTTTACGGGTTCTTCTCGGAGACCGAGAAGGCGTGGTTCGGGGTACTGACGACAGTGCAGGGGGTGGGGACGCGCGTGGCGCTCTCCATCCTCTCGACGCTCACGCCGTCGGAACTGTCGAGCGCCATCGCGCTGCAGGACAAGGCGATGATCGGCCGCGCCAATGGCGTGGGGCCAAAGCTCGCGGTCCGCCTTGTCACCGAATTGAAGGGCAAGGCGCCGGTGGGTGGTACTGTGGACGCGGGAACGCTCGGGCTGCAGGCGGCGCTGGGCGAGGGGGTCGCGAGCGGCAATGTCGCCGACTCGGTGTCGGCGCTGGTGAACCTTGGCTACTCGAGCGCCCAGGCCTCTGCCGCAGTCGCGCGGGTTATTGCCAAGGAGGGCGAGGGTCTGGCGACGGACAGGCTGATCCGGCTGGGGCTCAGGGAGCTCAGCCAGTAGGCTTGCAACCGGACTTCGATTTCCTTACATTCGACATCAGGTAAGGAATAGCGCCAGAGGTAATGAGCATGGTGAAGGTAAGGGAACTATACCTGGGTAAGCTCACTTCCAAAGGGCAAACCACCGTCCCGAAGGAAGTTCGGGATTTTCTCGGCCTCGGAGAAGGCGCGCAAGTGGAATGGACGATCGACGAAGGCGGCAAGGCGACCGTGCGGCCGCGCAAGAAGTTGCGCGCCGTGGACCTCGCCGGCATGCTCGGTCCCTCCCCGGTGGGGCCGGTCACCGTGGAAGAAATGAATGAGGCGATCGGCGATGCGGTCGTCGAGCAGTATGAGCGATCGCTAAGGCGATGATAGGGGTCGATACCAACGTTCTGGTTCGACTGTTCATCATTGATGAGCCCCAGAGCGCACAGTCCAAGGCATTTTTCGACGCGCGCTCGCCTGCCGACCCGGGCTACGTGTCTCTGGTGGTCATCGCTGAGACTGCGTGGGTGCTGCGGCGCAAGTACAAACAGGATGCAGGGGACATCGGCCGCGTGATTCAGTCCATACTCGACTCGGATGACTTCGTGGTGCAGGACCGACAGGTCGTGAATTGGGCGCTGGCCAATTATTCCCAGTCGGGCATCGACTTCTCCGATCTGTTGATTGCGCGCGCTGGCGAGCTCGCCGGTGCCAACAGCACTGCAACATTCGACAAGGCGGCCGCCAAGCGCGTGCCGGGCATGGAACTTCTCGCGTGACCGATCTTACCTCTGCCAGCGCTGATCGGGATGGTCCGCTCGACGTGGCGCTCAGGCCCTCGGGGTTTGCCGATTTTGTCGGGCAGGCCGATGCGCGGGCCAATCTCGAGGTGTTCATCTCGGCGGCCAAGCAGCGGAAAGCGGCGCTGGACCATGTGCTGTTCGTCGGACCGCCGGGGCTGGGCAAGACGACGCTGGCGCAGATCGTGGCGCGGGAACTCGGGGTCGGGTTCCGGGCCACGTCGGGGCCGGTGATCGCCAAGGCGGGTGATCTCGCGGCGCTGCTCACCAACCTCGAAGACCGCGATGTGCTGTTCATCGACGAGATTCACCGGCTCAACCCGGCGGTGGAGGAAATTCTCTATCCGGCGATGGAGGACTACCAGCTCGACCTGATCATCGGCGAAGGCCCGGCGGCGCGGTCGGTGCGGATCGACCTCGCCAAGTTCACGCTGGTGGGGGCGACGACGCGCGCCGGATTGCTGACGACGCCGCTCCGCGACCGGTTCGGGATTCCGATCCGGTTGAACTTCTATACGCCCGAGGAACTGGTGAAGATCGTCGAGCGCGGCGCCCGGCTGATGGGGACGCCGATGGCGCGCGACGGGGCCATGGAAGTCGCGCGACGCTCGCGGGGGACACCGCGCATCGCCGGGCGGCTGTTGCGGCGGGTGGCGGATTTCGCGCTCTACGAGGGCGCCACGACGATCGATCGCAAGCTGGCGGACAAGGCGTTGTTGCGGCTCGACGTGGATGCGCGCGGGCTCGACATGCTCGACCGGCGCTACCTCAAGACGATCGCCGAGTTCTATAATGGCGGGCCGGTCGGGATCGAGACCATGGCCGCGGCGCTTTCGGAGCCGCGCGACGCGATCGAGGAAATCGTCGAGCCCTACCTGCTGCAGCAGGGCTTCATCCAGCGCACGTCGCGTGGCCGCATGCTGACAGGGACTGCGTTCCAGCACCTGGGCATGGCCGTGCCGCAGGGCTTTGTGGGCCAACAGGGCAGCCTGTTCGAAGAGCCGGAGGACGACACCTGATGGCCGAGCGCCGCCCAGTGCTGCGGCACGACCGCATGGTGTGTTTCGATGATGGAACGGACCGTTTCCAGGTGCGCGCGGCGGCGATTGCCATCCGCAACGGCCGGGTGCTGGTGCAGAACATTGCCGGCGAGACGACGACGTTCCTGCCTGGCGGCCGGATAGAGCAGGGTGAGGCGAGCACCGAGACGCTGGTGCGGGAGATCGACGAAGAATTCGGCCACACGGTCGAGGTCGGCGACCTCGTCTTCTTGATGGAGTCGTTCTATCCGAGCCGGTCGCAGTCGTTTCACGAGATGTCGCTCTACTACCGCATCACCATCGGCGACGACTTTCCCTACCACGACAGCGAGATCTGCCACCGCTGCTTCGAGGGGACGACCGAGATGGAGTATCGCTGGGTGCCGCTGACCGAGGCGGCGCTCGATGCTGTGCGGTTCCATCCCAGGGCGCTGCGGGGCCGGCTCGGCCAGCTGCCAACGACGACGGTGCACATCGTCGACCGGGACGTTGAATGACGGCGCATCGGCTCGATGTCCGGGTCTACTACGAGGACACCGACTTTTCGGGGAACGTGTACCACGCGGCCTATCTGCACTTTTTCGAGCGGGGGCGGACGGAGTTCCTGCGCGACCTCGGAGTGCATCACTCCGAACTGATCCACGACGGCATCGCGTTCGCGGTGCGGCGGATGGTGATCGACTTCGTTGCGGCGGCGCATATCGACGATGCGCTGGTGGTGACGACGGAGGTGGCCTCGGCGACGGCGGCGCGGCTCAACCTGGTACAGGTCGTCAGCCGCGACGGCGTGGAGTTGGTGCGAGCCGAGGTGCAGGTCGTTTCGATCAAGGTCGCGGGTGGTGCCGCGCGCATGCCCAAGGCGCTGCGGGCGATGATCGTCAAAGGTTGATCGGCCTCGGCAGCGATCTTAACTCTTCGTTGACCACAACTAAGGCAGTTCAATCTCACGCTGCCAAAGGTCCGGAAATCCGGGCTTTTCTCTTAAATTTGACAAATTTGGTCCGCATCGCCTGAACCATCAAGTTCGGTCGTCGGGGCCGGACTGAGAAGGACCCTCACATGGACCCAACGGTAGCTGGCACGGTCGCCGCGGCACCGCACGCCGACCTTTCGATCTGGGCGCTGTTCTGGCAGGCCGACATCGTCGTCAAGAGCGTGATGGTGGGGCTGCTGGCCGCCTCGGTGTGGTGCTGGGCGATCATCGTCGACAAATCGATGCTGTTCGGCCGTGTCAAGAGCGAGATGAACCGCTTCGAGCGGGTGTTCTGGTCCGGACAGTCGCTGGAGGAACTCTACCAGCAGATGAGCGAGCGACCCTCGCCGGGTCTCGGCAACATCTTTGTAGCGGCGATGAAGGAATGGAAGCGCAGCCACGAGCAGAACGCTTCGAGCTTCATCGGCGTGCAGGGGCGGCTCGAGAAGGTGCTCGACGTCGCCATCGCGCGGGAAAGCGAGGCGCTGGAGAAGCAGCTGAGCTTCCTTGCCACGATAGGTTCGGCGGCGCCCTTCATTGGCCTTTTTGGCACGGTATGGGGCATCATGAACGCATTTACCGCCATCTCGGCCGCCGCCAGTACAAACCTGTCGGTCGTTGCCGGTCCCATAGCCGAGGCGCTGTTTGCCACGGCCATCGGCCTCGTCGCTGCCATTCCGGCGGTGATCGCCTACAACAAGCTGTCGGGTGACGCCAACAAGATGATCGGCCGGCTGGAAGGGTTCGCGGACGAGTTCTCGACGATTCTGTCGCGGCAACTGGAAGCCCGGGGTCAACGCTGATGGGTATGTCGGTTGCAGGTGGCGGAGGCGGGGGGCGGCGTCGGGGACGGCGTCGTGGCGGCAACAATTCCGGGCTGATCAGCGAAATCAACGTTACCCCGATGGTCGACGTGATGCTCGTGCTGCTGATCATCTTCATGGTGGCGGCGCCGCTGATGACGGTCGGCGTGCCGATCGACCTGCCGCAGACCGCGGCCCAGCCGATGAACACCGACCAGAATCCGGTGATCATCTCGGTGACCAATGAGGGTGCGATCTTCCTCGGCGAGGAGCCGGTGCTGCTGGCCGACCTGCCGCAGAAGCTTGCCGACCAGGGGATCGACGCAGCCGTGACACGTGTCAATGTCCGTGGCGACCTTGCAGCCAATTATGGTTCGGTGATGCAGGTGATGGGGGCTCTGTCGGGCGCCGGCTATGCCAAGATCGGCCTGATCACCGAGCAAGCGCAACAGGCGCCGGCACCGTAGCCCCGATGCGCGCCGGTCTCACCGTATCGACAGCCCTGCATGCCGGCCTGATCGCGGTTGTCGCGCTCGGGCTCGGCCTCGGCCACCCGATCGAGGCGACGCCGGTGGAGTCGATTGCGGTCGACCTGGTGCCGATTTCGGATTTCTCGAACATTCGGGTTGGATCGCTCGACAGCACGATCGTCGAGACCGAGACGCCGTCGGCCGTCGATGCTGAAACGCCGGCCGAGATCGCCCAGCCGACCGGCAATACCGAAGAAGACCAGCCGGCGCCCGAAGATACGCCGGTACCCACCCCTGCGCCCACGGTGCAGACGGCTCCGGCCCCCGAAGCAACCGAGCTCGAGCCGGCTCCGGAACCCGTCGAGGAGACGGCACCGGTGCCGGAGGAGCGCCCCGTGGAAGAGCCTCCCCCCGCTCCGGAACCAGAACCGGAACCCGAGCCGGTGGCAGAGCCCGATCCCCCGGCAGTGGAGACGCCGCCGCTGGCTGTGGATACCCCGGCGCCCGACCCCGCCGAAGCGGCTCCCAAGCCGATCGTCAGGACCGCGGCCCTCGCTGAAAAGCGCGCTGATTTCAAGAAGCAGCAGGAGGCGGCCAAGCAGAAGGCGGCCGCGGACGCCAAGAAGAAGGCTGACGACGAGAAGAAGAAGGCCGAGGACGCCAGGAAGGCGGCCGACCAGAAGAAGGCCAACGAACAGAAGCGCATCGAGCAGGCGAAGGCGGACGAGGCAAGAGAAGCCGACCAGCTGGCCAGCATCATCAACAACGAGGAATCGCGCGGCGCCACGACTGGCGAGGGCGGCGAGCAGACCCTCGGCCGTCAGGATGGCCGCTCGGCGACGCTCAGCCAGTCCGAGATGGATGGGCTGTCGGCTGCCATGCTGGCATGTTTCAGCCCGCCCCCGGGGGCGACTGAAGAGCAGGCGAGCGCGGTGGTCGAGGTGCAGTTGAGCCAGAGCGGCATGGTGGTCGGTAGCCCGCGGGTTCTTTCCGTCGTGGGTCCATCCACTGGCGAGCAAACTGGCCGAGCTGCCGCTCGCGCTGTACAGCGCTGCGGACAGAACGGCTACACAATGCTCTCGCAAGAAAAGTGGGCCGGCCCCACGGGTTGGAACACAGTCAAAGTAACGTTCAATGCCAGAGATGTATTCTGAGCTTTGGCGACGACGGTCGCCCGGCTCCGACATGGAGAGACCTCACATGACCCTGTTTACCCGGCGCAACGCGCTGAAGCTGGGGCTCGCTGGCGGTGCGCTGGCGCTTGCCACTCCGTCGCAGGCCCTCGTCGAAATCGTCGTCACCGGCGGCAACTTCACCCCGCTGCCGATCGCGATTCCTGATTTCGCCTCGTCCGATCCGGCCTTCGGGGCCGAGATCGCCGAGATCGTCCGCAACAACCTGCGGCGCTCCGGACTGTTCGTGCCGCTCGATCCCGCGTCGCTGCCGATCCGGGTGGGCGATGTGCAGAACGAGCCCGACTTCGCGTCGTGGCGCGCCGCTTCGGTCGACGCGCTGGTGATGGGTTCGGTCGAGCGCGGCGGACAGGTCAACTCCCAGGTGCGCGTATGGGACACCCAGGCGGCGCAGCAGGTGGTCGGCAAGTCGTACCAGACCGACGCGCAGAACTACCGCCGCATCGCCCATATCGTTTCGGACGCCATCTACGCCTCGCTGTCGGGTGGCACCGGCTATTTCGATACCCGCGTGCTCTACGTGGCGGAGTCGGGCCCCAAGGCGAACCGCGTCAAGAAGCTGGCGATCATGGACCAGGACGGCGCCAACGTGCAGTACCTGAGCTCGGGCAAGTCACTCACGTTCGGCCCGAAGATGGGCCCGACTGGCGACACCATCGCCTTCACCTCGTACGAGGACGGCAACCCGCAGGTCTACGTGGCCGGGCTGGGTGGCAACTCCAAGAAGCTGATCCAGAACGCGCCGATGTCGTTTGCGCCGAACTTCTCGCCCGATGGCGGTACGGTGGCCTTCTCGGTATCTAACGGCGGCACCACCAACCTCTATTCGGCGACGCTGGCGGGCAACCCGACCCAGCTGACCAATGGCGCCGCGATCGACACTTCGCCGAGCTTCTCGCCCGATGGCAGCCGCATCGTGTTCGAGAGCGATCGAGGTGGCAGCCCGCAGATCTACATCATGGGTGCGGGTGGCGGCGGGGCACAGCGTATCTCCTACGGCGAAGGCACCTATTCGACGCCGGTTTTCTCGCCGGACGGTCAACTGATCGCCTTCACGCGGCAGTCGGGCGGGCAGTTCCAGATCGGCACGATGCGGACGGATGGCTCGGGCGAGCGCATCCTCAGCTCGTCGAACGCGGTACAGGAGGGGCCGACCTGGGCGCCGAACAGCCGCGTCATCATGTTCTTCCGCGATCCGGGCGGCGATGCGGGTCCGGGCCTGTGGTCGGTCGACATCTGGGGCCGCAACGAGCTGAACCTCAAGACCGAGAGCTTTGCATCGGACCCGAGCTGGTCGCCGCTCAGGGGGTAGGTTGGTTGATGGAGCGTTCACGCCTCCGCAATACCCGTGACCATTGCAAACGCGCAACATCACGGAAAAGCCCGGATTTCGGCCATATTGGCGCCTGATTGGGGAACAATTAACCGTGCCAGACAACCCGCCCTTAAGATTAAGAGCGGTAAAAACCGTCAGCAAATCTTAGCCTTCAGGAGACTGTCCGGATGCGTTCCCTAACGCCCATTTTCGCCGTGCTGCGCGCCGCCGCACTGGTGGTTCTCGTCGTGGCGGTGGCCGCCTGTGCGCGCAACGGCGCCGGCGGGGTCGGGGTCGGCAATACGCCCGGCGGCGGCGCCCCGGGCAGCCAGCAGGAATTCCTCGTATCGGTCGGTGACCGCGTGTTCTTCGAGACGGACTCGTCGAGCCTCACCCCGACCGCCATGTCGACGCTCGACAAGCAGGCCGCCTGGCTCAACAAGTACAACCAGTACCGCATCATGCTCGAAGGCCATGCCGACGAGCGCGGCACCCGCGAATACAACATCGCGCTGGGTGCCCGCCGTGCCGCGGTGGTGGTCAACTACCTCGTCAGCCGTGGCGTGAACCAGGGCCGGATCACTTCGAAGTCGTTCGGCAAGGAACGCCCTGTGGCCATCTGCAACGATATCTCGTGCTGGTCACAAAACCGCCGCGCTGTGACGGTCGTACAATAAGCTCGAGCGGGCTTCGGGGCGGGGCGCAGCTTATTCAGCGGCGCATCCGTGCGTAATCCCCGAGGCTGGTTCGACTGGAGGCAAGAGCGTCGGGTACCCTTGTATTTGGGTCCCGGCGCTTTCTTTTTGTCGAAATCCTCTGCTAACTCAAAACCAGCGGCGCATGACGTGCCGCGCGCACTCGGACCCGATGGAGCCTCGATGGTGCCCCACAATCCTCTTCGCGGCAGGCTACGGCCCGCGATCCTGATCGCCACGCTGATGGCAGGCATTGCCGTGCCGGCGATGGCCGCCAACTCGTTCTTCGGCCCGCAGGCGCCGGTTGTCTCCGATGGCCGCATCCATGTGGCGCAGAACAGCCAGAACGCGGCCGAACTGCTCGTCCGCATCCAGGACCTCGAAGAGCAGCTGCGCCAGCTCACCGGGCGGATCGAAGGGCTGGAGTTCCAGCTGCAGCAGATCCTCAAGGTGCAGGAAGACAACGAATTCCGCTTCCAGCAGCTGGAAGGGACCACCCCCGTGGGAAAACCCCAGGCGGCAGTGCCAACTGACGGCGTGACGCCGTCCGATGCACTGCCGCAGGACCAAACCCCGGACGTGGCGGCCGATCCGATCGAGCGCCTGCCGGCGACGCCCGGCGACGACCTTGCCGCGCCCGACCTGCCGGAGACCGACCTGCCCATGCATGGCCAGGGTGAGTCGTTTGATCCATTGCTCAACGGCGGAACCGACCAGCTTGGCACCCTCGACGGTAGCGACGAGACTCTCCTCGACCGCCCGCTCGACCTGACGCTGGGAGGCGACGTGGTGCTCTCGAGCGGCGACGCCAAGGCGCAGTTCGAGGCGGGCCGCGACGCCATGAGCCGCGGCGACTACGGTTTTGCCAGCGACCAACTGGCGCAGTTCCTCGAGTACTACCGCGACGATCCGGCCGCGCCGGACGCGGTGAACTACCTCGGTGAAGCGCTGATCCAGCAGCAGGATTACCAGCAGGCGTCGCAGGTGCTGGCGCAGGGCTATATCGACTACAGCCAGTCCAGCCGGGCGCCGGATATCATGCTGCGGCTCGGTGTGGCGCTGAGCGGGCTGGGGCAGGTTGAACTCGCCTGCGAGAACTTCGCCAGGCTGCGCGAGCGCTATCCGAACGTCGCGCCGAAGTTCAAGGAACGGCTCGAACTGGAAGCGCAGAAGGCGCAATGCCCGGCCGGCTGATCGACCCCGCAATCCTCTTCGCCCCGCTTGGTGGGGCGAAGAGCCTCGGCCTTGCCGTATCGGGCGGTGCCGACAGCCTGGCGCTGATGCTGCTCGCGGCGCGCTGGCGCGACGCCGACTCCGATGCTCCGAAGCTTTATGTCTACTCCGTGGATCACGGGCTGCGCCCTGAGGCGGCAGCGGAGGTGGCGTTCGTGCTCGCCGAGGCGGCGCGGCTCGGGCTGCCGGCCAGCGGCCTGCGATGGGACGGGGCGAAGCCTGCGACGGGCCTCTCCGAGGCGGCGCGGTCGGCGCGCTACCGGCTGATCGGCGAGGCGATGCAGCGTGACGGCGCCAGCATCCTCGTCACCGCGCACCACCTCGACGACCAGGCGGAAACGGTGCTGATGCGGCTCGCCCACGGCTCGGGCCTTGCCGGGCTGCGCGGCATGGCACCGCTCGCCGAGGTGGAAGGCGTGACGGTGGCGCGGCCGCTGCTGGGGATGGCGCGGGCCGAGCTGGCCGCGCTGGTGGCAGAGGCCGGGCTTACACCCGTGGCCGACCCCAGCAACGACGATCTCCACTACGAACGGGTGCGCTGGCGCCAGGCGATGCCGCAACTGGCGGCGCTGGGTCTCGATGCCGGGCGGCTGGCCCTGTTCGCAGCGCGGGCAGGCGAGGCGCACGAGGCGATCGCGCATATCGCCGAGGCGACGATCGGGCGCCACGCCGTGCCGCTGGGCGATGGGGTCGCCATGCCGACGGATGCTTTGTCCGATCTGCCGCGGGCAGTGCTGGTGGAGGTGGTGGGCCGCCTGCTGGAGCGGGCCGGCGGGGCGAGGAAGCGGCGGCAACTGGCGCAGATCGAACTGCTGGCACTGCGGCTGCAGGGGGCTGCCGCCCTCAAGCGGACGAGTTTGCATGGCTCTGTGATCGCCAGCGACGGCACGACCGTGAGCTTCCGCAAGGAACCGGCCCGGCGCCCGCGCGTATCCCCCTCAGCGGAAATTAACCGCGAGGGGCGAAACTAAGCACGATACGGCTATATCGCCGCACCACTAGCGTAGAGTGCCGCCCTTGTAAGGCCCGGGAGCGAGGCCTACATTCGCCCTAATTCCCGGCGCCTCCGCCGGACCTCAGGACACAGGTTGATGAACGTCAATTTCCGGAACTTCGCCATCTGGCTGGTGATTCTCTTCATGCTGATGGGCCTGTTCCAGGTCTTCCAGTCGTCTACCCGATCGGTATCGGTGACGGACAAGAGCTACAGCGAGTTTGTGCAGGACGTGGACGCAGGCACAGTGCGCTCGGTGACGATCACCGACAATATCGTGACCAGCACCAACGCCGACGGCACCAAGGCCGAGACGGTCCTGCCGCAGGGCGCTGACATCATTTCAAGGCTCGAACAGCGGAACGTCGTGATCACGGCCCGCCAGCCGGAGGGCAGCCCGTTCTGGGGCGTGCTCCTGTCCAGCTGGCTGCCGTTCCTCGTGATCATCGGCGTGTGGTTCTTCTTCATCCGCCAGATGCAGGGCGGCGGTCGTGGCGGCGCAATGGGCTTTGGCAAGTCGCGCGCCAAGATGCTGACCGAGGCACAGGGCAAGATCACCTTCGAGGACGTCGCAGGCGTCGACGAAGCCAAGCAGGACCTCGAGGAAATCGTCGAGTTCCTGCGTGATCCGGGCAAGTTCCAGCGGCTGGGCGGCAAGATTCCGCGCGGCGTGCTGCTGGTCGGCCCGCCGGGTACCGGCAAGACGCTCATCGCGCGCGCCGTCGCCGGCGAAGCGAATGTGCCGTTCTTCACCATCTCGGGCTCGGACTTCGTGGAAATGTTCGTCGGCGTGGGCGCTTCGCGCGTCCGCGACATGTTCGAGCAGGCCAAGAAGAATGCCCCCTGCATCATCTTCATCGACGAAATCGACGCTGTCGGCCGTCATCGTGGCGCTGGCCTCGGCGGTGGCAATGACGAGCGTGAGCAGACGCTGAACCAACTGCTGGTCGAGATGGACGGCTTCGAGGCGAACGAGGGCATCATCCTCATCGCGGCGACCAACCGTCCGGATGTGCTGGATCCGGCGCTGCTCCGTCCCGGTCGTTTCGACCGCCAGGTGGTGGTGCCGAACCCGGACTTCATGGGCCGCGAGAAGATTCTCAAGGTGCACGTCCGCAAGGTGCCGCTGGCTCCCGACGTGGACCTGAAGGTGCTGGCACGCGGTACTCCGGGCTTCTCCGGCGCCGACCTGATGAACCTCGTCAACGAGGGTGCGCTGCTGGCGGCTCGCCGCAACAAGCGCTTCGTCACCATGGCCGAGTTCGAGGACGCCAAGGACAAGCTGATGATGGGTGCCGAGCGTCGTACGCTCGCGCTCACCGACGAGGAAAAGAAGCTCACCGCCTATCATGAAGCCGGGCACGCGCTGCTCGCCGTCAAGATGGACGCCTCCGATCCGATCCACAAGGCGACCATCGTGCCGCGTGGCCGGGCGCTGGGCATGGTGATGCGCCTGCCCGAGAAGGACCAGGTGTCGCTCACCCGCCGCAAGGCTTACGCCGATCTGGCGGTTGCCATGGGTGGCCGTGTCGCCGAAGAGGAAATCTTCGGCTACGACAAGGTGACCTCGGGCGCTTCGGCCGACATCAAGATGGCGACGGGCCTCGCCCGCGCCATGGCGACGGAATGGGGTATGTCCGACAAGCTCGGTCCGCTGCTCTATGGCGACAACCAGGACGAGGTTTTCCTCGGCCGCTCGATGATGCAGCGTTCGGTCCATATGTCGGACGAGACGCAGCAGGTGGTCGACGCCGAGATCAAGCGCTTCGTCGAGGACGGCTACACTACGGCGCAGAAGGTGATCCGCGAGAATATCGATGACCTGCACGCCATCGCCCAGGCGCTGCTCGACTTCGAGACGCTGACCGGCGACGAGATCCGCGGCCTGATGGATGGCATCCAGCCGACCCGTCCGGACGGCGAGACCGTCAGCAAGGCGGCGAGCGGGGTGCCGAGTGCCGGCAAGGCGGGGCGCAAGCGCCCGGATGCCGAGCCCGACGCGGCGCCCGAGCCACAGCCGGGCAGCTGATGCAAGCTTCAGGGCCGCCTTCGGGCGGCCCTTTGTTTTTGAGCCTTGCGATTCTCGCGTCTCTGACGCACATCCGTTCGTCATGGCTCAGAACACGCTCCGCCGGCATCAGGACCTCGACCTGTTCGCCCGTATCTTCAAGGTTTTTGCCGATACGCCCTGGCTGCATTACGGCCTGTGGCTGCCTGGCGAGACGCCCAGCATGCCGAAGCTCCGCGAAGCGCAGGAGCGCTATGTCGACAAGCTCGTGGCGTTGCTGCCGCCGGCTCCGGCGAGCGTGCTCGATATCGGTGGCGGCACCGGGGCGATGGCGGCGCGGCTGCATTCGCTGGGCTACGACGTGGAGATGCTCACCCCATCGGAGGTGCAGGTCGGTCTTGCCCGCGCCGAGCTGGGCGACCGGGTGAAGGTGCACCTGACGCGGCTCGAGGAATTCTCGACCGAACGAAAATTCGACGTCTGCCTGTTCTCGGAGAGCTTCCAGTACATGCCGATGTCGGTGTCGCTGCCCAAGGCGAAGGCGATGCTGAAGCCGGGCGGCTGCGTGGTGATCGCCGACTGCTTCCGTTCGGAGAACTATCGTGGTGGCCGGCAGATCGGTGGCGGGCACCGGTTCACCAACCTGCCGCCACGGGCCGAGGAGGACGGGTTCCGCATCACCGCCGACGAGGATGTGACGGCGATGGCGGCGGGGACGATCCTTCTCGACCAGCGGGTCTACCAGGAGGTGATCTCGCCCATCGTCGACGACCTGGGGGCCTCTGTGCGGCAGCGTAGCGCGGTGCTGCACTGGCTGATCGGGGGGGCCTACCGCCTGTTCGTCCGCAAGGCCGAGCGTGAGCGCATCGCCGACCGGCTGAAGGCCGAGCATCGGACGCCGGAGCGGTTCAAGGATATGAATACCTACCGGTTCTTGAAGCTCGAGCAGCTATAGCGGGGCCGAGCTCGGGGCGGGACTGCAACAGTTCCAGGCAATCCTTCCGCATCGGATCGAAAGCCCCAAACAAGCCGCGATTCAGCGGTTAACGAAACGGCACCAATCTGTTTCGTATGCTCGGGCGGTGGCGGTAAGGTCCGCCGGATCGATGCGAAGAGGGCATCCCATGGCGCGCAAGTATTTCGGCACGGACGGCATTCGTGGACTCGCCAATGGCGACAAGCTGACGCCGGAGCTGGCCATGAAGGTCGGCATGGCGGCCGGGCTGAAGTTCGTCAACGGCGACCACCGCAACCGCGTGGTGATCGGCAAAGATACGCGGCGCTCGGGCTATATGCTGGAAAGCGCCCTGACGGCCGGATTTACCGCCGTGGGGATGGACGTCTACCTGCTCGGCCCGATGCCGACGCCGGCCGTCGCAATGCTCACCCGGTCGCTGAGGGCTGATCTCGGCGTGATGATCTCCGCCTCGCACAATCCCTATGAAGACAACGGCATCAAGCTGTTCCGGCACGACGGCTACAAGCTGAGTGACGCGCTCGAGAGCGATATCGAGACGCTGATCGATTCCAACATGCTGGGGTCACTGTCGACCGGGCGTGATATCGGCCGGGCGCATCGCGACGAGGCGGCACAGACCCGCTACATCGAGTACGCCAAGCGCACCCTGCCCAAGAATGTCGACCTCACCGGCCTGCGGGTGGTGCTCGATTGCGCCAACGGTGCGGCTTACAAGGTCGCCCCGACGGCGCTTTGGGAACTGGGCGCTGAGGTGTTCACCATCGGCGTCGAGCCGGATGGCTTCAACATCAACGACAAGGTGGGCTCCACGGCGCCCGAGGCGCTGATCGCCAAGGTGCGTGAACTGCGCGCCGATATCGGCATCGCGCTCGATGGCGATGCCGACCGGGTGATCATCGTCGACGAGAAGGGCGAGATCGTCGATGGCGACCAGTTCATGGCAGTGATTGCCGAGAGCTGGCATACGCGCGGCGATCTGAAGGGCGGCGGGCTTGTCGCCACGGTGATGAGCAACCTGGGGCTGGAGCGCTATCTGGGAGGCATCGGGCTTAGCCTCGAGCGCACGCAGGTGGGTGACCGCTACGTGCTGGAGGCGATGCGGGCCAAGGGCTTCAACGTTGGTGGCGAGCAGTCGGGCCACATCATCCTCTCCGACTTTACCACAACGGGCGACGGACTCATCGCGGCGCTGCAGCTGCTGGCGGTGGCCAAGCTGGCGGGCCGACAGGTGTCCGAGGTGTGCAAGCGCTTCGACAAGGTGCCGCAGCTGCTGCAGTCGGTGCGCTACAAGGACGGCAAGCCGCTGGAGCACAAGCTGGTGATGCAGGTGATCCAGGAAAGCCAGGCGCGCCTCGGTACCACTGGCCGCCTCGTCATCCGGCCGTCGGGCACCGAGACGGTGATTCGGGTGATGGCCGAGAGCGACGACGAGGGCCTGGTGGCCTCGGTGGTCGGAGAAATCGCGGCGACGATCAAGAAGGTCGCCTGATCCATTCATCGACGAGTCTGTTTCTGCAGCGCCCACCCGAGACGATCGGGCAGGGCGCTGTTGTATTTGTAGCAGTATTCGCGCAAGTAACGGGTCGTTAACCCTCGCGTTTGACGCGGAATTAGGGTTAAGGCTTAGGGTTAAGTGAGCTTTAAGAAGTCGCGGGCATAGTAGGTCCCACTCGACTGGTGTCGGGGTGGCAAAAGGACCTTTGTTAAATGCGTAAGCTTCTTGCTCTGGCGGCGGTAGGAACCGCCGCTCTGCTCGGCGGCCAGGCCATCGCGGCCGACATGCCCGAGTATCCGCCGATCGATATCCCCGACGTGGACTACGATGTCGGTGGCTCGTTTTACCTGCGCGGCTCGGCGGCGCTGAACTATCACTGGGCGCCCGAAGTGGTGCACCCGTGGGATGCCGACGACGTCGATCCTATCGTCAATTACGGCTACGGCTACAGCTGGGGCGCGGGCTTCGGCTACGAGACCGGCACCGGGCTGCGCTTCGACGGCACGATCGACTCGGTCGAGACGACCGGCCTGATGATCACCAAGGATGACGGCGATCCGGACGACGGCGACTACACGCTGATGCTGCGCTCGACCGTCGCGCTCGCCAACGTCTACTACGATTTCGGCCTCGGTGACATGGGCGGTTACTCCAGCGGCGGCGGTGCCTTCGCCTATGTCGGCGCGGGTGCCGGCGTGGCGTGGAACCATGCCGAGATCAACTCTCCGATCACCGCTCCGATCCCGGTACCGACCGGCGACAATGTCAGCGCAGCTGGCGCTCTGATGGCCGGTGTCGGCTACGACATGGGCTCGTGGGTCGCCGATGTGGGCTATCGCGGCCTCTACATCGCCGAGATCAACAATTCCCCGACCGACGAAGCCACGTCGAGCTACTACGAGATCCACAACAACTGGATCCACGAAGTGCGCGGCACCATTCGCTACCGCCTCGACTGAGCGGCAGCCAGCCACGACACCAGAATCGCCGGGACGGCGCCCAGAAGGGCGCCGTTTCGCGTTTCGGGCGTCGCGACTCGGGTAGGGTCCGCCCATGATCGAACTCAGCGACCGCACCCTGTCCCGCACCGACCTCGCTCCGCTTGCCGGCGGCGATGCGGTGACCCTCACCAGTTGCACGCTCGACGAAGCGAGCCTGCGCGACCTCGACCTGACCGGCTGGCGGTTCGAGCGCTGTAGCCTCGGGCGTACCGATTTCGGCGGGGCTTCGCTGGAACTTGCCACGTTCGCCCATTGCCGTGGCGCGGCGGCGACGTTTCGCAGCGCCCATCTCGACGACGCCCGCTTCGAGGCCTGCGACTTCAATAATGCGGTGTTCCGCAACGCCGTCCTGACCTCGGCGGCGTTCAAGGACTGCAAGCTCACGGGGTCGGACTTCACCGAGGCCCGCTCTACCGGGACCAGTTTCACCGACACGCTGCTGGTGGCGGCCAAGCTCGCCGGGTTTTCGTTTCGCAAGGACAGGCTGAGCGGCGTCGACCTGTCGATGTCCGACCTCGTCAAGTGCGATTTCCGCGATACGGTGTTCGAGAAAAGCAGCCTGCGCGAGGCGAATATCGACAATGCCCGCTTCGAGGGGGCTGACCTGCGCGGGGCTGATCTGACCGGGCTGTCGCTGCTGGCCGGGGCAGGTCGATTCAAGGGCGCGGTCGTTTCTGCGGCGCAGGCGGAAATGATCCTGTCGGCTACGGGATTGAAGGTGCGGGCGCGGTAGCTGGCTAATCGGCGGAGAGTTGAAAACGCTCGAACCGGCCGAGTTCTTCCTCGATCAGGTGCTTTCGCTCCGGGGTTTCCGGCTCGATCCGGTGCCAGGCCTGGATGAGGAGTTTTCGCGCTGCGCGGTCGGTCTTGAGGTCCAGCACCGCTACCACCTCGTCGCCGATCAGCACGGGCAGGGTGAAGTAGCCGAACTGGCGCTTCTCGACCTTCACGTAGGCCTCGAACACGTGCTCGTAGCCGAAGAACAGCTTCAGCCGCCGGCGCTGGATGACCAGCGGGTCGAACGGCGACAGGATGTGGACGAGCGGCTCGCCGGCGGTTGGTGGCTCCAGCGCCTCGGGGGTGGCGAAGTGCAATTCGCCGTTGACCGTCACCGGGACCAGCTGCTTCCGCCGCACCCGCCCGTCGATGATCTCGGCCATTTCCGGCGTGAAGCGCAGGCGGGGATGCATCACCGAGGGGCCGCTGATCAGGCCCTGTGCCGTGAGGGCGCGGTCGATCAGATGCTCGGTGATCTGCTTTTCGGTGGCGGCGCGGGGGCGGGGCGGCCAGCCGAAATGGCGGTCGATCAGCTCGTAGGTCTTCAGCATGCCGAGGCGTTCGGAAATTGTCAGTTCGCCCGAGTAGAAGCCGTATTGCAGCACCCGCTTTGATGGCTTGCGGCTGCCCCACAGGTGGTCCTTCTCGACCAGTTCGTCAGTGTCGATGTCGCGGATCGACAGGGCGCCGTCCTTGCGGATCTGGCGCAGAAGCTTCTTCAGGTCGTTGGGATCGGCATCAGCGTACCAGCGCATCGGCTCGGACGCGTGATGTTTCATCTCGTTGAGGTATAAGCGGATGTCGCGCACTGGCACGAAGGCGAGGGCGTGGGTCCAGTATTCGAACACCGTCTTGTCCACCGTCTGCGCCTGATGCAGGTCGGCGCGGCGATAGGCCGGGATGCGCGAGAACAGGATGTGATGGTGGGCGCGTTCGATGACGTTGATGGTGTCGATCTGCACGTAGCCGAGGTGCTCGATGGCGCGCGCCGTCGCTGCCGGGCCCTCGCCGAACGGGGCGCGTTCGTCGAGCCGCTGGGCATGCAGCCAGATGCGCCGTGCCTCGGGGAGGGTGAGGGCGCGGGGCTGCTTCGACGTCGTCGCGGGGGCTTTCGTCATGGTCGGCAAGCTATCTCATCCTCCTGCCAGCTGGTGTCAGGCTTTCTTCCACATCTGGCGCAGGTTGGCGCCGATATCCACCTTCGGGGCTGTGGTGCCGCCGCGGATTTCGGCGGGCGTTACGGCGGGCCAGAACATGTCGTCGAAGAGCGTCAGCATGGCCCTCGTGATGAAGCGGGTGCGCTGGGCGTAGACGTGCTTGTCGCCGCGCGGCGTCTGCTGGTGCACGTAGAAGCGTTGCGGGATCATCAGGTGGAGCTCGTCCTTGGCGCGGGTCATGGCGACGTAGAGCAGGCGACGCTCTTCCTCCAGTTCGTGCGTGGAGCCGGTGCCGAGGTCGGACGGGATGGCGCCGTCGACGACGTTCAGCACGTGAACGTTCTTCCACTCCTGTCCCTTGGCGGAGTGGATGGTCGAGAGGATCAGGTAGTCCTCGTCGAGCAGCGGGACGCCGGCCTGGTCGGAGGTGGCGTCGGGCGGATCTAGGGTCAGCTCGGTGATGAAGCGCTCGCGGCTGGGGTAGCCGGAGGCGATCTGCTCGAGCTGGTAGAGGTCTTCCCTGCGGACTTCGGCGTCCTCGTAGACCGCTTCCATCAGCGGCTCGTACCAGAGCCGGGCGGTGAACAGCTCTGCCGGCCAGCCGCCGCCCCGGCCCAGATTGCCGACGACGTCGAGCAGGCCGGGCCAGCCTTCGGAGCCGCGCGACGGGGCGGGCGCTTCGAGCAGCGTCTGCAGCGGATTGGCGCTGTCGAGCATGGCGTCGAGCACCCTGCCGGCCGAGCCGGGACCGATGCCCGGCAGCAGCTGCAGCACGCGGAAGCCGGCGACGCGGTCGCGCGGGTTGTCTACGAAGCGCAGCAGGGCCAGCATGTCCTTGATATGGGCGGCGTCGAGAAACTTCAGGCCGCCGAACTTCACGAACGGAATGTTGCGGCGCGTCAGTTCGATCTCGAGCTCGGCGGAGTGGCTGGAGGTGCGGAACAGCACCGCCTGCTGCTTCAGCGCCGTACCGCCCTCGCGGCAGGCGAGTACGCTTTCGACGACGTAGCGGGCCTGGTCGGCTTCGGACTTCACCGTGACGAGGCGGGGCTTCTCGCTGGCCAGCCGCTCGGTCCACAGGTTCTTGGTGAAGCGCTCCTTGCTCTCGGAGATCACGGCGTTGGCGGCGGCGAGGATGGGCTGGGTGGAGCGGTAGTTGCGATCGAGCGTGACGATCCGGGCAGGCGGGGTGAAGGCGTCGGGGAACTCGAGGATGTTGCGAACGGTAGCGGCGCGGAACGAATAGATCGACTGGGCGTCGTCGCCGACCACCGTCAGTCCGTCGCCCTTCGGTTTGAGCGCGAGGAGGATGGAGGCCTGCAGGCGGTTGGTATCCTGATACTCGTCGACCAGCACGTGGTCGAAGCGCTCGCCGAGATCGGCGGCGATGGTCGGCTCGCGCATCATGGCGGCCCAGTAGAGCAGCAGGTCGTCGTAGTCGAGCACCTGCTGGCGCTGCTTGGCTTCGGTGTAGGCGCCGAAGAGATCGCGCAACTCGTTGGCCCACATCGCGACCCAGGGGAAATGGTCCTTGAGGATGCGCTCGATGTCTTGTTCGGCGTTGACGATGCGCGAGTAGATGGCGAGGCAGGTGCCCTTGGTGGGGAAGCGCTTCTTCGCTTCTGAGAACCCCATTTCGTGGCGGATGATGTTCATCAGGTCGCCCGAGTCTTCGCGGTCGTGGATCGAGAAGCCGGGCTCGAGGCCGATCTGTTCGGCGTGCTCGCGCAGGAGCCGGGCGCCGATGCCGTGGAAGGTGCCGGACCAGTTGAGCGCATCGGCGATGATGCCGGCCTTGTCGCGCATGACCTGTGCCACCAGCCGTTCCACTCGCCGCTGCATCTCGGAGGAGGCGCGGCGCGAGAAGGTCATCAGCAGGATGCGGCGCGGGTCGGCGCCGTTGACGACGAGGTGCGCGACACGGTGGGCGAGCGTGTTGGTCTTGCCGGACCCGGCCCCGGCGATGACCAGCAGCGGCCCGCCGTCATGCGTCACCGCCTCCCGCTGGGCGGGGTTCAGCTTGTCGAGATAGGCGGGGGTGTCGAGCACGCGAATCGATCCGGACGTCAGGAAGGATCAGGAAGCACCATTCCTGCTTTGTTCGCAAATCAGCGAGTGGGATGCCGCGGGCGGAAGCTAGTTTTTCCTGGCCCGCCCGGCGTTCTCGGCGATGCGGGCGGCGATCAGGTCCTCCACCAGTCGACGGGGCAGCGGCTTGTCCGGCGTGAAGCGGACGGTACCGGGAGAGGTGTCGAGGCCGGCGAGTTGCTCGGCAAAGGCGAGGCTGACCGCGGGGCTCTGGACGTAGAAGGCACAGTGCTTCTTGGCGGCGCCGAAGGACACCAAGGGCCGGCCATCGAGCTTGAAGGCAGGGACGCCGTAGTTCAGAGACTCCGCTGCCTGCGGCACGGCGGCGATGATCCAGTCGCGCAGGTCCAGCAGCGCCTTGCGTTGCGCTTCGGGCAGCGGTGCGAGGTAGGCTGCTGTGCTCTCCGGGATCGACGCCATGCTTCAGGCCACCGTCGCGAGGTAGGCGCGCCATGGGTCGGAGGCCCGGAAGGTCCAGCCGTCGGGTGCTTGGCCAGCGCGTTCGGGGAGCTTGCGCAGTTGATCGACGAGTTCCAGCGCATCCCGCGCCTTCACGCCGACCCGGTGGAGGCGATAGGCGTCGGCGAGCGGAGCGGGCAGGTTGGCGCGTTGCAGCATGGCCTCGACCGTCCGGTCGGCGAAATAGATGTCGCGGGCGCCTTCCAGCCACGACCAGGCCTGTTCGCCGGTGACCGCGCCGAGGTCCAGTAATCTGGCTATACTTGCCTCGACATCGACCAGCGGTTCACTCAGGGGCATGAAGTTCATTTCGGCGGGGCAGTGGGCCAGGCAAACGTCGGCATCCTCGTAGCGGACGCCATCGACATAGGCGCGGGCGATCTCACCCACCGGCTCCATGCCGAAGGTGTGGCACTCGGCGGCCCGCAACGCACCCAGCGAGGCGCCGCCGAGGACGCGGACTCCTTCGCTCAGCGCGAACAGGATCTCCTTGTGCCAGACCGAGGGGACGAAGCCGAAGACGCCATCGATGAGGCCGATGGCCTCGGCGCCGTCGCGGACGGCGCGGTAGATATCGCCTTGCCGGGCGGGGGGGCGGAGATCGACGCCGGTGAGGTCGGCGGTCTGGCCGAACAGCGAGGGGCCGGCGAACAGAATTTTCACAGTGCACCCAGCATGGCGGCGGCGGCGCGTGAACCGGGGCGCCAGTGCCGGTTGGTGAGGCGATCCTCGAGGCCCGGAACGAAGGCTTTCACGACCTCGATGCCAAGACGCTCGCTGCCGAGGCGGACGGTGACGATGCGCCTGAGGCCGGCGCGATCGAGACCGTGGCGGACGAAGGCGAGGAATTCGGCCGTGTCGTCGTCGCCGGTAAAACCTTCGGGGGCAGGGCGGCCGCCCGGCCGGATTTCGGTCAGCACCTTGATGCTGCGGCTGAGGGCCGTGTCGTATTCGGCATCGACGATGTCGTCGCGGGCGCCGGCGATGTTGGTGACGTGGGTCTGCGCCGCCTCGATGATGGCCTTGCGGGCCGCGACGCCGGGCACGGGATGGCAGGCCGCGCCGCTGGCGGCATCGAAGTGCTTGTCGGCGCCATCGGCGGGGAACATCACGGCGTAGATGACCGGCACGCCGATAGTGGTGGTCTGGTCGAAGAGGTGGATGCGGTAGCCGGCGCGGGCGATGCGGGCAACCAGGTGGTCGACGCCGGCATCGCCGAATGCCTCGGGTGCCACGGCGGTGGCGAAAGCCGCGGCATCGGGCTTGAAACCCCAGAGGCAGACCGCATCGCGTTCGATGAGTTCGCACAGCGCGTGCAGCAGGGCGCGGTCGGTGCTGATGCCGGCGGCAATGCCGTTGGTGGATTGCGAAATGGCGGTGAAGGCGGTGGGAGCGACGCCGAGCACCACGGCATCGTAGGGCACGAGGATCGGCTTGCCTGTCGGGTATTCGGTCCCCTCGACCCAGCGGACCGGCAGGGTAGGATCGATGGCAAAGCCGCGCGGCAGCAGATTGGCCACATCGAGCGTTGCCAGTCCGGCGGCACGGGCTTCGTCGAGGCTGAGGGTGCGCGAGGTTGTCTCGGGCGCCTCGGCCACTGCGTATTCGGCGGCCTCCATGACGGCGGAGAGTTTCGCGCTGAGATCGTCCTCGCCCTTGCCCTGGTGGGAGGCAATGGTGAGCGAGTTGGGGCGGATGGCGGCGTAGCAGGGGATGCCGGTGCGATCGAGCCCGGTCTGGCTGGCCAGCCGGGTAACGCCGAGGGCCGGGAACCGGGAAATCATGTCCCGCAGCAGCGCCGCGGGACTGGTTGCCCCCGCCTGCGACGCGTCCGTCGCGGGCCGGATGGCGAGACTTCTGTCCAGGTCGTGGAGCACGATCGCTGGCTCCGTGGGGTGTTACTTGGTCTGGTAGTGCCAGACGGCGCTGGCATCGTCGCGCTGGCCGGCGGCCACTGCGATGTCGATGCCCTGGAACAGGGTGCCGCCGTCGGCGAGCTGGCTCTGCAGGTCGGGGGTGAGCACCGTCGACTGGTCGAGGGCGGTCACGGTCATCAGCTGGGTGTCGACCACGAGCAGCTGGGCGTCGTCTTTCTTGCCGATGATAACATAGCGCATGTAACGTCTCCTGGGGGTTGAAGTGGGTGGCTACTTGAAACCGGCCTGTCGCAGGGCCTCGACGTAGAAATCGACATCCGCCGGGTCTCGCTGCGGCATGCGCGAGGCCCATCGGGCGACACTGAAGTCCGGCTGCAGCTCGAGAGCTCGCGTCCGGTATTTGCGCGCCAGGTCCATGCGGCCGCCCATGGCAGCGGTTGCCGCCATCAGGCGGAGAGCAGGGTCCTGGTTGCGCATCTGGTGAAGGGCGTTGAGGGCTTCCTCGAAACGTCCCCGGAAGAAGTGGATGCCGCCGAGCGTCCACAGGTACTCGTCGGGCGGCACCGGGTTGAGGCGCATCGCCTCGTCGATCTTCTGCTCGGCGGCGCCGAAATTGCTGTCGTGCACCAGCGTATCGGCGTAGTCCGCCAGCAGGTCGGCGTGATGTGGCGCCAACTCGGCTGCCATCTTCATGTGTTTCAGGCTCTGGTCGAGGTCGCGGTCGAACAGGGCGACGCGGCCGAGCTCGCGATAGGCCGTGCCGTCCGTCGGATCGATGGCGACCGCGCGCTCGGCATGGAGCTTGGCCCGGTCGAGCAACGACTTGTCGGCACCCGAGCGCAGCACCCATTCGATGACGTACGTGCGGGCGAGAGCGCTTTCGATCGTCGCCTGCTCGGGTTCGATCTCGCGGGCCCGGCGCAGCGAATTACGGCCGCGACGTACCTTCGGCAGATCGAAGGTACGCAGGTTGTAGCGGCCGTTGAGGTAGTGGCCGTAAGCGTCCGGGTCGCGCTCGGTGCGCTCGCGGGCGAGTTCGGCGGTCTCGATCGAGTCGGCCAGCGCGCGGGCAATGCCGCCGGTGAAATCCCAGTAGCGGGCGGCAGCCACGGCGGGATTGAAGGCATACTTGTCGGCCCAGACGATCTCGCGGCTGGAACTGCGGACGAGGCGGACGGCGAGCGACAGGCCGCCGGTGACGTCCTGCGCCACGCGGCTTTCGACCGCGTAGTCGATCTGGTGGGAACGAACCTCGTCGAGGGCGCTGAAGGGATCGAGCTGCCAGGCGGTGTGCGGGGCGATGACGGAAACCGAACGCAGGCGCGACAGGCCGATGGTCACATCTTCCACCAGCGCCGGGGCCAGGTGGCGGGGCAGGCCGTTCTTGTGTTCCTGCAGCGGTGGCAGCAGGACGACACGGGGGACGAAAGCTGGCTTCTGTTCAACGTTGAGATCGGGCCGGCGCGGCGAGTCCTTGCTGCGCGGCTCGGCCGGGCGCGCATGGCCGCCGCCGTCAAGCAGATCGGAGATCTCCGCCGGGGGCTCTTCGCCCAGGCCGCGCATCTGCCGGGCGGCGCAGCGCCGATCTGGGAGCGGACATCGAGCTGGCCGACCTTCCTGACACTGACGCTGCTGTCGGCCTGCGCCGCGCTGTCGTCGGGTCTGCGGGCGCAGCCGCTGGATCTGCAACGCGCGCTCGCCACGGCGTCGCAGCAGCCGGCCGCGGCGGCGGCCGTCTCGCTGGCCATGGCCGAGCGCGTTCGCAGCGCGAACTTCGATCCGCAAGCGTGGCGCATCCTGCCGCGCACGCAGGCCCTGGCGCT
>QLAH01000302.1_pt1 | contig 32398 bp, 31 predicted proteins | sample 4693081 | NCBI WGS metagenome assembly QLAH01 (sample SAMN09425401, study PRJNA476045) | Lake water metagenome, whole genome shotgun sequencing project. | reverse complement strand
CTCAAAGTCTTGCAGTTGCGCCTCTGGTGTGTCGTCTTTGAGGAGCTTGGCCACTTCTCTGAGGTGGTATTTGAGTTTTCGTTGTTGGGCTGAGTCCATGGTTCTGTTTCTTTCCACTCTCTCATCCTCGTCAACCCCGAGTATTTATACTCATGTCATAAGTGGGATGCTCCCTTTTTCGGCCATGTAGAATAGTTCAGCATAGGTGATGATGCTAACACTGATGGTGCTCTGTGCCCGCGCTGTTAGGGCTTGGATGACTTGTGGGTTGCCGTTGATGATGTCGCTACAGTGGTTGGTATCGAGCAGATAGGACATGGCCGCTAAAATTGTGTTTCTGAGCGGGTTTCTAGGACGAAATCTAGGCAGGCTTCAATGTCGTCGCCTTGCCAGGTGTTGGCATATTGGAGAAGATCTTGGGCTTGTTTATTGCGTTTAATAATGCCCTGTTCGAGGTTTTGGGGTTCGTTTTTTGTGGTGAGGGTTTGAATGGAGTCGAGGAAGTTGCTAATTAAGACAAGCCATTGGAGAGAAAGGCGGTTGAGTTGATGATCGATTTTTTGTCGTATTTGAATCATATTCATGACTATCTCTCCAATTTTAATGTTTATGCCCGTTAAGCCTTCAAGGCGTTAAAGCGTAGACTGACGTACCTACTGTAGAGCGCGGCGTAGGGAAAAATGTAAATCGTCTCGTCTAGAGATTACCTCGCGTTCCTTTGCTGCACCTATTGCATGGGCAATTTATAGTATTTAATGCTCTGATGCATTATCACCTGTTCTAACGAAACCTACTGATTTTCAACCGAGTATAACAAAATGCCATGCTCCATCACGTATTTCAGCGGGATTTTTGGATTGTTAATATCTTTTCCGCCGCTGCTATGCCATTTCACTTCCCACTGACTGTAAAAATGCTCAAGATTAGTCGGGGTTAACTTGTATATGGAAACGAGATTAATTCCTCTATAAACAGCAAATATCCAGTCTACTTGTCTATATTTTTCAATAATTCGAGGATTGATGTGGTGGTGTGTCGAGAAGCTTTTAGTTAAAGCTATGTTTACCGACTTTAATTCATATTCTTTGCCAAACTCATCGATAGCATCATTACCTTCTCGACCAGGCAAAATTACCAATCCAGTCACTAGTAAGACCTGAAGAATCTTACCGCCGTTGTCCTGAAAAATATCGTTGATGCCGTGCTTATTCGCCAGTTCCTGGTATCTCTGGATATACGGGAATAACTCATCGAGAATTGCTTTGTCTGGATGAGGCATCATTCTGATTCGTCCCTTAGAAGTTCGGCAATGTCAACCTCTAAGGCATTGGCGAGGCGTTCCATGTTATCAATCGACACATTGCGCTCACTCCGTTCAACAGAGCCTATGTAGGTGCGATGCAGACCTGCTAAGTCAGCAAGTGCTTCTTGGGACAGACCCTTTATCTGACGAATCTGTCGCAGTCTCTTTGCAAAAAGTCTTCTAGCACCGGATGCCACAGTCTTAGAGATTGACATAATCTCTATAATTGGGATAATGATGACGATGGGTCTACAGACTATAAGTAGCATTTGGGGCTAAGTAATCTTGCAGCAAGTAAAATTTCCTATAGACCTTGAATCCTTTGGAGATGTACCAGTCTATTTGACCGATATGGGTGCGTCATTTTGTGGCGACTCTCTAGAACTACTTGATAAGTTGCCAGACAACAGCATTAATTTGGTCTTGACTAGTCCTCCATTTGCACTTCAAAGAAAGAAAGAATATGGTAATAAAGATCAATCTGAATATATCGAATGGCTCACTAGTTTTGCTGAGATTGTTTATAAAAAACTTAAAGATGATGGTAGTTTTGTCCTGGATCTAGGTGGATCCTATGAAAAAGGAAAGCCTGTCAGAAGCTTATATAACTTCAGAATCCCAATTCACTTTTGTGATGAAATTGGCTTTTTCCTGGCAGAAGACTTCTACTGGTTTAATCCCTCGAAATTGCCTAGCCCCATTGAATGGGTCAACAAGAGAAAAATCAGAGCAAAGGATTCTGTTAACACAGTTTGGTGGTTTAGTAAAACCGAGTTTCCAAAATCTGACGTAACCAAGGTTCTGACGGAGTATAGTTCTAGGATGAAAAAACTTCTGGAAGATCCAGATAAATTCTACGATCCCAAAAAGCGACCTTCTGGGCATGACATCGGCAAAGGTTTTGGAAAAGATAATGGGGGTGCCATTCCTTCTAACCTTTTACAAATTCCTAATTCTGAATCCAATGGTCAATACCTTAGAGGCTGTAAAACTCTAGGTTTGAAAGCTCACCCAGCACGATTCCCTAGTAAACTTCCAGAATTTTTTATTCGTCTCCTAACTGAGCCTGGTGATTTGGTCGTGGATATTTTCGCTGGCTCTAACACAACTGGCTTTGTGGCTGAACAGGAAAATCGATACTGGTTAGCATTTGAAAGAGAGCTTCAATATCTTGCAGCATCTTCATTTCGTTTCATGAAAGAAGGCGCGGATGAAGATAGTATTAGGCTTATGTATGAAGAGATTATGTCAGGTGAGGCTCAGGAAATAATCCATTGCTCAAAACAGTTACGTCTTTTCGAGAAGGCAAAGTGCTATCCAGTATGATCAGACAGCCTGCAATAGTGCTAGTCTAACAGCCTTGACTAACATTGCCCAGACTCTTTGTAAGACCACAATATATCGCAGATTCAAATCTGAAGTACGTCATGCAACCGCCTCACAACCTACTCTGACTCTTAATCCGCAAATAGCTCTCCACCAACGGTTCTACGATTTGGTGGGCGGGGGCATCTAGCACCAAAACCCCACGTTTTTTTAGGCGGGCAAAGGCCGTTTCGCGTTGGCTCAGCAAATCTAGGGCCACGGCGCGTTGGTAGGCGGCATCCACTTCTGTCGTGGGTTGGTGGGCTTGGCGGTCGATGGCGGGGTCGCGCAGGGTAATGCAGAAGGGCAGGTGGCGGGGGCGCAGGCGGGCCAGGGCCGAGAGCAATTCTGCGCTGGCGGTTTCGTCCACGATATCGGTAATGATGACCACCAGGGAGCGGCGGTGCTGCTGTTGGGCGGCGTGGGTGGCGGCGGCCAGGTAGTCGGATTCCTCCAGCACAGGGTCGATGGGGGTGAGCCGTTCGATCATCTGCTGAAAATTGGCCCGTCCGCCCTTGGGGGGGAGCCAGGTGTGCAGGGTGCGGTCAAACACGCCCAGGCCCACCCGATCCCCCCGGCTCACCCCTGCCAGAGCCAGGGAGAGGGCCGCATTCATGCCCCAATCAAACCGGGTGAGGCCCTGCACCTGGGCCGTCATCAGCCGACCGCGATCTAGCAGAATCAGCAGGGTTTGTTCCCGCTCTGGCTCTAGCACCCGCACCAGGGGCTGGCTGAGGCGGGCAGTGGCCTTCCAGTCGATAAAGCGCAGGTCGTCGCCGATGCCGTATTCCCGCAGTTCGGCAAATTCGGTGCCCACCCCCAGCCGTCGCTTTTGTTTCAGGGTGCCCGTGGCCTGGAGGGCGAGCTTCACCGAAAGCTGGTGCAGGCCGATCAGGTCGGGGTAGACGGCCACGGTATCGGCGGCGGGGATCGTCCAATCGGCCCAGGCCAAGCCCAGAGGGCCAAGCTGCTGCACTTGCACATCGCCCCAGGGGTATTCGCCGCGCCGTTTGGGGTGGACGGTGAAGGTGAGGGTTTCGGGTTCGCGGGCCTGGAGGGTGACGGTGAGCGGCATGGGGGTGCCGTCGAAGTCGGTGGGGTAGTTGTCGAACAGGCGCAGGCGGGTGCGGTGGGGCGCTTCGGCCTGGAGGGTGATGGGGTTGTCTCGGCCAATGGAGAGGCGATGGAGGCGATCCCGCGTGAGGGTGGCCCGTTGGGATTTCACCCGCCAGCCATCCCACAGCATGGCTAACAGGACAATTCCGTCGAAGAGTCCCAAGGCCAGCAGGGCCAGCCCTAGACGATTTGGCCCCTCAAAAAAGTTGGCCAACAGCGTTGCCACCAGCCCGCCCCCCAGCAGCAGGCCGTAGGTTTTGCCCGTGGGAACGATGGCCATCAGCGGGGCACCGCCACGGCATCCAGCACCCCCTGGATTACCCGATCCGTGGTGAGGCCGTCCAGTTGGGCTTCGGCTCCCAGCACTAGGCGATGGCGCAGCAGGGCAGGGGCAACGGCTTTGACGTTATCCGGCGTGACGTACTCTTGGCCGTTGATCCAGGCGTGGGCCTTGCTGGCCGCCAGCCACTGCACCGTGGATCGGGGGGAGGTGCCCAGTTCTAAGTCCGCGTGCTGGCGGGTTTTGTGGGCTAGGGCCAGCAGGTAATCCAAAATCGACTCCTGGACGGGAACCGCCTTGGCTGCCTTCCGCGCCGCCAAAACGTGATTGGCGCTGACGATGGGCTTTAGCTGGCCGATGTCGAGCCGCTTGGCCTCAAATCCGGCCTGGGCGTTGACGAGCATCTGCTTTTCGGCGGCGGGGGCGGGATAATCCACCACCAGCTTAAAGAGAAAGCGGTCGAGCTGGGCTTCCGGCAGGGGATAGGTGCCCTCGAATTCGAGGGGGTTTTGGGTCGCCACCACCCAAAACAGGTCGGGCAGGGGGTGGCTAGTGCCATCGAGGGTGACCTGCTGTTCCTCCATTGCCTCCAGTAGGGCCGATTGGGTTTTGGGCGGGGTGCGGTTGATTTCGTCCGCTAGCAAAACCTGGGTAAACACCGGGCCGCGCTTGAGGGTGAAGGTGCGGTTGGTCATATCAAAGACGTTGGTGCCGGAAATATCGGAGGGTAGGATGTCCGGCGTGAGCTGAATGCGAGAAAAATCCGACTGAATCAGCCGCGATAACACCCGCACCAGCAGGGTTTTCCCCGTCCCCGGCACCCCTTCTAAAATGACGTGCCCCCCCGCCAACAACGCCACCAAAAGCTGCTGCACTAGGGCTTCTTGCCCCACCACCACGCTACCGAGGGTTTTGCCGATGCGCGTTATCGCCGCCTGAAGGTCGCTCATGGTCGTTGGGAATCTCCGGAGGAAAGGGGCTGTAGGGATTGTACCCGCTGGAGCCAGTCTCGCAGTTGGGTTTCAGTGTGTGGGGTGGGCGGGTTGAGGAGATCGGCCAGTTCCCCAGAGCTACGGGCCCGCTGTTGCACCCAGGCCGCTTGCAGTTGCTCCGTGGGGACGGGCGTTTCTCCCAATCCCAAGGCTTTCTGTAGGGTAATGCGCTCCGCCTGACTGAGGGTTTGCACCACAAAATCGTGGCTATTCGCCTTGTGCAACACCCCCGCCAGGGCTTGGATGTAGGCTTGGCTGTTGTCGATTTGGGGCGTTTGCAACCTGCGCCGCTGCCCCAGCCGACGGTTAAAGGCCAGCAACGCCAGCAGCGTCACCGCCAGGGCTTGCAATGCCAAAATCAACAACGGCGTCCGGCCCAGGTAGGCCAGCCAATTGTCGTCCCCCACCTCAGCGGCCACGGCATCGGCGTCGCGGTAGCCGTGCAGGTACTCGTCAATCCATACCCGCCCGCCCTCGCGAGTTACCAAATCTGTCAAAAACGCCAGATTTCCCGGCTGATTCAGGTAGGCATTGGCGGCTAGGTGCGGGGTTGTGATGGCAATAAAGGATTGACCTTCCAAATACTCATGCTCCCAGGCCACGGCACCGTACTGATCTTGCAGCAATACCTGCTGGGCATAGGTTGCGTTGTACCGGCGGCGGGTGTCGATCTGCACAGGGCCTTGGTCGCTGGTCAAGGTTTGGGAAAAAGGCGCTGCCGTCGCCGGAGCTTTCCAGCCCAGCACCACTAGCCGATGGCCTGCATCCAGCCAGTCCGCCATCCAGGGAATGAGGCCAAACACATTCTGCTGGTCGATAAATCCGGGCAGAATTGCCACTAGGGTTTCTGGGGATTGGCCCTCACCCCCAGCCCCTCTCCCCAAGGGAGAGGGGGGCCGGACAGCGACCTCTTCAAAGTCCCTCTCCCTTGGGGAGAGGGATTTAGGGTGAGGGGAAATCTCGGTATTGGGGAGGTTTGGCTCACCATTGGCCCCGTTTTGGCCCTCACCCCCAGCCCCTCTCCCCAAGGGAGAGGGGGGCCGGAATGAGTATGAATTTGCAAAGGAATTGGGAAAGGAGGGGTGATCCAGATCCAACGTAGTCGTGGTGCCCTCTGATCCGGGGGGGATCGGTTTAGGCTGGGGTTTCTTCTCCACCCTACCCACCTGCTCCAGCAAATCCGCCACCGGACGCTGCCACCGCTGCACCGCAACCCCCTGCTGCTCTAGGGATGCGTACCAGGCGCTATAGCCCGCTGGCCCCCGGTGCCAGGTGGAGCCACTATCCAACCGACTGGTGGCCGGAGCACCTAGCAACAACAATCCCAGCAGCAACACCAGAGCCACAGACCCCCAAATTACCGTCCGTCGATTCCAGGTCAAGGCCGTTTTCACGATTGGGCGATCTCCTGGTAGGCACGGCGGCAGCGCTGGTAGGTTTCCTCCGTGGCTTGGCCGTCGCCAAAGGTGAGGCGTTCGTGGGTGCGAATCAGCAGTTCGTAGGGGCGGTTCGACCCATCCACCAGTTGGGCCAGGTATTCGCCATCGGTGCGGCTGGGGCGGTAAATAACGGTTTCGGTATCGTTGAGCCGCGCCAAACCTGCCATATAAAGCGCCTTACAGGCTGCCGCATAATCGCCCAGTTGAGCTAACCGCTGGGCTTCCTTCCACCAGTAGGCCGCTTGTTTCAGGGCCTCCTCCCTTGCCACCGTGGATCGCTGGATGCCTTCTGGTTGGGGACGGTTGAGATAGGCCACAAGTCCCCGATATCCCAGCCAGCCTAGCCACAGGGCCAGCCCCGCCACCATCAGCCAAAACAGCCCACGGGCCAGGGGTTCTAGCCAATCCCAGCTTTGAATTTCTGGGCCGTCGATATTGATGCGCGAAAATTGGTAATCGAACCATTCCCCCGTGCGCTGAACGGTTTGGCGAATTTGCCAGGAGAAAGAGTTGGTACGGTGGGAGAAATCCGGGGGCATGGCGACAAAATACCCAGCGCAAACTGGCCCCATTATGCCCCACTCTATCCCCAAGACAGAACCCAAGGCAGAACCTAGATTCGTTCCCAATCCCGTTCTGTTCCACCACTCCGTCCCGCCATTGCGAACCACCATGATCGACGTTGCCCTTCGCCCTGCCACTGCCGAAGATATTCCGGCCCTCGCCAGCCTCTACCGCGAAACCGTCCTCGCTCACGCGCCCCAACACTACAGCCCTGCCCAAACCCAAGCCTGGGCCGCTTTTGGGGCCAATACCCCTGCCTTTCGTCGGTTCATCCTGGGGGCCACCACCTATGTTGCAGAAGCAGGGGCCATCCTAGGCTTTGGCGGACTGGCCACCGACGGCCACATCACCGCCCTCTACGTGCGCCATGACGGCCTAGGTCAAGGCATTGGATCACGCCTCCTCAAAACCCTCCTAGATCAGGCCCACCAGGAGAAACTGCCGCGCCTCTACGCCGAAGCTAGCGCCTTTAGCCTGGGTCTGTTTCAGAAGTTTGGCTTTCGTCACTACGCCACCGACCGAGTTGAGCGGGGTGGAGTGGAGTTTGAGCGATATTTGGTGGAAAAAATGCCCCTGTTAGCTATCTCTAAATGACGTGATGTACCCCAAACGCACCCGTTTCAAGGAGCCAGAGTGGTAGACTGCATAGGTAAGCATCGGCAGCGTAGGCGATGGCGTTAGAAATCGTGTCGGCCTCGGTTCATCCATCTCATCCGTCCGTCGTGGGACAACAACATCCCCTCACCAACACCATTGAGGTGCCCCTCAGCCTTGCGCCCATGATGGATCGCACGGATCGGCACTATCGCTACTTCATGCGGCAGATCAGCCGTCGCACCTTGCTGTATACCGAAATGGTGACGGCCCAGGCCATTCATTATGGGGATCGGGATCATCTGCTGGGCTTCACGGCAGACGAGCGGCCCTTGGTATTACAGGTGGGCGGCGACGATCCGACCCTGCTGGTAGAAGCGACCAAGGCGGCGGCAGACTTTGGCTACGATGCCATCAACCTCAATGTGGGCTGCCCCAGCGACCGAGTGCAGAGTGGCAACTTTGGGGCCTGCCTGATGACGCAGCCACAACGGGTGGCTGAGGTGGTGGCCGCCATGATGGCAGCCAGCCCCCTCCCCGTGAGTGTGAAGCACCGCATTGGAGTAGACGACCTCGACCGCTACGAGGACATGGTGAACTTTGTAGATACCGTAGCCCAAACCGGGTGTCGGCATTTCACGGTTCATGCCCGTAAGGCGTGGCTCCAGGGGCTTAGCCCCAAGGATAATCGCACCGTACCACCCCTGCGCCATGGGGATGTGTACCGCCTCAAGCAGGACTTTCCCCACCTGTGGATTGAGATCAACGGTGGCATAGTCACCCTCGATCAGGTGGCGGCTCAACTTGGGCAAGTGGATGGGGTGATGATTGGCCGTGCCGCCTACGATACCCCCTACCTGTTTGCCGAGGTGGATCGACGCTTCTTTGGGGTCAAAGCAGCGCCCCTAACCCGGTGTCAAGTCGTAGAAGTCCTGCTGCCCTACATCGACCACTGGACAGGCCGAGGGCTGAAGCTGAACAAAATCACCCGTCACCTGCTGATGCTATTTGCGGGGCAGCCCGGTAGCCGCCAATGGAAGCGCATTCTCACCGAAGAATCCTGCAAACCCAATGCCGGGGTGGAGGTGGTGCAACGCGCCCTCCAGGTGGTTCAGCAGGCCGAGGCCCAGCAGGCCGAAATCCACGCCCTAAAATAGGATTCATAAGACCCGTAGGCTATCCCTCGATCCTCCAACTATGATGCAGAAAACCTCCCCCGCTTCACCCTACCAGCCTTTTTTGCTGCGGGTTTTACATGGCATGACCGGGCTATGCCTGATTGCCGCCATCGTCACCGCCTACTGGACCTATGACACCTACGATGGCCGCTGGGGTGGCATTCCCCTCCCTAAGTTTCCCGAAATTGAAAGTATCCACGGCACCTTTGCGCTGTGGACGCTGCTGATTTTCCCCGCCTTCGTGGTCTACGCTTTCCACCGGGGGCAGCGGCGATTGGTGCAGCCCGACACCCTCGATAAACTCACCCAAGTGGGCAAGCCCGTTTGGTGGTACACCCTCAACCGCATCACCAATACCCTAGCCTTGCTGGCCCTTACCTTTGCCCTGTTTAGCGGCAAAATGATGGGTTCCGACTGGCTACCCGATGGCGAATTGGATCACGCCTGGTACTACGCCCACCTGATCTCCTGGGTAGTGATGGTGTTGGCCGTCGCCCTCCACCTCTTGATGAATGTCAAGGTCGGCGGTTCGCCGCTGCTGCTGTCGATGCTGACCTGGCAGTTTCGCGACAAAGATAGCCCCACCCACTGGCCCGTCCAGGTTTCCCAGTGGTTGGCAGCCGTACAGCAGGGTTCTTGGCAAGGCTGGTTTCAGCCGATGACTTCTATGATTGCCCTAGAAATCGCCATATTGGTGAGCATGGTTGCCGCTTGGATTATCCCTCTGTTTAAGCATTGACAGCCCTCGTTAGGGCATTGCTTAGCGTTGGTGAAATCGCGCCCTAGCGTTATGCCCCTACACCCGAGTCGCCCGGTTGGGGTTGTTGCGTTCTAGATCCCGCATGGCTTTGCCCCGCCAGAAAATGCGGATGGGGGTGCCTTCAAAGCCGAGGTTTTCGCGGAATTGGCGTTCTACATAGCGGCGATAGTTGTCCTTCAGCAGCTTGGGATCGTTGACAAACAGGGTGAAGGACGGGGGCCGCACAGTAACTTGGGTGCCGTAGTAGATGCGGCCCTGGCGACCTTGGCGGGTGGTGGGTGGAGTGTGCCACTGCACGGCGTCTTCGAGGACTTCGTTGACCACGGAGGTGCTGACGCGGCGGCGGTGTTGCTCTACGGCTTGGTTGACGAGCTCTAGGATTTTGGGTACCCGTTGGCCCGTCTTGGCGCTGACGTAGATGCGCTTGGCCCAGTCTAGGAAGTTCAAGCGAGCGGCGATTTGGTGGTCGAAGTCGTAGATGGTGTAGCTATCTTTTTCGACGGCATCCCACTTGTTGACGACGATGACGCAGGCTCGACCGTCCTCTTCAATGCGGCCCGCTAGTTTTTGGTCTTGCTCGGTGACGCCATCGAGGGCATCGATCACCAGCAGCACCACATCGGCGCGGCGAATGGCCTTAAAGGAACGGTTGATGCCAAAGAATTCGGGGCCATATTCCACGCTTTTCTTTTTGCGAATGCCCGCCGTGTCGATGATGCGGTAGAGCTGGTCGCCGTGCTGCACCTGCATGTCGATGGCGTCGCGGGTGGTGCCCGAAATGGGGCTAACGATGGCGCGAGATTCGCCCACAAAGGCGTTCAGCAGGCTAGATTTGCCCACGTTGGGCCGTCCGACGATGGCCACTTTAATTTCTTCGGTGGCTTCTTCCTCAACGGTTTCGGGCAAATACTCCACTAGGGCATCTAGCAGTTCCCCGGTGCCGCTGCCGTGGATGCCCGACACGGGGTAGGGTTCGCCTAGGCCCAGTTCCCAAAATTGCGCCGCCTGCACCAAGCCGTGGTCTAGGGATTCACACTTGTTTACCGCCAGCAGCACCGGGACAGATTGCTGCCGCAGCCAGGTGGCAATGTCCCGATCCGATTCCGTGGGGCCAGTTTGACCATCCACCACAAAAATAGCGGCACTAGCTTCGGCCAAGGCCAACTGAGCCTGTTCGCGGATGTAGGGTAAGAATTCCGTGTCGTCGTCGAACACCAGGCCGCCCGTATCCACTACCATATAGTCGCGGTCGCGCCAGAAGGCGGGCTGGTAGGTGCGATCTCGCGTCACCCCCGGCTCGTCGTAGACAATGGCGTCTTTACCCCCGGCCAGGCGGTTCACCAGGGTAGATTTGCCCACATTCGGGCGACCGATAACCGCAACAACAGGCAGTGGCATGGCGTTAGTTCACAGAAATTCTCAATCTTTCCATTGTAGCGGCGGAAAAATGGAGTTGGGGAATTTGAGTGATGACGCTCTGACCTCCTAGCGGCTAGCGGCCCCCAGGCGATGGATGGACACGACTTCGCTAGCAACCAATTCGGTGCCGTGGAGCGTCGCTTTTTCGATAGAAAACAGGCCGCCCGCCTGCATGTCAAGGTCGCCAATTAGCCCCGCCGAGCGGCCACAGGTGTAGTTGAGGCGCTTGCCATCGAAGGCGAGGGTAGCTCCTTCTCCGGCGTGGCGACAGAGGGTGCCATCGGCCAGCACAATTTCAGCGATTAAAAAGCGAATGTCCTCGCTTTCGATGATAGCGTCGCGGTCAAGGTTTTCGCGCCCTTCTCGATCCACGGTCATTGTGGTGCCGTTGATGCGTACCTCGCCCCGCAGCCCTCGGCCATCGTTGCAGCGGTAGGTGATGGGATCACCGAGATCCCGCTGACGAGGTTCTGGCCCTACGTAGGTACACAGACGCTGATCGGGGAGCAAAACTTGGGCCGGAGTCGCTGTGGACATTTGAGCCACCGCCGCTAGGGTAGGCAGCATAGTGCCCAAAAGTACCGCGCCACTTGCCATCATCAGTTGGTTAGAGAGTTGGTTAGCGATGAGTTTCATTCAGCGTTTTCCCAATAGGTGCTTTTAGACAGAAATTTTTATATCAAATCCCGGTTGCTTACCCCCGATTCAAACGCTGATCCCGATCAGGCTGAGCTTGTCGAAGCCTCGATTCATTGAGGGGGGGCTTTCGGATTTGGTATTAGACAGAGATTATTGATGCGTCCACGTCCACATCCGTCGTCAGTCCATAAGTCTATACATCTCAGCTGGAGTAACCCAACCCATAGCCCTGGTTGGCTGACAAAAGGTTATGGGCCTCACCCCACCTGATGATGGATCCTCATCATGCGAAATAATGCGAATCCGGCACTGCCTCAACCACATCAAGCCCAGCCTCTACGGGTTTACTCTATGGGTTGACCGTGGCCGAACTTCCGTGGTCTTACCCTCGATCGCCGTCAAAGGGAAGCGTTTGAATAAAGATTAGCTTAATCTTTTAGCTCAATCTTGAGCGATCTTGGGTTAGCAGGCTGGGCTATGTGGGCAACCTAAGACTATCGATGTCCTGTAGCCTGTAACACAAGGAAGGAGCCGTCCCGCTGCTCCAGCCTGCACATCCATGGGCTCCTGGCTGGCTACAGGTGTCGTCAATATTCTTTCCAAGCATCGAGCAAGCATTATGGTGCCATCTGCGTCCCACCGTTCATCCCAATATATCGAGACCTGTGTTGCCGAAGCTTTACGCCAGGGCGTACTTAGGCGTCGTGATCACCTCAAGCTGACGGCAGCTTTGCTAAGCAGCCCGCTCTCCGACGGTGAGCGACAGCAGATTAACCAAGTTTTTGACCTTGTAAGAGCGGGCCGTATTCAGTTGGCAGATTAGCAGATTAAGGGTGTTTCCTTATCCCCTGGCAGGTGTCGATCTTGGCAACGGCCTTTGAACGATATCCTTCAGCTTCAACGCAGTGGGGTTGGGACAGCACGGCGGCCTACCCCCTTGAATTCCTAGCCCAGGCTTATCCCATCTGAGCCGATGAACAGCTTGCCCCTCGGTTCATTACCTCCATGGGTAGCCAGTAAACCGTGGGGTTGGGCAGACTGGGGTTGGCCGCTTCGGTATAGGTTTGCTGCGCGGCCAAGGCTAGGGCGGCAACATCGAGGTCATCGTAGCCCGTCGTCGCCAGCAGACGTGGGGGGCGGTAAAGCTGCCCATCGCTACCCACCATCACTTCAAGGCGTCCGGGGGCTGGTGGAGTAGCCAGACAAATCTCCCCTGTATAGGGCACTTGTAGGGTAGCGAGTTCCTTGGGTGCAGGCAAGGGTGGAAGGTCGAGGCTATCCCAGTTTTGCTCGTTGTACCACGTTAAGAAGTCCTGGGTGTCGGTAGATAGCTCGACGGTTTTGTGGTTATAGGTTAGCCCAGGGGGGATAGGGGCAGGTTCTGGTGCAGGGGGCGCTGAATTTGGAGGCTCCACTACCGTGTCCGGGGCAGGCGTGGGCTCGGGGCGAAGCTCGGGCTGTTGCTCTGGCAATGCTACGGAATCGGGGTCTGCCATCGGGGTAGGCGCAGGACTAGGGCGAGCAGGGGACTGAGGTCGGGATAACGTTTGGGCTACCGGGGCAGGTAATATTTCCTGGGATGGTGGTGGGGCTGAGGGGCTAGGCAGACGCACCACCTCAATGGTGTCTGTGGGGTTAGCGGGGGCTTCGATGGCCAAACCAGGGGGCTGTAGGGTGACCACATCTTCGGAATCGGGGGGTGAGTTGCCCGTGGGCATGGCCAGCACAAGACCATGAAATCCTAGGGCAACCATCAGCAACAGGCCACCGCCAGGCCGCCGTAAAGGCTTGAGGGGAAACGGCTTCACCATGATGTCTGGAGCACTACCAGGGCAGGGCAAGGGAATGTCTGTGGTGGGTGGGGCTGGCCAGCAGCGGCCCTCCTCACCAGCGGCGACTCCTCTAGGCTGGCATAGGCTAGTCTGGCTGTTGACGATAGACGGACAGTTTCTTCACTGGCGACCGCCCCACGCTGGGCATAGCCCCATCGGCTGCTTCATTTGCCTAGGTTTGTCGCTACCCTAACCTGAGTTCGGGATAAGCCAGCCGCTGCAAGCTTGAGAAACCTGCTTCCAGCTTGCGCTTTAGACCTCACCCTAAATCCCTCTCCCTTTGGGAGAGGGACTTTGAGCTTTTCTAGATCCCCTCTCCTCGTGGGAGAGGGGCTGGGGGTGTAGCTCGCTTCCCGCAGGGTGGGCTACCAGGGGATCTGGTCACTATGTCTCACCCGAACTGAGGTTACCCTAGGGGCTGAAGCTAGTTGTCAGCCCCTGTCAGCCCCTTTGCCAGATCCTATGCGCCCCCGTTCTTTGCCGCCCAAAGGCTTGCGTGATCAGCAATGGTCTGCCGTCGGCCTCCTCCCTAGGCGATGGGGGAGGGGCTGGCCCATGGTGGTCGCGTTGCTCACAGCCCTGCTGCTGGTTCCTGTATCGAGTGTGGCATCTCTGCTACCCCAAGCGGCCCTTCAGGAGGGGGCCACCGCCATGACCAAAGCTTTGCTGAGCGATCCGTTTTTGCTGTGGCCCACGCCCGCCTCGGTGCAGGTGGTGTGGTTTACCGAGTTTGAGGGCCAAGCCCACTGGGTGGAATGGGGCCGTGCTGGGGATACGGTAGCCGTGGAGGCAGCGCCTTTGCCCCACCGCCAGCGGGCCACCACGATTCCACTCAGCCGCAGCCGCGAAGATGCCGATTCCCGGTTGGATCACCCCCCATTTCAGGCGGTGATGGGGGTGGTGCAACGGCCCATTTGGCGACACCAGGCCACGGTGACAGCACTAGAACCGGGGCAGCGCTATCCCTACCGTGTGGTGAGTGAAGCTGCTACGGGGCAACGGGTTTATAGCCGAGCCTTTACCCTGGCGGCAGCTCCAACGGCGGGACAGGGCATGAAGCTTTTGCTGACTTCCGACCACCAAAACCTGCCCATGGTGGCCGCAAACTTGCAGAAGGCCGCAGAAACCCTAGGCCCAGTGGATGCGGTCTTGGTAGCGGGGGATTTAGTAAACGTGCCAGATCGGGCCTCGGAATGGTTTGACAACCGCCAGGGGAACGCCTTTTTCCCGGCCTTGCAGGGACGAGCCCACCACGGCCTAGCGCGAGACGGCCAAACCACGACCTACCACGGCGGCGAACTGATCCAGCACGCGCCCCTGTTTCCGGCCATCGGCAACCATGAGGTAATGGGCCAATTTAGCGATACCGTCTCCCTGAAGGAGCAGTTCAACCAGGCCATTCCTAGAGCGGTGGCGGAGGATGGGTACAAAGCGGTGGCTGAGAGCGTCAATCCAAAGGGGTATCCGCAGGTGCGCCAGGATTGGATTATCAACCAGTCCTTTAATACCGTCACCTACGAAGAAATCTTTGGCCATCCCCAGGGCAAAGACGTCAACACCGAGGCCCATGGCCGCTACTATGCCGTTACCCTGGGCGATGTGCGGCTCGTCACCCTCTATGTCACCCAAGTTTGGCGACCCTACAGCCTCGATCCCACGGTGCGGGGCCGCTACCAGGAACGGCAGGCCGATTTAGACTATCCCGAAAAATGGGGCTATGGTCAGCACATCTTTGAAGCCATCGACCGCGACAGCCCCCAGTACGAATGGCTGACGGAGGAACTAGCCAGCGACGCCTTCCAGCAGGCCAAATACAAAGTGGTGATGCTGCACCATCCACCCCACACCCTAGGAGACAACATCGTCCCCGCCTTCACCAACCCCGTCCCCGTGTATGACTACGACCCTAACGGTCGCCTCAAATCCGTCCACTACGAATATCCCCTAGAGCAAGACTACATTGCCCGCGACCTAGCGCCCCTGCTAGAGTCTGCGGGGGTAAACCTGGTGCTCTATGGCCATTCCCACCTGTGGAATCGCTTTACCTCCCCCAACGGCACCCACTATCTAGAAACCTCCAACGTGGGCAATTCCTACGGAGCCTTTTGGCAGGATCGCCGCCGCCCTGTCCCCACGAATTCAGATAACTCGGATCACTCAGGTAACTCGGATCACTCAGGCAACTCAGACGCCCTCGGTGGCTTTGCCCCTAACAACTACATCGCCCAGGGGGATCCCAGCGGTTTGCAGCCCATCGTACCCAATCTGTCCCCGCCGTTGGCGGATGAAAACGGGCAGCCGCTCCCCTATTTGGACAGCAACGATCTAACGGCCTTTAGCCTCCTAGATACCGCCAGCGGCACCGTCAGCAGCTACTACTTTGATACCCGTCAACCCAGCTCAGCCGTCGTGAAATTTGATGAATTTGCCCTGCATTGAGTGGCTCCCAACGGGTCGCTAGCCCACTGGGGGCAGACTTTCAGGCTTGGGAGTCGTGCCCCCTAATCGGGCTTTCATGGCCTCTAGCTCCCGATCTACAGGAGTTTGGCTTCCTTCGAGGGCCGCGAACTGTCGCTCTAGGGGATCGCCACTGAGGTCAGCTAGGGCTGCGGATTGGGCCTCTAGGTCGATCACCCGCTGCTCCATTTTGTCAAAGGCTGCCATGGGGCCACCCAGGCCACCCGCCATCGATTGCAGCCGCTGTGAGGCTTCGGCAGAACGGGCACGGGCAATGTAGAAGTCTTTCCTCGTTTTGGCCTCAGCAATTTTGGCCTCTAGGCGGTGCATATTTTCCTTCATGGTGGCCACCACCTGCCGCTGCTGATTCAGTTGGTTATCCATCGCCTGGACCGCTTCCAGGGAGGTTTGGCGACGGGTCAGCGCTTGCCGAGCCGAGGCTTCTTCTCCCTTTTGCAGCGCCAATTCTGCCCGGTTATACCATTCCTGGGCGGTGATCTTGGCCTGGGCACTCTGGCGCTCTGTACGTTTTTGGGTGGCAATGGCCTGGGCGAGGGCTTGCCGCAGTTGCAGCAGGCCATCCTCCATCTCCCCTAGGGCCTGTGCCAAGACTTTTTCCGGATCCTCAGCCTGCTTCACCAGACCATTGAGGTTGGCACGCAGGGCGCGAAAGGCGCGATCAAACAGCCCCATAGCTTTCTCCAGATCTCCCAAACAAGGCAGGTTACCGTGGTGTCTTGATTTAGCATAACAGCCCTGCCCCTAGCCATGGGCGGCCCCAGGGTCAGTCTGGTGCGGTGGTCTTGGGGGGAAGAGGCCGACGAGGGGGCAAGGCGAGAGGATGGCCTAGGGGGTGTTATAAATCTGGGCGGGAATACCCTGTTGCTGAAGCTGCTGCACGAGATCGTGGGCCGACGACTCCTGGGAAAACGCCCCCATCTGAATTTTGGGGCTGCCTTGAAAGTTACGCACGTAGGCATCGCTGACCACCCCACGGGCCGATTCTAGGGATGGGTTGCCCGTGTAATCGGTGACGACGTAGTAGTTGCTAAGCCGTGCCGCCGCAGACGATGTCGTGGGGGCTAAGGGTGGCGGGGGCGTCGGGGTGGAGCGGGTCGTCACGGTTCCGAGGGGTTGGGGTGGTTGAGCCAGCGCCGCCGGGGGGGCTGGGGCCGCCACGGGAGAGGGGATGGGGCGCGAAGCCGCTGGGGGCTGGGTGGCCCTAGGTTGGGGAACCGCCTGGGCTGGGCCGGGAACAACCCGGCTGGGCGCAACGGTAGTGGGCAAACTGGTTTGCCTCGGCGTCAGGGGAGCCACTGGCTCGGTGCGAAGGGTACCCGTCGGTGGAGAGTTCGTAGGTTGGGGCCGTGCCACGGTGGCCGCCGCCCCTTCCCGCCCTGCCGTGGCCTCAGCATCGGGAGCAGGCTCCCCAGCAGGCGGAGCCACCCCAGGGCGGGAGGGCTCAACGGGCAGGCGACTCACTCGGTCGAGATTCAACTCGCCCATCTCTTGACCAGAAAGGTCGGGGCCAATGCCCTGAAGTCCTGTGGGCAAGGAAGGTTCCGGCGCTGGGGTTGCCTCTGCCTCTGCCTCTGGTGCTGGATCGGGCTGCCAGCGCTGCACCCAGATATGATTCCGAAGATGATCGATAGCCGTGGGAGAGGTCATTAAATAGCCAAAACCCGCACTCCCCACCAGCAACAACAGCAGTGCCCCCATCCCTAACGGGGTTGAAATCCGCTCGGCCAAGGAAGGGCGATAGTCTGCCTCGTCATGGTAATAGGCTTCTGGGTGATAGGGGGCCGGGGTCGCCATGGCGCTAGCCGGGGAAGGCGCACTTCTTAGCAACGCCGTGCTGCTTTCTAGGAAGGAATCGGGCGCGGGGGTGTAGGGCATGAGACGGTTACCCATCGCGCTGGGGCTAGGTGATGGCTGATCCACCGTTGAGCCTGCCCTGGGTGCCGGGGAAGCGTTGAGGGGGGGCGTCATCGGGTTGCCCTCAAGGGGACTCCCCTTGAGGGCAGAGGTCGCAGGTATCGATCCCATCGCTCCTGGCGGACGCTTCTCAGGGGTTGCCTTCAGCGTAATTAAGCTGGGGGAGGTGCGCGCCTTAGGCCGGAACGTGAGCTTGCGTTGGGGGACTGGGCTTGGCCCCTGCCCCGTGCGGCTGTGGCGATAGCGCAGGATCTCATCGTCCAGGTTAACCATCAAGCTTTCTAAGGCACGGTGAAGCGACGGGCCGGGAACCGCTTCCGTCCCTGGCTGGACATGGGTAGGATAGAGAGTAGAACCAACCGACGGATGAACCATGGCGTGACGTCCTAGACGACCGGGCAAAGGAACATCCTAATACTACTGATTTCTTCGCCGTTGACAACGTTCGTTACGATTGAGTCACAGCCAGGAAATCACAGCTAGGTTGTGGCCTCCCGTTATGGCTGTATTGTTCTGGATGACGATTGAGTCCCTACGGCAACCCTTAGGTGTTTTCTATGGCCCTCTATGCCATTGGTCATGTTTTGGAGCAGCTTGAGCAACAGCCCGTCTGGCGCAGTCGGGGGCAGTTTCGGCGCATTCTCAACCACTGGACTGAGCTTGTCGGCGCAGCGGTTGCCCGCCAAGCTCGGCCCGTGCGTATCGAAAACACCATACTCTACGTGGCGGTGATTAACCCCATGTGGGCGCAAACCCTCACCCTAGAACGACTCACCATTCTCAACAAGCTGAATCAGCAGCATCGGTTTGATCTGACCGATCTCCGGTTTTCTAGCGGCGATTGGTTCCGCCGCCCCAACCCCAAAGCCTACCTCCCCTCGTCCAGCCTCGCCGGCCTCCCTGACTGGTTTCGGCAACACCCCAGCTTCGAGCCGGGGGCCATATCAACCCCACCCCCCGCCCCCCGCCCCCTCACCGCCGAAGAAAGCTTTCGGCGCTGGGCAGCCCTCGCCCAAGGCTTGGCCGCTAGCCGCGTCCTGTGTCCAGACTGCCGCTGCCCTGCTCCGTTGGGTGAACTAAAGCGCTGGTCTCGCTGTAGCATCTGTGCCGCCAAACGCTTTCGCTACAATGGCCAAGGCCAAGGCCATCGCAATCCTCTGCCCCCTCGGAAAAATCGATGAGCGAGGGCGGCTATTGCCCCTCATTCCTCGGGGGGCGGGGCCAGGGTCGCCAAGCGCTCTACGGTGGTGCGCCAGGTGTCAATCAGGGCGGGCGTCCAAATCCAGCGTAGGCCGAGCACGCGGGGGTCGAGGAGGGTCGGGTCGAGGTTGACCGCCATGAGCAGATAGGCATTGGCCTGGTCAAAAGCCGCTTGGCGTTCAGTGGGGTTAGTGGCCTGTTCTCCTCGGCGAGCGTAGGCCATGGCGAGGCCAGCAATGGCGTTGGTGGTGAAGGCGGAGGCCGCTTGGGGTGGGCCGTCGGGGTTGCGATCCCGTAGTTGGGCCTGATCTAAGTCTAGGGCGGTTTCCCAGGCGGCGATGGCCTGGTCGTTGTCGGCAAGGACGTAGTGGGCAAAGCCAAGGGCCACCCAGGCGTCTAGCATCTCGTCCCTGGCTTGCAGGGCTTGGCTCCAAGCGCGACGGGCATCGTAGGGGGTTGCTCCCTGGTCGCCCAGCATGGCCTGCTGCCACAGCAAGCGCCCCCGCACAAAGGCGAGATCCGCATCGAGTAATTGGTCGGCATCGGCGGCGGCCAGCACCGATTGGGCGGCGTCTAAGTCCTGTTGATCGAGCAGTTGCTCGATGGCGCGGCGGGCTTGGAGGGGGCGGTCGGTGGTCAGAAACTGGATGGCTTGCAGCACCACCACGCCATTGCCGCTACTGGAGAGTGGCCCCTCTGGGGACGGAGTCTGGCTATCGTTGGGAAGGACGGGCGAACCCCAACCATTGGCATCCAGCGGCAACGTCTGGGGGCCATCGGTAGAGAGGGCTATCCCCAGCCCAACGGCCACCCCGAGGGCAAGTACTCCGGCGGTGCCCCAACGCCAGCGGGCGGGCACCCTAGCGAAACCTTGGCGCAGGTACGAGAGACCATCGGCAAGGGCTAAACGCCAGGGGGGAGACGATGTCGGGGGCGGGGCGGCGGGGCTAGACCCGACCACCACGACACGACGGGAGGGCGATGGATCTGGAGGGGGTACGGCAGAATCGGTCGGTGGGGAGGAAAGCGGATGAGTTAAGGAGACTGTGGCATCGGGGCTGGGCTCGGTCAGTTGCTGCACTAGGTGAACCATAGGATCGTCCTCAGGGGGGGGAGGGGCGTCCCCATCGCTCAGCCAGTCGGTGAGGAGGGTGGTGGCAGGGGCGGGGGCCGCAAGGTCGGCATGGCCCGCAAAGACCTCCTGGGCCAAACTAGAAATGTCGGGATCGGTGCTGTAGTCGGGGGGGATGAGTCCTAGGTCGAGGGGGCTTTCCTCTAGGGTCAAGGTCTCTAGGGGATTGGGGGCCGGAAGGGCGGGGGCCGAAAACAAATAGCCATCAAATCCAGGCCGTAGGTATAGGATCGGCAGCATCCAGAGGGGCTGTCGAGACCCGTGGGCGGTCATTAACCCCTGGCGCACCCGGCTGAGACAGACATCCACTGGGTAGCCCTGGCGCAGGTTGCGATACAGCAGTTGGGTAAAGGTGATGGCCACATCGTCGGGGATGCGGTCGGCCATGGCAATGACGCCGGGAACACCCCTAGTCACCAAGGCCTGCACTAGGTTTTGCAAACGCCAGTCGGAGGTGGCGTCGGTCTTGGGGGTGTAGGCTCCTCGGCAGGAGTTGAACACGGCCAACCAAATACCGTTATTCACCAACAGACCCGCCAGTTCCTTGCCGCTAAGGCTTTCGGTGAGGCCGTTGTGGCGGTTCACCAAAAATAGATCGCCACCGCCATCGCTGGCGTCGTGGGAACCGTGGTCGAAGCTGGCATCGCTGTGGCCAGCGTAGTGCAATAGCTGAAAGTTGCCCTGTTCGAGGGCCTGCACCAGTTCGGCTCGACCGGGCTGTTCCAGCAGCGTGATCTGAATATCGAGGGGTTGCCGCAGGCGGGCGCTGGGGTGGGCCACGGGGCTGGGGCGGCTGGGGGGCAAAGCCAGATCGGCCAGCAGGGGTTTGATCTCGCGGGTGAGCGCGAGGCGGTGCTGGTCGCTGGGGGCGGAGATCACCATCAGCACCCGCAGGGGGTCGGGGGCGGGGGCCAGGGGCGGCAGGGTGGCCAAATCGACGGTACTGGGGCCTTGGTAGTAGCGACAAAGGGTGATATCCATGCCCGTGGCCAGGGGCCGATCCTCGCCGTAGAGCAGTTCCCAGGGTAGGCTTTGCAAACGGCTATCCTTGAACCCCAACCGCAGGCGTAGGGGCTGTTGGAGGTGTTGAGCCACCCCCTGGGCCGCCAGCCAGCTATCGCGAATACGGCCCTGGAAGAGGTGCTGATAGAGATCCTGCCCTAGGCGAATAGCGGCCTCTGACTCTGAGCCCTGGGGTAAGTGGTCGGTGGGGGGCGCACCGCTCAAGAGCTGGTGCAGGGGGTCTTGCAAAAGGGCTTCGGCCTGGGTCAGCCAATCCGTCACAGGCCAGGTTACCTGGGTTTCGGCCAGGGGCACCCCCGCCGCCACCGCTTCAGTGCGGAGCAGATAGGTATCCAGACCCGTTACGGGGGTAATGGAGATGTGAAACTCTTGAATCACCAGGGCCGACCCTTAATAAAGGCTTGCGAACCCCAGGTAGGGCCGCAAGGGACAGGTACTATGTGGATAATTTTCGCGCCCTAGCGGGCGATTTCCGGGAGTTCGACCCATGTTTTTACCCCGTCGCGGTTCCTATTTCTTCCACGGTAAAGCATCCTACCCGATTCAGCGATTACCGCAATTGCCGCACCGTTGGGGGGGACGTTGGGTGGCCCTGTGCGGTGCAGCCCTGGTAGGTGCCCTGGGCTTTCCCATAGGAACTGACATGGCCGTGCAGGCTGCCATTGTCACCGTTGGCGTTGAGGCCGACCTGGAAGCTGAATTCCCCTCTCCGCTGTCTACCGAAGAACAGGAGCGGCTAGAGGCTCTGCAATCTACACAGATGCCGCACATCCTCAGCGACATTAGCCCCGACGGCACCACGCTCTTAGTAGCCCTCTTGAGTACCACCGAGCCCCCTACCCTTCATTTTCTTGATCTAGAAACGGGAACCCTCACCGAGGTGCCCGATCTTCCACTAGATCTTCAGTACGAGGTCGTGAACCCCACGGGGCCGATACGCTGGGTAGATAACAATACCCTTCGCTTTCTGCAGCAAGACCCCTACGGCCTATGGCGCATCATCACCTTCAACCGCGCTACGGGCATGGCGTCGCGCACCCAGGTCTCTTCCCCGGAGGAATCGGGGGAAATCCTGGGGGTCTCCCCCGATTTTTCTAAGCTGGCCATTCGGATCTACGCAGCAGACGAGGACGTGGTGTTCTTGGTGTTTCTAGATACCCTGAAACGGCTAGAGGTGGCCCGTCTGCCCCAGGACGTTGTCGTCCATCCCCCTGCCTGGTCAGCGGATGGCCAGCACATGGCCCTAGTCACCGCCGCCGCCGATACCGACCGCAGCCCCAACAGTCCGAACTGGGCCAGTGCGCTAGTTCAGGATGCCCTAGGCCGCACCCCGCCCCAAGACAACCCCCTACGTCAGCACAATGCAGTGCGCCTGTTCGACCTATCCCAGGCTGCACCCCTGGGGGTTGAACTGCGGGCCGACCAGGGCAATGGTGATAGCTTTGCCGCTGCCCACGTCAGCCCCGATGGTCGCCGTCTGTTGGTCAAACGCCAACGTCCCGCCCGCATCGCCGGACGCCCCCACCCCACCTACCAAAACCCCGACTCGGCCTATTACCAAATCTACGACCAAGACGGCACCCTCCTCCACACCATCGATGACCCTGCTCTGCAAAGTCCAACGGAATCTGAGGGCTGGTTTTTGGGGCCAGATCGACTGCTGTTTTGGGCCGCCTATGGCCACAACCGCCCCCTGTGGATCTACGACCTCAGTCAGCAGCGACTCCAGCCCGTTCCCCTGCCCCCTGGCTCTGTTGATCCTGCCGCCCTGGCCCTCAGTCCCGATGGCGACACCGTGATCTACGGCTTTTCCTCCGTCACCCAGCCCCTAGAACTCTTTCGCTTCCGTGCTGGCGATACGGCCCCACCGACCGCCCTCACCCAGATCAATGCCGACCTCCAGGCCGTCAATCGGGTGCAGTATCAGCCCGTGCAGTTTACCACCGCAAACGGGCCACGGCAGGGGTTTTTAGTGCAGCCAGCGGGGCAAGCCTTCCCGCCCCAGCAGGTACCCCTAGTGTTTTGGCAAGCAGGTGGCCCAGGGATTCCCATGTCCAATCAGTTTGCAACGAATGTGGAGACTCCCCTGAATTTGTTGCCCAACTTTGGCATAGCGGTTTTGGTGGTGCCCCTCACCGGGCGAGAGGGTTTTGGCCCCGCCTTCTATCGCGCCCAGGCCGAAGGGCAAAACTTTGGCCACATCGACCTAGCCGAGGGCCGCGATATTGTGCAGCAGATGGTACAGCAGGGCTGGGCCAACGCTGGCCAAATTGGCGTTAGCGGCTGTTCCTACGGGGGCTACTACGCCGCCCAAAGTCTGCGCCAGTTTCCCGGTCTGTTCGCGGCGGCCAATCCCCAATGCTCCCTGCTCGATGCCCTCACCGAATGGCAACTGGGCTATTCAGACCGGATCTCCTACCTGGTGGGTCAAGCACCAATGGAGAATCCCTCCGCCTACCTCACAATTTCCCCCCTCTACGGAGCCACGCAGATCACGACCCCCACGCTGATATTCCACGGAACGGAGGACTTTTTACCGATTGACATTGTCCGCAACTTCCACGACATGCTGGAAGCCGCCGGAGCCCCCGTCACCCTCTACGAATTTGAAAACACGGGCCACGGCATTGACGATCCTCAACTCCAGAACATCGCCGCCCAGTTACAAATCCAGTTTTTCCGTCAATACCTCATGGCCAATCCGAGCTACATCCCTTAATCACAATCCATCCGATCCTCAGCCACCAAATCTACCCCAAACACTGCGCTAAACGCCTGCTTCACCAGGGGCACCACCTCCGCCACGGTGATGCCGGGGCAAAATTGCGCCACACTGCCCATGGATTTATCGGCAATGCCGCAGGGAATAATAGCCCCAAAGCCCGCCAAGTCGGGACAGACATTGAGGGCAAAGCCGTGCATGGTGATCCAACGGCTGACCTTGATGCCGATGGCCGCTAGCTTGGTATTGCCCACCCACACGCCCGTTAATCCTGGCTGACGGGTGCCGGGGATATCCAACGCGGCTAGGGTTTGGATGACCACCTCTTCCAACTGGCGCAGATACCAGTGCAGATCGGTCTGGTGGCGCTTGAGATCGAGGATGGGATAGCCCACCAGTTGACCAGGGCAGTGGTGGGTGACTTCGCCGCCGCGCTCGATGCGAAAGAGGGGATAGGGAGGGTTACTCTCTAGAAATTTAAGATTTTCGGTGGTGGATCCTTGACCAAGGGTATAGACCGGAGGATGCTCGACCAGCAGTAGGCGGTCGGGCTGGGGAAATTGGCGATGGCTTGCAACCCAGGTTTTCTGGAGGTTCCAGGCTTCCTCGTAGGGCATCAACCCTAGGGTGTAGACCTCGCATGGGCGCTGGGTTGGCTGGTGATCGTAGCCCATCTTGTCAACCGTACAACAACTGGAAAATGTTATGAACTGTGGAAAACCGGGGCTGGGGGAATCAAGAATTATCAACCCATGCAAAGGATTCTAACGGACGGTGTTGTGCAGAATACAAGGTGCTAGGGTGAAGTCATAAGCCGACGTTTCAAGGAGTCCGCTTTATTATGAAACTGGTTATCCATGGCAGAAATATCGAGATTACCGATGCAATTCGCGACTATGTGGAGCAGAAGATCCTAAAGGCGGTCAGCCACTTCAATCATCTGACCAACGAGGTTGACGTTCACCTATCGGTGGCGCGCAATCCTCGGATTAGCTCCAAGCAGTCGGCAGAGGTAACGCTCTATGTCGATGGGGCCATTGTGCGGGCTGAGGAAAGCAGCGAAAACCTGTACGCCAGTATCGATCTAGTTGCCGATAAAATTAGCCGCCAACTCCGCAAGTTCAAAGAAAAGCGCAACGACCGCAAGCACGGCAACCTGGGCAAAACCACGGAAGCCTACTTGAACGAAGCGCCCGTTACCAACGTCACGGAGGTGCTCAACAACGCCGAACCTCAACTGCCGGAAGAGGTGATCCGGGCCAAATACTTTGCGATGCCGCCCATGACGGTGTCCGAAGCCCTGGAGCAACTGACGCTGATCGACCACGATTTCTATATGTTTCTCAACGCAGAAACTAACGAAATCAACGTGGTCTATGAACGCAACCACGGCGGCTACGGCCTTATCCAACCCCGCCAGCCCAACGGCAATGAAGTAACAGCCAAGGAACTTTCTGCTGCGGCCTCCTAGGTGTGCGGCCCACCACTCAGGACAACACCCCCAGGCGGTTTCCCTAATCAGTCCTAGATAGGCTTTGTCCCTGTGGAACAACCCGGAGTTTTTGGTATTCCCTAGTATGGAACTGGGGAATTCATCGAGGGACTCCGGGTTTTGTGCGCTTGTACTCCGTAGAAGGGGATAGGGTTAATAGGTACGGAGCAACGTACGGAGGAAACCACTGTCTTGAAATCAGGGTTTACTGGGTTGTGTAACCACAGCCCTGCAAAGAGACACTGAAGAAACCATCAGTGCAAAGGTTCGCTACCCGATGAAGTTATCGTTACGCCCTATTTGCCCCGCCACCCATCCCCCAAAATGGCCCCGGGTGACCTTGTTGTGGGTGTTGGTGGTGCCCTTTGTGGTGCAACTAGGTGCTTCTTTAGGGACTCTGTCCTACTTGTCCTACCGCAGCGCCCAGCGAGACTTGGAGGCGGCGGCCACGGAGCTCCTGGACCAAGCGACCCAGCGAATTCATGCCGATCTCGATCAGCGGCTGCAACACCAGCAGTTAGCCTTGGCCATTGCCTATGAGGCTCTCCATCCGCACCCAGACCTATGGGAGGATGCCGACGGGGTGCGCCAGTTGCTCTGGCGGCAAATGCAGATCGATGGGACACTGCCGCCTGTGGTGTTGGCCACCGAATCTGGGATGGAGGTAGGCTATGGCCGATTGGTCAGCCCGGATGCGTTGAATCAGGGGGGGCGCTTGGCGGGGCAAGTGCTGTTGCCCAATACGCCTTACCTGGTGCAGCAGCACCCTAGTCAGCCCCAGGATCGGACTTTTTATCTGGTGGATGCCCAGGGCCAGCCTGAGCAATTGGCCCACTCTCACACTCTTCCAGTTCAGGATTTGCGCTGGTACCAGGCGGCACGGGCGCTGAATCAACGCGAGTGGTCGCCCGTTTTTGTCACCCATGTGACGTCGCAACTCCATATCAGTGCCTTGTGGCCGTTGCAGGATGCCGAGGGCCAATTTCAAGGGGTGCTGCGAACGAGCTTAGCCCTGTCGGATATTAGCTACTTCCTCAGCCAACTGGAATTTTCCGACCAGGGGCAGGCGTTCATTATGGAGCGCACTGGGGCTTTGGTGGCTAGTTCTGCGGAGGATTTGCCCTACGAGCGCGGTTCTACCGGGGATCCGGTGCGGATCTATGCCCAGGTCAGCAAACAACCCTGGCTGCGGGCCGTGGCTCAAGACCTGCTGAGAACCCACAGCAGTTTCTATGGGATTGAAGACCAAATGCCTTGGCGGCTGGAGAGTGGCGGCGAGAAGATCTATGCCGACGTCAAGACCTATCAAGATGCCCACGGGCTAGATTGGTTGGTGGTGGTGGTATTGCCCAGGTCCGATGTAATGGCCAACCTGCAAGCGAGTCAGCGCGATCTATGGTGGCTGTGGGGCGAGGCCTTGCTGGTGGCAACCATCCTCGGCTGGCTTACCGCCCGGTTGATTTTGGCCCCGCTGCGGCGCTTGGCCCGCGCCAGCCAAGCCTTGGCAACGGGTACCCTAGCCCCCCTGGCCGAACCCACCACCATTGACGAACTGGCCCAATTGGCCAGCATCTTTAACCAAATGGCCCAGACCATCCAAGTCACCCAGGCCGATCTCAATCAGTCCCTCGCCCATTTGCAGATCAGTGAGAGCCGCTTTCGCCAACTCTTTCAATCGGACGTGGTGGGGCTGCTGTTAGCCGATCTGGCGGGCAGCATTGTGGAGGCCAACGACTATTTTTTGACCTTGGTGGGCTACGACCGCCAAACCCTGGCGGAGGGATCCCTGCGCTGGGATACCCTGACCCCGCCGGGATACGAAGCGCAGGATCGGCAACTGGTGGCCGAACTAGCCCAGCAGGGCTGGATTAGCGCCGTTGAGAAGGAATACTGCCATCGGGAAGGCCATCGCATTCCGGTGCTGATTGGCGGCGTGATGGTGAACGAAAGCCAAACCCTCTGCCTCGTGGTTGATATCCGGGATCGCAAACGAGCCGAACGTGCTCTCAAGGAAAGCCGCGCCTTTTTGCAGCACATCACCGATGCTTCGCCCAATATTTTGTATGTCTACGACGTGCAGGAACGCCGCAATCTCTACGTGAGTGGGACCGTTCAGGACATTCTGGGCTATGACATTGAAGAAGTTTTAGCCATGGGGTCTGACTTCTTCTCCAGGCTGTTGCCGCCTGACCAAGTAGCACGGCTGACCCGTGACTATGCCCGTCTAAATGCCCTCGCCGATGGCGAAACCCGCAGCAATGAGATCCTGATTTATACCGCCAATGGTGAGCCTCGCTGGATCTTTAACCGCTATACCGTCTTTAGCCGCGATGCCGATGGCCAGGTAGCCTCCATTCTAGGATCGGTGCAAGATATCACCGGGTTAAAGCAGTCTGAAGCAGAAACCCAACGGCTGAAGGAGCGCCTAGAGTTTATCTTGGCCACCAATCCCGCCGCTATTTTCACCTGCGGGATGGACTACACCATCACCTTCATCAGCCAGAACATTGAGGGTATGGTGGGTTATTCACCAGCGGAAATCGTTGGCTGGGAAGGCTTTTGGGCCATGCACATCCACCCCGACGACGACGAACGGGTGACGGGGGAACTGGCGGTCTTTTTCCAACAGGGGCACTCGGTGCATGAGTACCGCTGGCGACACCGAAACGGCCACTACCGCTGGATGCGGAATGAACTCAGCCTAGTGCGCGATGCCCAAGCCCAACCCCAGGAAATTGTGGGCTACTGCATTGAAATCAGTGACCGCAAACAGGCCGAGATCGAGCTGGAGCAGAGCCGCAACCAGTTCCAGCGCCTAGTGGAAGATATTGGGGATAAGTTCGTCATCTTCAGCTATCGGGGCGATGATGGCGTGCTGACCTATGCCAGTGGCGGGTTAGGGACGGTCTTTGGCTTAACCCATGCTGAAACTATCGGATTTTGTTGGGAACAGGTGGTGGCTTGGCACCCCGATGACATTGCCTTTGTCCATCAGTATCTTGTCGATGTGGTCGCTGGTGTGGATCGTCAACACCAGTTTGAAATGCGATTTGTCCATCCCAACTGCGAACCGCGAACCCTTCAGGTAAATCAGCATCCCGTCTGGGATGACCAAGGTCACTTGGTGGCCATTGAGGGAATTGTCGAAAATATTACGGAGCGCAAGCAGGCGGAAGTTCAACTTCAGGAAACCAACGAAGACCTCCGACGGGCCACCCGCCTCAAGGATGAGTTCCTAGCGGCGATGAGCCATGAACTGCGGACGCCCCTCACCGCCATTTTGGGCATGGCGGAAGGACTGCTGGAGGAGGTCTTTGGCCCCGTCAGCCCGCAGCAAATTAAGGCGCTGGAAACGTTGGATCGCAGCGGTTCCCACCTGCTAGAACTGATCAACGACATTTTGGATGACTCCAAGCTGGAATCGGGACAGATGACCCTTGATCTCACGATTCCCATTGATATCATGGCCCTCTGCACCTCCAGCCTCGCCTTTGTGCAGCCCCAGGCCCAAGCCAAAGCCATTCACCTCTCTACCCAGTTCCCCGACCTTCTGCCCCGCATAACCGTGGATGAACGGCGGCTGCGCCAGGTGTTGATTAATCTACTCAGCAATGCGGTCAAATTCACACCCGAAGGGGGGGCTGTGACCCTAGCGGTGGAGGTGCAGGATGCGGCTAAACCTGAGGATCCCACCTACCTTTGCCTATCGGTACAAGATACGGGCATCGGCATTGCGGAGGCGGATCAGGCGCGGGTGTTTGACCCCTTCATTCAACTGGATAGCGCCCTCAACCGCCGATACGAAGGCACCGGACTGGGCTTGGGCCTTGTGAAGCGCTTCGTGGATCTGCACGGGGGCCACATTACCCTCACCAGCACCCTGGGGGAAGGCAGTTGCTTCACGGTCTATCTGCCCTATACCCCGACCGATCTCACGTCTCAGATCACCCCGGTGATGCACGACGACTCCTCCTCAACCACTCCCTTGCTTTGGCTAATGAGCCAAGATCCGGTGCTGTCGGGTAGTCTATCCAGCTACCTCCGGGGCAAGGGCTATCAGATTGAGGTAATGGACGAAGGCGATCTGCCCACCGTGGCTCCCACCCAATACCCTGCGCTCGTGATGGTGGATGCCCAGACCACGGATGGTGTGGCCTTGATCCTGGCTCTGCGCCACACCCTGACGCCAACCTTGGGTTGCCCCTTACCAGCGTCCCTCCCCATCCTGGTTCTGTTGGGGCCCCCAGTCAGCCCAGGAGAAGAAGACCGCTACCGAGCCGCCGGAGCCCAGGCAACGATCCCCCATCCCCTGCGGCTGAGGGATTTGGGCCATTTGGTACAGCAGATGGTGCAAGGGAGCCCATCCTTGGATTAGTACCCTAGGGCAAAAACGTATCCCCTGTTGTGCAGGTGTCCCGCCTGCGGCGAGCCAGAGACTGGCGCGACCCTCAGTACGGGGACAAACGTTGAAGTGCCTGGTCGAACTCGGCAGACCGTAGGGCCAAATCGCAGCAGGTACGACGGAGAAAGTCACAGCCGTAGCGGAACAGACGCTTAGCCCTGCGGCCATAGGATTTGCAGGGAATCGGGTCATGCTGATGGTGCCAGAGTCCGGTGAGCATGGCCCAACAGAAGCCCAAGGAAAGGGGGGCGACAAGTTTACTGAGGCGTTCCGCCTGACAGAAGTGTGTGGATTCGAGGTTGAAGCCTCGGGTTTTGAGGGCAGAGAAGAGGGTCTCGATGCCCCAGCGTAAGCGGTCATCGGCTAAGGCGGTCTGAGGAGCGTGGTTGGTGGACAGAATCAAGAGACTCCTATCCGCTAAGCGAGTGGCGGCGACGTAGACCCGTCGGCACCAAACCCAGCGTTTGCCCGACAGCATCGGCGTTTCCCCACCCTCAGACTGGCAAACACCCGTTCTCCCGATTGACGAGACTTTCCGGAGCGGGAACGGATGTGGTCGCTGTGCCGCAACCGGAGGCGGAAGGGCAGGGGCTTGGGTAACAGCAGATAGCTGCACTAGTCTTGGCCGACAAACTCCCGGTCGCCCACCAGACACCGCACCTGAGCCGTGGGAAAAACCCGCTCAAAGCGCTCCAGTAAGTCGATGCGCTCATCGCTGTGGCTATTCCCCCGCTTGTCCAGCATCGTCCAGAACAGGGGAAAGGCCACCCCTTCGTGGACAATCCCCAGCATCAAAATATTGACGTGCACCGACCCAAACGACCCAGTGGTGCGGTCTAGACTCAACGTCCAGGGTGGGGGAATCTGACTCCAACTCACCATTGCCCGCGCCACGTCGTCGAAATCTACCGGAAACGCCCGCAGAAATCGCGTCAGACGCTTATATATAGCTCGACTCCGGCTTCGCCCAGTTGGCCAACACCAACGACCGTTTGTCTAAGTTCACCGTCTTGACCCGGAACAGCGCGACGAGAAACAGCACCAGAAAGGTTAGTCGAGCACCGTGCCACGGCAGATGAGCGCGCAGGGCCGATTGAAGTCGGTTAATCTGGGTCATAGAGGGGAGAGCCTAGGCGTGTGGTAATTCCTAGCTCACCTCCCTATTCCTCCTGCTGTCAACCCTCCACGGAACGAGCCTTGAGCCCTCTCACCTCAAGTTTTGTCCCTGTACCGTGAAAGCTGACGGCCTATCATCTGTCTCGCTACATTCGCGCCTATCCTACTGACTAGATGTAGTGGTGGCGAGGGATAGCGCTCAGGAGAATCTACAGGAGGAAAGCCTAGCGAGGGCGGGAATCGTGGCCACGCAGGTACAGCCTCAGTCGATGCAGGTGCCCATGCCGAAGGAAGTGACAGAGCGACACCTAGACATTCGAGATCTGGCTACTGGGGATGTTTCGCACTCCCCTGCCCCATCTACCGATTCCCCTCCGCCCCAACGATGCTCCCATCGTGCTAGATCTCCAGACTATTTTTGGAGAAATCTATCACCGGGGCCGCGATGCCAGCCGCCTAGACTATCGCCAACTACCACCACCGCCCGCCCTAACCGAGGCCGATCAACAATGGATGACCCAACGGCTGTCCCAGTGAGCCCGCATGGGGCAGCAGCCTTGGCCCCAGTAGAGCCACGCTACCGAGGGAGCGAAGTGGATCAAGGGGTTGGGAAAAAGGATTCGGGCCATGTTCATCGGCTAGGATAGATGACCTAACCCGAAGTTTTTTTCCTATTTGTCATTTCCCACAGCCATGATGGCCGAAACCATTCCCCTGATCTGGTTGCCGATGTTTTTCCATTGCCTGATTGGCCTCGTGGCGGCTCAGGTTGCTTGTCGTAAGGGGTATGACCTGGGAATTTGGCTGTTGTGGGGGCTGCTAGGCGGCACGGTGGCTTTGCTAGATGCCCTACGGCGGCCTCGTCAACCCGCTTGACCAGGCGATCTGGGCCTTAATCGTGTTGCATTTCTCCTCTCTGCCATGACCCTAATCGGCCTATTCCTCATTTTTCTAATTATTTCGTCGATTCAGCCCGCCCTTCAGCGGCGCATGATCGAATCTCGCCGCCTCGCTGCCATTCGCGCCCTAGAGCAACGACGGGGCAGCCGTACCATTTTGCTAATCCAGCGGAGGTTGCCTCGTCGTAGTTCTTCCGGATCATAGCCAAGGATATCCTGAATATTGGGCGGGAGATGGGTGAAGTAACCCTCTAATTTTCACTCTATAAACGATGTCGTTAGCTGTCTCAATGAAGCTACCCTGAGTTCGGGATAAGCCAGCCGCTGCAATCTTGAGAAACCTGCTTCCAGCTTGCGCTTTAGACCTCACCCTAAATCCCTCTCCCCAAGGGCGAGGGACTTTGAGCCGTTCCTAGTTCCCCCTGAGTTTGTGTCGAGTAAAATAGAGGGAGAGCGCTCAGGAGGCCAACACGATGGCCAAGCAACGACGGAAGCGTGGAACAGCAGGGGATAAAACGATTTGTTTTCCCCTTGCAGCG
>QLAH01000301.1_pt1 | contig 32413 bp, 29 predicted proteins | sample 4693081 | NCBI WGS metagenome assembly QLAH01 (sample SAMN09425401, study PRJNA476045) | Lake water metagenome, whole genome shotgun sequencing project. | reverse complement strand
TTATGCCTGACGACCATAGCAAGTTGGTCCCACTCCTTCCCATCCCGAACAGGACCGTGAAACGACTTTGCGCCGATGATAGTGCAGATCCCTGTGTGAAAGTAGGTCATCGTCAGGCTGTTATTGACAAACCCCGAATCCCGTTTATACGGGTTCGGGGTTTTTCTTTTGGTTTTCTGGAGAGCCCATGTCTGTACTTCGTTATACCCGTGCAGTTCAGTTGCCTGATATTTTGAAATCACGCATTTTGATCATGGATGGTGCAATGGGGACCATGATTCAGCGATTCAGACTGACAGAATCTCAATTTCGGGGGGAAGGCGCAGTTCTGGATCCATGCTTGCGTGACCGACTCCATCAACACCCTGTTGATCTCAAAGGCAATAATGAACTTTTGAGCCTAAGTCGTCCTGACATCATCAGTCAAATTCATGACAGTTATCTGGCATCGGGAGCAGATCTGATCGAGACCAATACATTCGGTGCCACTTCCATCGCTCAGGAAGACTATCAGATGGCAGATTGGGTGCATGAAATGAATGTGTCGTCCGCACGACTCGCGCGCATCTCGTGCGACAAGTACAGCACGACTGACAAACCTCGGTTTGTGGCTGGTGCGCTTGGACCCACACCAAAAACAGCGAGCATCAGCCCCGATGTGAACGATCCTGGCGCTCGCAATGTGACGTTTGACCAACTGGTTGACGCCTATTTATGGCAAGTGCGTGCTTTGGTTGAGGGCGGTGTCGATGTTTTGCTGGTTGAAACAATTTTCGACACCCTGAACGCAAAGGCTGCCCTGTTTGCGATTGATGGCTTTTTTCAAGAAAGTGATGAGCGACTGCCAGTCATCGTCAGTGGAACGGTGACCGATGCGTCTGGACGAGTCCTGAGTGGGCAGACGGTCGCTGCTTTCTGGGCCAGTGTCCGCCACATTCAGCCGCTTGCAGTGGGTTTGAATTGTGCTCTGGGTGCAGCACTGATGAAGCCCTATATTCAAGAACTTTCGAGGATTGCAGATGGTTCATTCATCTCTTGCTACCCCAACGCCGGTCTCCCCAATCCGATGAGTGACACGGGATTTGATGAGCGGCCAGAAGACACGTCGCGTCTCTTGCACGAGTTCGCTCAAGAAGGGCTTGTGAATATTGTTGGCGGTTGTTGCGGCACGACCCCTGAGCATATTGCAGCGATTCATGATTCGGTTTTATCCAAAAAACCCCGACAAAGTGTCTTTCGAGCCTATCGGTGAAGCACACAGCATCCCAGGGGGCATCTATACTGCAGCACTGTCGCAAAAATGATGCAGTCATCAAACACCATTCGCCTCTCACGTGAACCTAAGCCAACTGAGACTAGACCATGTGTGCACACTGTTGCAGCAGGTGGGTTGTGTCTTGCCCGATCAGCACACAAGCACGGAGTCGGATTACCTTCAGGCGGTTCTCGACGCATTGTGTGAGCTGAGTTCAACCGATCCGCTCACAGGTCTTCTGAATCGACGCGCATTTCACCTGGTTCTGGAAAGAGAACTTGATCGGGTAGCGCGCTCTGGTGAACAGGCCTTGTTGCTTGCCGTGGACATTGATCACTTCAAGTCCTTCAATGACCGCTATGGGCACCTGGCCGGCGACATGGTGATCCGATCGGTCGCTCAAGCATTGCAGCAGAGTGTGCGTCCCATGGACGCTGTTGCTCGAATGGGAGGTGAAGAGTTTTGTGTGGTGTGCCCCAACTGTCTGCCTACGTATGCCCCAGTCATGGCCGAGCGAATCCGGGTCACCGTGGAAGAGAAACGAATCTCGGTCAGTGATCATTTGCCGCCGCTGAGTGTGACAGTCAGCTGTGGCGGTGCTTTTGCCACACCGTGGATAAGAGGTCACTCGCTCGAATGGCTGGAGCGCGCGGATGCTCAACTGTACAAGGCCAAGCATCTCGGCCGTAACCGGATCCATCTCGAATCGGTCTCCATGCCAGAAGTCACAGCCGAAGAAAAAGGGCTGTTGCTGAACTGGAATGAGCTGGATCCGCTTATGATCAAAAAAGAGAACCCGTTCGACTCGACGGGAGTCAGGATAATCCCGGAATGACAGCAGAACGCCCAGCCACACCCTCTGCCGAGACCGGCGAGTTGGTCATGTTACGCCCTTCGAAAGGGAAAGTGATCGCAGTGACCAGCGGTAAGGGGGGTGTCGGGAAGACTTTTGTATCAGCCAATCTGGCTGCGGCATTGACGAGGCATGGTCTCAAAGTTCTGGTGCTGGACGCCGATCTCGGCCTGGCCAATCTCGATGTGGTTCTCAATCTGTATCCCAAACTCACTCTGCATGATGTGTTTACGGGTAAGGCCACATTGGATGACGCGATATTGAAGGCACCTGGTGGCTTTTCTGTGATCCTCGCAGGTTCCGGAATGGTGGAGTACTCTCGGCTCACGCCTGAGGTTCGTGAGGATTTCATCGCGCTGATGGAACAGGTTGTTCCCCGATTCGATGTGGTACTACTGGACACAGGTGCAGGCATTTCCGATGTGGTCCTGTTCGCGCTCGCTTTGGCGAGCGAAGTGCTTCTGGTTGCCACACCCGAACCCACTTCGCTGACCGATGCGTATGCAACGATCAAAGTTCTGGCCACTCAACAGCGTCGTGAAAAGGTTCGGATCCTGGTCAATCAGGCAGGACGACCCGGCGACGGCAAAGCCATCACCACACAATTGCAAATGGTCTTGAACCGATTTGTCGGTTCAGGTAAGTTGCAAACCGTTTCAGGAAAAAACGTGTCATCCATACGCCTGATACATGTGGGTGATATTCCTGTCGATCCTGCCGTGAAAGAAGCGGTGATGCGACGTCAATTGCTGATGAGTCAAACGCCAGGGTCACCTGCAGGATTGGCGATTACCCAGATCGCAGGCCGTTTGGTAGAGACCGTCATCCGCCACGACGAGAGACCCTGAGGCTGCTTCCGTCCTCAAGCCTTAGGGGTATGTTCCGGGGGAACGGCGGCAGTGACTTCGATCTCCACTTTGGCCCTTGGCTCCATCAAACCGCTGACTTCAAAACAGGCCATCGCGGGGAAATGCTTTCCCATGATGTCACGGTAGACCGTTCCCAACTCACTCAGGCGCTGGTTGTACTCATTGCGATCAAGGACATACCAGTTCATCCGGCACATGTGTTCGGGTCCGGCCCCTGCGACAGTCAGGATCGCATGAATGTTCTGCAAGGTTTGACGGCATTGATCGATGAAGTCATCGGAATCGAACTGCTGGCGATCGTTCCACCCGACTTGTCCGCCCGTGAAAATCAGCTGAGTACCGGGTTCAATCGAGAGTGCGATGCCATTGGCATAGCCTTTGGGCGGAAGCCAGCCGGGTGGCTGCAGAGGACGAAGGTGGCTCATCTCAGACCAGATTCATGTAGAGGGTGAAGAGGGCCTGTTTGGCTGTCGTAACAGGTAACGTTGGAGTTTTCCCGTTTCTGTTCTGGGAAGGCGGTCAAGAAACTCGATGGCCCGAGGATATTTGTACGGTGCCAGCACGCTTTTGACATGGTCTTGCAATGCGGCGACCATGGCTTCGCCGGGATCGAAGCCTGGTTTGAGCACGCAGAAAGCCTTGACAATCATCCCGCGTTCGACATCGGGTTCCCCGATCACGCCACACTCAGCCACGGCCGGGTGTTTGAGCAAGGCATCTTCCACTTCGGGTCCACCCACGTTGTAGCCAGACGTGATGATCATGTCGTCAGCGCGTGCCTGGTAGAAAAAGTACCCATCCTCATCCTGCATGAAGGCATCACCAGGATAATTCCATCCCTGACGAACGTAGTGCTCTTGACGCTTGTCATCCAGATAGCGGCAGCCCGTTGGGCCGATGACAGCCAGGCGACCGATGGTGCCTCTGGGGACCTCTTGGCCATCGTCATCGACGACCCGGGCCTGATAACCAGGAACCACCTGGCCAATGGCACCACGCCGAATGGCATCACCGGCCGACGAAATGAATATATGGAACATTTCTGTGGCGCCGATCCCATCGATGATGTCAACACCGGTCGCATCTTTCCACAACTGCCTTGTGGCATCGGGCAGACCTTCACCCGCGCTGACGCTGATCCGGAGGTTGGGCAAACCGCTGGTTCTGGCGAATGGGGCCATCTGCCGGTAGAACGTAGGGGCCGTGTAGCAGACGCTCACCTGCGCTCGATGGATCGCTTGAACCATGGACTCCGGCGTGTAAGGGATGGAAGGGAAGTAGACGGAAGCGCCGGCCCAAAGAGGGAAGATCAGTAGTCCGCCCAGTCCAAAAGTGAAGGCCAGTGGGGGGGATCCTGCAACGATATCGGATGAGCGGAGTTGCAGCACGTGCCGTGGCCAGGTTTCGCAAGCGGCCAGGATGTCTCCGTGAGAGTGAACGGCCGCCTTGGGTTTGCCCGTTGTGCCTGAGGTGAAAGCCATCATCGCGATGTCGTCGGCTGCCGTCGGGCAGGCGCAAAAAGCGTCCTCATGCTGGCGGGTGAGGTGTTCCAGACTGGGTTCAGATTCAGACTCCAGGCCTGGCGATGATTGAAAACGAATCAACGGAATCGTTTTCTGGTGCCCTTGCAAGGCCATCTCGAGTTCGGAAGTGAGTTTTTGGTCACACAGGGCTATGCTCGGGCGAGATTTCTGGATGATGTCGGTCAGTTCTTTGGCGCGCAGCAGAGGCATGGTCGCCACGGCCACCATCCCGGCCTTCACCACAGCCAGCCAGCAAAGCGCCATGCTGATGGAGTTGCCTCCTCGAAGAAGGACGCGATTGCCGGGTATCAGTCCAAGATCCCTGACCAGCGTGTGGGCGATGCGGTCAACCTGACTTTGCGCCTGTCGGTATGTCCAAATCTGGTCATCGCTGCGAAACAGGGGTCGATCGCCCCAGCCACGCCGTTCAACCGCTTCGTCCAGCAGTCGGACGACAAGGTTGATCTGGGGCGGCAGACAGAGTTCGGGCAGTTCATGAATGCGTTGCGGCCATTGATCCCTGGGGGGCAGGTGCTCGTGAACGAACCGGTCGGCTTGTGCGCTGGGGTGTTCTTCGGGGATCACAGTCATGCTCCATGGGACATCAGTGTTGAAGGGCAGCCTTGCCCAGAATCAACAGTTGCACCTCGGTGGCACCTTCGTAGATGCGAAGGGCACGAATGTCGCGATAAAGGCTTTCGACCTTTTGGCCGGATTGGACTCCGAGACCACCGTGCAGTTGTACAGCCATGTCGATCACGCGCTGTGCGTTTTCCGTCGCGACCATCTTGGCCATGGCTGCTGCAGAGGGGTAGGGATTGGGCGACGTCATGATGGACTGCTGGTGATCACGCAGCCAGGCGGCCCGATAGGTCAAAATGGCTGCTGCATCGATGAGTGCACTCATTTCACCGATACGGACCTGGGTGAGTTGCATGTCGGCCAGCTTTTTCCCGAACAGATCGCGTCGACGGGCATGGTGTATGGCTTCAGCATGGGCCCTGCGAGCCATGCCCAGAGCGGCCGCGGCGACCGATGCACGGAAAATGTCCAGGGTCTGCATCGCCAGCTTGAATCCGCCGTTGATGGAGCCCAGAAGCGCTTCCTCTGGCACATGACAGTTGAAGAAATGCAGCTCACTCAGCGGGTGAGGCGCCATCAGTGCGATGTGGCGCGAGGCATCCAGCCCGTGTCGATCGGCCTCGACAATGAACGCGCTGATCCCGCGTGAACCCGCTTGAGGATCGGTCTTGGCAAATGTCACGTAAAAATCGGCGAGATCGCCATTGCTGATCCAGGTTTTGCAGCCGTTCAGTATCCAGCCAGCCGGATGTCGAGTCGCTTGCGTTCGCAACGCGGCCACGTCGGAGCCTGCTTCGGGTTCGCTGAGCGCGAAGGCGGCAATGAGTTGTCCCTGGGCGACCCGGGGAAGGTAAGCGGCTTGTTGTTCGGGTGTACCTGCCAGGGTGATGGCACCCGAGCCTAGCCCTTGCATCGCAAACGCGAAATCGGCCAGCGGTGAAAAAAAGGCGAGGGTTTCGCGAAGCAGCACCAGTGCTCTGGAATCCAGTCGTTCCAGCGCGCCGCCCTGTGAACCCGGGACACAATAGCGGAGCCAGCCCGCCCGTCCCAGTCGGGATACCCATTCCCGACAGGCGGCACGGTCATCGTGTTCGTCGACAGTCTGAGCTTGCGCCCACGTGGAAAGCGAAGGGGCGATGTCGCGGTGAACCGCATCAAAAAATGGCAGTTCAAGATGGGACAGTGGTGGAGCGGATTCGGACGCCACCATGATTCAGTTCCCTTCAAACACAGGGCGTTGTCTGGCCACAAAGGCCTGGTATGCGCGATGAAAGTCCTGGGTCTGCATGCAGATCGCCTGCGCTTGGGCTTCTGATTCGATGGCCTGCTCCAGCCCCATGTTCCATTCCTGATTCAGCATGGTCTTGGTCATGCCATGCGCGAACGTGGGGCCAGTGGCCAGTTCGAGAGCGAGAGAGGTTGCGGCCGGAAGCAACGCATCGCGCGCATGAAGTTGGTTGAAGAAGCCCCATGAATGCCCTTCTTCGGCTGTCATGGCACGGCCGGTGAACAGCAGTTCACTGGCGCGACCTTGACCAATGACCCTGGGCAGTAGGGCGCATGCCCCCATGTCTGCGCCTGCCAGGCCGACTCGGCTGAACAGGAAGGCGGTTCTGGCATGCGGGGTTCCCAGTCGCAGGTCACTGGCCAACGCCACCATGGCGCCTGCACCCGCACACACGCCGTCCACGGCCGCAATCACCGGCTGAGGGCAGGCCCGTATGGCTTTGACGAGATCGCCCGTCATGCGGGTGAATGCAAGCAGTTCCGGCATCGACATGCGAGTCAGTGGACCGATGATGTCGTGGACATCACCCCCCGAACTGAAATTTCCACCGGCGCCTTGGATCACGATGGCCCTGACATCGGTGGTGTAAGGGAGCATCCTGAACCAGTCCCTTAACTCGGCATAGGCGTCGAAGGTCAGGGGATTTTTCCGCTCCGGCCGGTTCAGGGTCACCATGGCGATGGCCTGACTGATCGCGCAGTCGAAATGGGTCGTCGGGTGTCCGGTCAGGGTGCGAAGCTGGGCGTGCATGGGGTGAGGGTCCTGTGGGGTCATGTGGTGACTTGCTGTTGCTTGACTTTGCCCAGCAATCGATAGAGTTGATCCAATTCACGCGGTGGAAGTCCCTGAAATGCCTCGACGATCCAGGCCTCGTGTGCCTCAGCCATCTGTTGGAATGCCCGATGGCCGGCATGGGTCAGGCGGACACGAAACGCCCGACGGTCTTCCTGGACTTCGGTGCGTTCCACCAACCCCTCGGCCACCAGTTGATCGGTAATGCCGGTGACATTGCCCCCAGTGACCATCAGTCGCGCAGACAATTCTTTCATTCTGAGGCCTTCGGGGTGTCGCTCCAGTTGGGCCATCAGGTCGAAACGAGGCAGTGTGGTCGCGAAATGTTCACGCAATCCGGCACGAATGCGTTTCTCGATCAATTGGGTGCAGGTGAGCAGACGGAGCCACAGGCGCAGGGCTTCGGGGTGCTCGCTGTGCAGACGGGCCTCAAGGTCCAGGGTGATCGGGGGGGCAGATGAAGCCATGGCGTTTACGGGTGATGGCGGGCGAGTTCCCGATACAACTGGTCTCGTCCGCTGAGATAGGGCAGTGGCCAGTCCATGGCATGGCTTTGCAGTCGAGCCGCTTCATGCAGCGTCCAGGCGGGATTCGCCAAGTGGGGACGTCCGATCGCGCACAGGTCTGCACGGCCGGCCCCAATGATGCTGTTGGCGTGGTCGGCTTCGCTGATGGCCCCGACGGCCATCGTCAGGATGCCGGCTTCATTGCGTATGCGGTCCGCGAAAGGGGTCTGGTACATGCGGCCATACACAGGCCTTGCTGCGCGAGTGGTCTGTCCGGAGGACACGTCTATCAGATCGCATCCGGCCGCCTTGAATTGCTTGGCCATGGCCACGGCGTCGTCCGGCGTGTTGCCTCCCGGCGCCCAGTCGTGTGCAGAGATGCGGACGCTCATGGGTCGATCCGATGGCCATACACCACGCATGGCTTCGAAGATCTCGATCGGATACCGGCAGCGATTCTCCAGTGAGCCACCGTATTCATCCTGGCGCTGGTTGGTGAGCGGGCACAGAAAGCTGGACAGCAGATAGCCATGGGCACAGTGCAGTTCGAGCCAGTCAAAACCGGCAACGGCGGCACGACGGGCAGCCGAAACAAAGTCGGCTTTCAGGCATTCCATGTCCTGCTGGGTCATGGATTTCGGTGTCTGATTCTGCGGGCCGTATGCCACGGCGCTGGCGGCCATCAAAGGCCAGTTGGGCGGGCTTTCTGGCTGTCCATCGATGGCAGGCAGGGGGTCATCGATGGACTCCCAACCCAACTGGGTCGATCCTTTGGGTCCGCTGTGTCCGAGTTGCAGGCCGATGGCTGCCGAGCTTTCTGCGTGAACAAAGTCGACAATCCGCTGGAAGGCTCGCATCTGGCTGTCATTCCAGAGACCCGGGCAGGCGGGTGTGATTCGCCCTTCGGGTGTCGGACTCGTCATTTCAACCATCACCATGGCGGCGCCCCCCATGGCTCTGGCACCGAGATGGACCAGATGGTATTCGCCCACCACCCCCTCCTGGGCCTTGTACTGGGCCATGGGAGAGACCACGATGCGATTTTTCAGGTGAAGGCCGCGGATGTCCAGCGGCAGGAGCATGGGTGGGGTGGGTGGTCGTGCCGAGTTGGGGACATGAGCGGTTTGTGTCGACAGCCAGCGCTCATAGCCTTCCAGCCATTGCGGGTCTCGCAAGCGAAGATTTTCGTGGCTGATGCGCTGGCTTCGGGTGAGCAGCGAGTAGGTGAACTGCTCGATGTCCATACCGGTGTAGCGGTGCACATTTTCAAACCACTCGGTGGAGTTTCGGGCGGCATTCTGGATCTTCAGAACCTCCACGCTGCGCCGGGCTTCATACCGGGCCAGTTGGTCCTTGAGCGAGCCGGAACCCGCCAGTTCAGCGCTGAGGTCGATCGCATCCTCCAGAGCCAGTTTGGTGCCGCTGCCGATGGAAAAGTGGGCGGTGTGCGCGGCATCGCCCATGAGGACGATCGGCACTTCCCGATCCTGCCCGACGGATTGCCAGTGCACCCAGGATTGGCAGATCACTCGTGGAAAACGGATCCAGACGGCAGAGCCACGCAGATGCGAGGCATTGCTGATCAGGCGATGGCCATCGAGATAACGAGCGAACAACCGCTCGCAAAAGGCGATGCCTTCTTCCTGGCTCATTTGGTCCAGGCCGTGCGCCCGCCAGACGGCTTCGGGCGTCTCGACGATGAAGGTCGAGGTGTCGGCGTTGAATTGGTAGGCATGGGCCTGAAACCAACCGTGTTCGGTTTCTTCGAAAGCGAACGTGAAAGCATCGAAGGTTTTGTGTGTGCCTAGCCAGACGAAGCGACAGAGTCGGGTATCAATGTCGGGCTGGAATGTGTCTGCATATCGAGCCCGGACCCGACTGTTGAGTCCATCGCTGGCAATGACCAGATCGGCCTCATAAAGCTCGGCCAGCTTCTGGTCATCGGTGACCTCGGTTTCAAAGACCAGCTCGACGCCCAGATCGACACAACGGCTCTGAAGAATGTTCAGCAGCTGTTTGCGACCAATCCCGCAGAAACCATGCCCCGTCGATCGGACCGATCGACCTTTGAAGAAAACCTCGATGTCGTCCCAGTGGTTGAACGCATCCCCGATCTGCTGACCGGTGACATCGTCAGCCAGGTGAAGATTTTCCAGTGTGGCATCGGAAAACACCACCCCCCATCCGAACGTGTCATAGGGGCGATTGCGTTCAACGACCACCACCCGGTGCAGAGGGTCCTGCTTTTTCATGAGCAGACCAAAATACAGGCCAGCCGGACCACCACCAATACAAAGAATATTCATGGCAATTTGTTTAGGTTTAAACAAATTGTGCGGTAAGCCGTCTGGATTCAGGCATCGGGAATACCCTGATGTAGATCAAATCCCTGATTGGTTTTGGGAACCTCTGACGCATCCACGTGACAGAATGAAGAGGGCATTCAGGTGAAAGGAAAACAGATGGTCTATCGTTTCAAAACCAAAGCCACTGGCGATGTGGTCATGCTGGATCAGAATGGCAAGCAGTTGTTAGAGATTCTCGGCAAGGACCCTGCTGGGCCAGGCATTCTGCTGGTTGAACAGATGCCCGGTGCCATCGAGGCCATTCACAAGGCCGTGGCGCATGAGGAGGCCGAGTTTGAGCGCCGAAAACAGGAGGCCATGGAAAAAGGGGAATACGTGCCTGACCCTGAACGGATCACGTTGCGCACCCGGGTGGCGCCTTTTCTCGAGATGCTGACCCATTGTCAGCGGGAAAATGCCGAAGTGGTCTGGGGTGTCTAGTGGGTGGCTGAAGCCAGACGCTCCAGGCATGCGCGTATCGGCATGCCGGGATGTATTCCCATGGCCTGAGCCAATCGGTTGGTGTGGCTGACGATTCCGTCATCAAGGGTGCTTCGGGCTTGTCCGATCCGAGCCGAGTGGTGAGACACGGTGCAGGCAGCCAGGCCTTCGGCTTGCAGTATTTCCAGGCCAGCGATGCCAGCTTCGTCTTTTCCAACGCCTGCGTCGTTGAAGACGCTAAGCAGAGGGCGAGCCATTCGCGCGTAGCCCGCTGCGCTGGCCCCTCCATGTGAACCGCTGATCGCGATGCATCCCCGATCAGCAGTTGTCAGCTCCGTGATCGAATCGATGACGCGAATGATCGGTGTCACTGGAAAAAAGAAACCCCTGGTCATCCAGGGGTTTGCAGTGGGGCAAGCGATTAATCCGCGTACTGGCCCGCCTTGTCGATGGCGGCTTTGAGTTTGGTGATCTGATCGGCCACAAAGGCTTTGTGTCCCTGAGGGGTGACACGGTTATCGTTCACCACAATGGCGCCCAGTGCCTTCTGCTTCTGGATGAAGTCCGGGTCCTTGAGCGCGGCCTGGAGCGCATCGTTGAGCTTCTTCGTCACGGCGGCTGGCGTTCCTTTGGGCGCATACAGGCCGTGCCAGATGGTCAGGTTGAAGCCTCGGAGGCCCATTTCCTGAAGCGACGGGTAGTGCTTGAGCACCGGGTGATCAGACAGAGGGCGTGCGGTGGTGACGGCGAATGCCTTGATCCGACCGGCTTCGATCTGGCTCGTGGTGTTGGTGGTCTGGTCACACATCACGTCCACCTGTCCGCCAATCAGGGCATTCATGGCCGGCGCCGTGCCACCAAAGGGGATGGTGGTCATGGCTTGACCTGCCGCAATGGCAGATTGCCACATCAGGCCGCAGAGGTGGGAGGCTGAACCCAGGCCGGCATGGGCCAGGTTGAGTTTGCCCGCGTTGGCACGAATGTAGTTTTCAAAATCCCGGTAGGTGTTGGCAGGCAGTTGAGGCTTACCCACCAGCGTCATCGGCACGTCATTGATCATGCCGAGGTATTCGAAATCTTCCAGGGCGTTGAATTGCAGTCGGCGATACAGCCCGGCTGTCGATGCCATGCCGATGTGCCAGACCAGCAGGGTATGGCCATCTGGCTGAGCCCGTGCCGCACGGGTTGCACCGATGGTACCGCCCGCACCGGCCGCGTTTTCAACCACGATGTTGGCATTGCCGAGATGCTTGCGCATGGCTTCGGCCAGTTGTCGGGCCACGGTGTCGGTCGGGCCGCCAGCAGCGAAGGGGACGATGAACGAGATGGGCTTGGTGGGAAAGTCCTGCGCGTAAGCACCCATGGCAAAGGTGGCCGCGATGGCGAATGACGCCAGTTTCTTCATGCAAGTCTCCTGCTTTTGGTGAAAAATCCCATCCTAAATGCCGGTGCAGGAATGTCCATCGCGGAAAGTACGTAGATACATTCCCTGATGGATCGGATGTCAGTCGTACTTGCGTGCGTCCTCAATCACTTTGCCATCGTTGGGTAGAGAGCCCAAAGCGTGAAAGTGCACATCACCCCTCAGTTTGGTGATGTCCCTCACGCTGTGTTCGATGGAAGTCCGGATCGGGGCATGACCGTCCGGCAGGGGCGAAGCCATCTCCACATGCAAAGCCATCTGGTCGTCTGCCATCGCGCCTGTCACGACGAGTCGGGCCTTGGCGATTTCCGGATGGCGACGGGTGATGTCGGCCACCTGTGACGGGTGAACGAACATGCCTTTGATTTTGGTGGTCTGATCGGCTCGCCCAAGCCATCCCCGGATTCGGGTATTGGTGCGGCCACTGGGGCATGAACCCGGCAGGATCGCCGACAGGTCACCTGTGCCGAAGCGAACCAGAGGGTAGTCGGGGTTGAGAACCGTGACCACCACTTCGCCCACTTCGCCAGCCGGGACTGGGTCGCCCGTGCCAGGTCTGACAATTTCCAGGATGACCTTTTCGTCAAGGACCAGTCCCTCGCGGCTCGCGGTTTCATAAGCAATCAGTCCGGCGTCGGCGGTGGCATAGCACTGATAGGCCTGAATGCCCTTGTCGATGAGCCAGTCGCGCAAGGAGGGGGGGAAGGCCTCACCCGAGACCAGTGCCTTGCGAAAGCTGAGCACCTGCCCCATTTGGGTCGCCTTTTCAACCAGGATTCTGAGAAAACTGGGGGTGCCGGCGTAGGCCTCGGGCTTGAGATCGGAGATGGCAGCCAGTTGCTGCTCGGTGTTGCCCACGCCACCGGGTACCACGGTACAACCCAGCGCATGGGCACCACTTTCCATGATCCAGGCGCCAGGGGTCAGGTGATAGCTGAAACAGTTATGCACCAGTTCACCGCTTTCGAAGCCGGCCGCCGCCATGGCACGACCTGAACGCCAGTAATCGGTTGCCTGGCCTTCAGGTTCGTAAATGGGGCCAGGCGACTGAAAGACACGCCGGGCACCGGCAGCACGAACGAGTCCTTTCCAGCCGATGGCCGAAAATCCACCAAACGGATCCTGGCCAGCTTGCCGACTGGCCTGCTGCCTTTCAAGCAGTTCGTGTTTGCGAACCACGGGCAAGGTTGCAAGGGCCTCTCGGGTGGTGATGGTGTCCGGGTTCACGCCAGCCAGCAAGCTGGCGTATGCCTGGGTGCGGGATTGGGCGTGGCGTATGTGAGCGGGCAGCGAGGCCATCAGAGTGGCTTCACGGTCGGCTGGTGCTCGGGTTTCCAGGGCATCGAAAAAGGCTGGCATGGCACGGACTCGGCGAAAGGAAAAACGGAAGGCCTGGGGTTTGAATCAGGCAAGCCAGCGCTTGCGGCGTTTGTAACTCTTCACATCCTTGAAGCTCTTGCGCTCCGAACCGCCCATGCCGAGGTAGAACTCCTTGACGTCTTCGTTGTTGCGCAGATCCTCGGCTTTGCCATCCATCACGATGCGCCCGCTCTCCATGATGTAGCCGTAGTCGGCATAGCGCAGAGCCATGTTGGTGTTCTGCTCGGCGAGCAGGAAAGTGACCCTTTCCTTCTGGTTCAAATCTTTGACGATCTCGAACACCTCTTCGACGATCTGGGGGGCCAGCCCCATGGAGGGCTCGTCCAGCAGCACCACATTGGGGTTGGCCATGATGGCGCGCCCGATCGCGCACATCTGCTGTTCGCCGCCCGAGGTGTAGGCGGCCTGGCTGGTGCGGCGTGTCTTCAGCCGCGGGAAGTAGTTGTAGACTTTTTCCAGGTTGGCATCGACCTCGGCCTTGCTCTTGCGGGTGTAGGCTCCCGTGAGCAGGTTTTCTTCGATGGTGAGGTGGGCAAAACAATGTCGACCCTCCATGACCTGCACAACGCCGCGCTGCACGAGGTCGGCGGGCGTGAGGTTCTCGATGCGTTCGCCGCGCAGTTCGATGCTGCCTTTGGTGACCTCGCCGCGTTCCCCTTTCAGCAGGTTGGACACGGCGCGCAAGGTGGTCGTTTTCCCAGCGCCGTTGCCGCCGAGAATGGCGGCGATCTGGCCTTCTGCCACCTGGAGAGACACGCCTTTGAGCACCAGGATCACGTGGTTGTAGATGACCTCGATGCCGTTGACGTTCAGGACGATGTTGGGATTGCTCATGTTGGACCTTGGGAATGACACATCGGGAGTTCAGTCACACGGATTCGATGGAGGTCAAACCCGTGCGACTGAAGGCTGGTGACAGCCTTCAGTGGTCAGTCACTGATCAGGACTGGCAATCAGACGGCGGACGACGGGTCAGACCCTTCTCGCGGGCGTACTGATCTGCCGAAGCCTTGACCAGCGGCCGGATGATCTGTTCGTCGGCCTGCAGCCAGTCGGAGGCCCATTCGAAACCGTTGCCGGTCCAGGTGTGGATCCGTGCCCATGAAGCACCCATGTGATCGTTGCACGAGGTGGAAATCGGACCACGCAGCACACCTTTGAACCCCAATTGGTCCAGACGAGCCTGAGTGATGTTCAGGTTTTCGTAACCCCAACGGGCTTGCTCCGGCGTCATGTGCTTGCCTTTACCAAAGCGCTCCTGTGCACGGAACACGCCTTCAGTGGCCAGCATGGCGCCAACCACCCCACGCATGTACAGCACATCACCGACCTCGGCACGCGGGCCTGTGCCCTGACCCTTGTCGTGAACCTGGGTCAGGATGGCCTTGACCACGTCGGCGTTCTTCTCGGCGCCGTGTTGCATCATGACCGCGTTGTAACCCTTGGCCGCCTGGCCGATGTCGCGCAGATCGGGTTCAGCGCCAGACCACCAGGTACCGAACATGCGCTCACGTGGATAACCCACCGCAATGGCTTCGCGAATGGCGGTAGCGGTCATGACACCCCAAGTCTGCAGGATCACATAGTCAGGACGGGACTGACGGACTTGCAGCCAGATGGCTTTCTGCTCCACGCCTGGAGCCGGGATAGGCAGCAGCTGCAAGGTGAAGCCGTGCGCGGCTGCACGCTCCTGCAGAATGGGCAGCAATTCCTTGCCAAACGGGCTGTCGTGATAGCCGACGGCAATCCGCTTGCCCTTCAGCTTGTCCCAGCCACCTTCTTTGTTGGCGAGGTGCTTCAGAATCACATCACCGGCCACCCAGTAGTGACCAATCAGCGGGAAATTCCACTTGAAGATGCCGCCATCGGCCGAGTCGCTACGACCATAGCCCGAGGTGATCAGCGGGATCTTGTCGGCGCCCACCTTTTCGGTCAGTGCAAACGTGATACCGGTCGAGAGCGGCTGGAACACGGTGGCACCGCCGTGGCGTCCCTTGAGGCGTTCGTAGCATTCCACGCCACGGTCAGTGGCGTAAGCGGTTTCACACTCTTCGACCAGTGTTTGCACGCCGTTGATACCACCTCGTGCATTCACCAGCTTCATGTAATCGGCGTAGCCGTTGGCGAATGGCGTGGCATTGGGGGCGACGGGTCCTGTGCGCCCGGTCAGACTGGGAAAGAACTGAACGGCGCTTGAAGCCATCGCGGCCGTGGTGGTCAGGCCGGTGGTCAGCGCAGCAGCTGCCATGGTGGCCGCAAGGGCGAGATGTCGCAATTTCATGGATTGTCTCCTTCTAAAAAACACCTACCAAAGCACACGCGAGATGAATGCCCCCGAGGTGTCGAGCAGGGCATTCACGTTGAAAAATCAGTGAGGGAAAGGCCACAGGCGCAACTTCTGCTTGCCGATGCTCCATAGCTTGGCCAAGCCGTGCGGTTCCTTGATCAGGAACCAGACGATGAGGGCGCCAAAAATCATGAATTCGGCATGCGAGATCATCGAGGTGGAAATGGACACGCCGAACAGACCGCCGATCCACGGCAGGAACTGGTTCAGGAAAATGGGCAGCACCACGATGAAGGCCGCGCCGAAGAAGCTGCCCATGATCGAGCCCAGCCCCCCGATGATCACGATGAACAGGAGCTGAAAGGAGCGGTTGATGTCAAAAGCCAGAGGTTCCCAGGAACCCAGGTGAACGAACGCCCACAAGGCGCCGGCCACGCCGATGATGAAGGAACTGACCGCAAAGGCACTGAGTTTGGCGTACATGGGGCGGATGCCAATCACCGAAGCGGCCACGTCCATGTCGCGAATGGCCATCCATTCGCGGCCGATGGCAGAGCGCACCAGATTCTTCGCGAGCAAGGCAAAGACGACGGTGAAGCCCAGGCAGAACAGGTACTTTTCCATCGGTGTGTCGATCCGCCAGCCCAGCAGCGACAGGTTGGACACAGCCACCGAGCCGGAGGTGCTGTTGTTGGTGAACCAGTCAACACGCGCAAAGGCCCAGTCAAAGAAGAACTGCGCTGCCAGGGTGGCCACGGCCAGGTAGAGGCCCTTGACTCGCAAACTGGGAATGCCAAAGGCAATACCCGCCAGCATCGAGAAAACTCCGCCAGCCAGCAGGGCCACGATCAGTGGCATGCCATCGATGCGGACAAACGTGTTGTAGGCCATGTAGGCACCCACCGCCATGAAGGCGCCGGAGCCCAGAGAGATCTGGCCGCAGTAACCCACGAGAATATTCACGCCTATCGCCGCCAGTGAGAGGATGACGAAGGGAATCAGCACCGCGCGGAAGAGGTACTCGTCAGCCAGAAACGGCACCGCAATGAAGGCAAAGGCAATCAGTGCCAGGATGACGATGCGGTCCTGCGCAATCGGGAAAATCTGCTGATCGGCTTGGTAGGACGTCTTGAACTGACCGTTTTCTCTGTACAACATGTTTTATCTCCTCAAACCCGGTCAATGATTTTTTCGCCGAACAAACCTTGTGGGCGGAACAGCAGGAACACGAGTGCCAGCACGTAAGCGAACCAGATCTCGATGCCGCCGCCAATGATGGGGCCGAGGTAGACCTCCGACATTTTTTCACCGACCCCGATGATCAGGCCGCCAATGATGGCGCCTGGCACCGAGGTGAGACCGCCCAGAATGATCACGGGAAGGGCCTTCAGCGCCACGGTGGTCAGCGAAAACTGCACCCCGATCTTGGAGCCCCAGATGATCCCGGCCACCAGGGCGGTGATCCCCGCCACAAACCATACGATCACCCACATGCGGCCCAGCGGGATACCGATGGACTGGGCGGCCTGGTGATCGTCAGCCACGGCTCGAAGTGCTCGACCCGTTCCGGTTTTCTGAAAGAACAAAGTCAAAGCCGCGACCAGAATGGCCGCCACCACGGCCGCAATCAGGTCCTCTTTGTTGATGAGCAGACCACCCTCGAACACCCCATCCATGATGAAGATCGGTTCCTTGGGCATGCCAACGTCAATAGAGTAAACAGAACTGCCAAAGACGGTCTGACCAAATCCGTCCAGAAAGTAGGTGATGCCCAAAGTGGCCATCAGCAAGGTGACCCCTTCCTGGTTGACCAGATGACGGAGCACCAATCGCTCCACCAGCCAGGCAAAGGCCAGCATGCAAAGGGTGGCCAGGAAAAAAGCCACCACGTTGGCCATCAGCTTGCTTTCGAAGCCAAACCATTGCGGCACCCATTCGGAGAAGCGCGCCATGGCAAGGGCTGCGAACAGCACCATCGCGCCTTGCGAGAAGTTGAAAACGCCTGAGGCCTTGAAAATGAGCACGAACCCCAATGCCACGAGGGCATAAAGCATGCCGGCCATCAGGCCGCCCATCAACACTTCTATGAAAAATCCCATGTTGTGTCTCCTCAGTGGCTGGTGCCCAGATAGGCGCTGATCACGTCTTCGTTGTTGCGCACTTCGTCGGGCGTGCCGTCACCGATTTTCTTGCCGTAATCGAGAACCACCACGCGGTCCGAAATGTCCATGACCACACCCATGTCGTGTTCAATGAGGACAATGGTGGTGCCGAATTCGTCGTTCACATCCAGAATGAAGCGGCACATGTCCTGCTTCTCTTCCACGTTCATGCCGGCCATGGGTTCGTCCAGCAGCAGGACCTGAGGTTCCATGGCCAGAGCGCGGCCCAGGTCCACGCGTTTTTGTAGGCCGTAAGGCAACTGGCCCACGGGTGTCTTGCGGAAGGCCTGGATTTCCAGGAAGTCGATGATCTGTTCGACTTTCTCGCGATGAGCCACCTCTTCTTTTTCGGCCGGGCCGATGCGCAGCGCCTGAAGGAAGATGTTGCTCTTGATGCGGAGGTTGCGCCCCGTCATGATGTTGTCGATCACGCTCATGCCTTTGAACAGAGCCAGGTTCTGGAAGGTGCGGGCGATGCCCAGTTCCGCCACTTGGGGGCTGCTCAGATGCTTGAACGTCTTGCCGCGGAAGGTGATGGAGCCTTCCTGCGGTTTGTAGACGCCGTTGATGCAATTCAACATCGAGCTTTTGCCCGCGCCGTTGGGTCCGATGATGGCGCGAATCTCATGCTCTTTCACATTGAACGAGATGTCGGTCAGGGCCTTGACGCCGCCGAACCGCAGGCTGATGTTCTGGACGTCCAGAATGACGTCTCCCACTTTCTTGTGTGCCATGGTCAGTGTGTTCCGTGGTGAGGTGAGACGCGTTTTCAGGCGGCTTTCTGGACCGGGGCGAACGTCTTGACATCCATCAGTTTCAGTGTCGCGCTGACTTTGCCGGTACGTCCATCCTCGAACTTCACCTGGGTTTCGATGAACTGCTCGGCCTTGCCTTCGTACAAGGCATCGACCAGAACGCCATACTTGTCGCCGATGAATCCGCGTCGTACCTTGTTGGTGCGCGTCAGCTCACCATCGTCGGCGTCGAGTTCCTTGTGCAGGATCAGGAAGCGGCTGACCTGGCTACCCGCCAGCAGGGCATCGCGACTCAGGTCGGTGTTGACCTTTTCGACGCATTCCCGGATGAGCTGATACACCTCGGGTTTCTGTGCCAGATCGGTGTAGCCCGCATAGGGCAGGTTGCGGCGCTCTGCCCAGTTGCCCACCGCGTCGAAATCGATGTTGATCATGACGCACACCTTCTCGCGGCCATCACCAAACGCGACCACTTCCTTGATGTGCGAGAAAAACTTCAGTTTGTTCTCGACATACTTCGGTGCAAACATGGCGCCGTCGTTGGCGCCGCCCTTGATGCGGCCGACATCCTTGACGCGGTCGATGATCTTGAGGTGGCCAGAGGCGTCGATGAAGCCGGCGTCACTGGTGTGGTACCAGCCATCGTCCGTCAACACCTCCCGGGTGGCTTTCTCGTTCTTGTAATACGCTTTCAGCAAGCCTGGTGACTTGACGAGGATTTCACCGTTGTCAGCAAGCTTGATCTCCACGCCATCGCAGGGCACGCCCACGGTGTCGGCCTTGGCTTCGTGATCCGGCTGCAGGCAGACAAACACGGCGGTTTCGGTGGAGCCGTACAGTTGTTTCAGGTTGATGCCGATGGAGCGGTAGAAACTGAAGAGATCGGGGCCGATGGCTTCGCCTGCGGTGTAGGCCACACGAACCCTGGAGAACCCCAGGGTGTTGCGCAGAGGACCGTAGACACACAGGTTGCCCAGTGCATACAGCAGGCGGTCGCCCAAGCCGACCGTTTTGCCATCCATCAGATCGGGCCCGACCTTGCGCGCCACATCCATGAAGGCATGGAACATCTTGCGCTTGATAGTGCCCGCATCTTCCATCCGGATCATCACGCTCGTCAGCAAGCCTTCGAATACGCGTGGAGGTGCAAAGTAGTAGGTCGGCCCGATCTCCTTCAGGTCGATCATGACGGTGCTGGAGGACTCGGGGCAGTTGACCACGTAACCGCAAGCCAGCCACTGGGCATAGCTGAAAATGTTCTGGCCGATCCAGGCGGGTGGGAGGTACGCCAGCACCTCTTCGTTTTCGTTGAGCTTGTCAAACTGGGCGCCGACATGGGCGCGGTTCAGCAGCGTGAAATGGGTATGAACCACGCCCTTGGGATTGCCGGTCGTGCCGGACGTGAAAAACATGGCCGCCACATCGTCGGGCTGGGCCTTGTCGATTTCTTCCTGGAAAAAATCGGGGTGTTCCTCTGCGAACACCTTGCCCGCCGCCATGACTTCCAGAAGGCCCGCCAAGCCGGGCTCGTCGTAATTGCGAAGACCGCGTGGATCGTCAAACAGCACGTGGGCCAGTTGTGGACATTGCTCCCGGATCTCGAGCATCTTGTCGACCTGCTCCTGGTCTTCCACCACAGCGAAGCGGACCTCGGCGTTGTTGATCGGGAACACGCATTCGGCGGCGACCGCGTCCTGATACAGGGGCACTGGAATGGCGCCCAGCGATTGGGCCGCCAGCATGGTGGCATACAGCCGAGGGCGGTTGGCGCCGATGACGATCAGGTGTTCGCCTCGTTGCAGGCCCAACTGGTGCAGGCCGCCTGCCAGGTATCTGACCAGGTCGGCCATGCCTTGCCAGGTCGTGGTTTGCCAGATGCCATATTCTTTTTCTCGCATCGCTGGTGCGTTGGGGCGTTTGGCTGCGTGTTCCAGCAGCAGCCGGGGGAACGTGGTCCGCATGTTGTCTCCTGTGGGATCGCATGAGCAGGTCGATCCACCTGCAAAGGTGATCTGTAGCGGAATGTACGCCCAAGGTTTGACGTTATGTTGTCCTTCCGTTGACAATCTAGGGTAGATACCTCCTGGGAATTACCCTAGGTTGCGACTTGAAGGAGGCATAAATGGATCGTCGTCTGGGACTGAGGCAGCGGGCGCGAGCGTTGAGCGAGGCTGAATTTCAGGACATTTCCTGGGTGCAACATCTTTCAGATGCCGAGCGTTTGCGGGTTCGGGAAGGTCTGATCGTCACGCAGGCTCAGCCAGGGGATTACATCTGCCGCATCGGTCGGCCGGTTACGTACTGGTTCGGCCTGATCGAGGGATTGCTCAAGATGAGCAACGACGACAGCATGGGCCCGATCATGACCTTTGCCGGCCTGGCACCCGGCGGCTGGTTTGGCGAGGGAACCGCGCTGAAACGCGAAATCTACCGGTACAACGTGCAGGCGCTCCGAAAAAGCCTGGTGGTCGGCTTGCCAGTCGAGACCTTTCACTGGTTGCTGGATCACTCCATCGGGTTCAACCGCTTCGTGATGTGGCAGCTCAATGAGCGGCTGGGGCAGTTCATCGCCGCACGCGAGATCGACCGGATCACCGATCCGGATGTGCGGGTGGCCCGCACCCTGGCCAACCTGTTTCACCCCGGTCTGTTTCCCGGGGTCCGAGAGGTGTTGCGCATCACCCAGCAGGAACTGGCCTACCTGGCCGGCCTGTCGCGTCAGCGGGTCAACCAGGCGCTGTCGGTACTGGATGATGAAGGCCTGGTCGAGGTGTCGTATGGGGGTTTGCGGGTGGTGGATCTGTCGGCGTTGCGTGGCTTTGCCGCTAGCCGGCTGTCGGCTTGATCCGGCGGGATCTTGCGCTGCATCAATGGCCTGTGTCGATGTAACATAGCCCGATTGATCATGTCCAAAACCCTCAAGCTGCCTCCCCGTTCACCCGCTGCCAGCGTCCCGCTTTCCCCGTTCAAGAACCCGGGGTCAGTTCGTCGGGTCGGCTCGGCGCGCACTGGGACGCGTTCCATGGACGAACCCGTGCGTTTGAACAAGCACCTGGCCGACCAGGGCCAGTGTTCGCGCCGCGAGGCCGACGAATGGATTGCCCGGGGCTGGGTGCGTGTGAATGGCCATCTGGCGCAGACGGGCCAGACCGTGACCGCCGCCGACCGGGTGGAGGTGGCGCCCCAGGCGACCGAGCGGCAGGGTGCCCGCGTGACGATTCTGTTGCACAAGCCGGTGGGTTATGTGAGTGGTCTGCCGGAAGACGGGCACCAGAGTGCCGCCATGCTGGTGAAGCCCGCCACCCGCTGGCGTGATGATCGGACACCGCGCCGCTTCGAGGCAGGTCACACCCGTGGGCTGGCCCCGGCCGGGCGGCTCGACATCGACTCCACGGGCCTGCTGGTGCTGACGCAGGACGGGCGTGTGGCCAAAGCCCTGATCGGCGAAACCAGCGAGGTGGACAAGGAATACCTGGTGCGCGTGCACTGGGCGCCCAACGGCCCGAAAGGCGTCGACGTGGTGACGCAGGATGTGCAGAAGGTGTTTCCGGCCGAGCGGCTGGCGCTGTTGCGCCATGGCCTGAGCCTGGATGGCCAGCCGCTGAAGCCTGCCCTGGTGGACTGGCAGAACCCCGAGCAGCTGCGCTTTGTGCTTCAAGAAGGCAAGAAGCGCCAGATCCGTCGCATGTGCGAGCAGGTAGGGCTGCATGTGGTGGGGCTCAAGCGCATCCGCATCGGCCGGGTGGTGCTGGGCAACCTGCCGTTGGGGCAGTGGCGCTACCTGGGCGAACACGAGCGCTTCTGAGGTCTCTTGAAAATCGGGCGAGGGCCGCCAGATATCCCATCGGTGGCTTGCCGGCAGGGACCGGTGTGCGCCGATTCAAACCTCCAGACAACGCTGAACTCGACCCATGACGACTCAACATGCTTTTCAGGCCGAAGTGGCCCAGTTGCTGCACCTGGTGACCCATTCGTTGTACTCGAACAAGGACATTTTCCTGCGCGAACTGGTGTCCAACGCGTCGGATGCCTGCGATAAGTTGCGTTTCGAGGCCCTGAACAATGCCGCCCTTTACGAAAACGCGCCCAACCTGGAGGTGCGGGTGGCGTTTGACAAGGACGCGAAGACGCTGACCATCACCGACAACGGCATCGGGATGAGCGAGCAGGAGGCCATCGACCACCTGGGCACCATCGCCAAGAGCGGCACCAAGGACTTCATGAGCCGCCTGAGTGGCGACCAGAAAAAGGATGCTCAGCTCATTGGCCAGTTCGGCGTGGGCTTCTACTCCGGCTTCATCGTGGCCGACAAAATCACGGTCGAAAGCCGCCGAGCCGGCCTCAAGCCCGAAGAGGGGGTGCGCTGGATCAGCGGTGGTTCGGGCGATTTCGAAACCGAAACCATCACCCGCGCCGAGCGCGGCACCAGCGTCATCCTGCACCTCCGCGAGGACGCCACCGAGTACCTGAACCGCTGGAAACTCAAGACCATCATCGGCAAGTACTCCGACCACATCAGCCTGCCCATCCTGATGCAGAAAGAGGAGTGGGACAAGGACAAGGGCGAGTACGTGCTGCAGGCCGAGTGGGAGGCGATCAACAGCGCCAGCGCCCTGTGGACGCGCGCCAAGAAAGACATTTCGGACGAGCAGTACACCGAGTTCTACAAAAACATCAGCCACGACAACGAAGCGCCGCTGACGTGGAGCCACAACCGCGTCGAGGGCAGCACCGAGTACACCCAGCTGCTCTACATTCCGGCCAAGGCCCCGCACGACCTGTGGAACCGCGACAAGAAGGCCGGCGTGAAGCTTTACGTGAAACGCGTGTTCATCATGGACGATGCGGAAGCGCTGATGCCTGCCTACCTGCGCTGGGTCAAAGGCGTGATCGACTCGGCCGATCTGCCGCTGAACGTGAGCCGCGAGCTGCTGCAGGAAAGCCGCGACGTGAAGGCCATCCGCGAAGGCAACACCCGTCGCGTGCTCGGCATGCTGGAAGATCTGGCCAAGAAGGACAGGCTGCCTGCCCAGGCCGGCGAGGGTGCGGATGGCGTGACCGATGTGCTGAGTGCCGAGGAAAAAGCCGAAGCCGAAAAGATGGTGGGCAAGTACAGCGCTTTCTACGCCGAATTTGGCGCGGTGCTCAAGGAAGGCCTGGGCGAGGACTTTGGCAACCGCGAGCGGATCGCCAGGCTGCTGCGTTTTGCTTCCACCCAGAGCGACACGGTGAGCGTGGGCCTGGCCGACTACAAGGCGCGGATGAAAGAGGGCCAGGAGGCCATCTACTACATCACCGCCGACACGCTGGCGGCCGCACGCAACAGCCCGCAACTGGAGGTGTTCCGCAAGAAGGGCATCGAAGTGCTGCTGATGACCGATCGCGTGGACGAGTGGGCCCTGTCTTTCCTGCACGAGTTTGATGGCACGCCGTTGCAGAGCGTGGCCAAGGGCGCCGTGGACCTGGGCAAGCTCCAGGACGAAGAAGAAAAGAAGGCCGCCGAGCAGGCCGCCGAGGCGTTCAAGCCGGTGCTCGACCGTTTGAAGGACTGCCTGAAAGACCGCGCCAAGGACGTGCGCGTGACTTCGCGCCTGGTGGATTCACCGGCCTGCCTGGTGGTGGAGGATGGCGACTACTCCATGCAACTTGCGCGCATGCTCAAGCAGGCGGGGCAGAAAGCCCCCGAGGTGCAGCCCATCCTGGAAGTGAATGCCGACCACGCCCTGGTGAAAAAGCTCGATGGGCACCCGCAGTTTGACGATCTGGCACACATCCTGTTTGATCAGGCGCTGCTGGCCGAAGGCGGCCTGCCGGAAGACCCGGCGGCTTATGTGAAGCGCGTCAACGCCCTGCTGGTGTGAGGCGGTCGGGTCATTCCAGTGACCCGGCAAATTCGATGATGGCCTTGTGGTCGGGGGGCAGCACGGTGAACGGGATGCCCTCTTCGACCAGCACGCCGCGCAGGACCTTGTCCATCTGCAGGGCCTGTGCCTCGTCCTGATAGCGACCGCTGTGGATATAGGGTTTGTCGAGATCCCGCTGGACGAGGATGTTCACGTTGTTGAACTGTTTGTACCAGGCCAGGATCTGCTGGCGGGTCTTGGCCACATCGCACACGTTGTCGGCGTAGTGGGCGTTGTAGTACAGGAGTTGCGGCAGGGCGCCTTCGGTCACCATAAAGGCCACCTGGCCATCGAGCACCTCCAGCATGCGGTACTGGTGCAGGGCGATGCCGTACTGGTTGCGCAGGGCTTCGGTATCCTGTTGCCACACCAGCATCTTCCCCACGTCGGGTACCATTTCGACCGTTTTGTGCCGCAGGTGCAACTTGAGCACGATGGCCGATGAGTACAGCGACTTGTCGCAGCCGGGTCCACCGATGATGTTGATGACCTTCGTGGGATAACGCCGCAATTTGGCTTCGGGCAAAGTGGCGGGTACATAGCCGGCGATGGTGCTTACCATGGACAGAGTCTCCTTGTGCTGCAACGCAGCCACCTCATGCTACCAAAGAATCGACCTGCATGGCTGTCACCTGATCCCATAGTGTCTGGGTCTGTTCCATCCAGTAACTCCTGGTGCCAAACCAGGGGAAATGGATGGGGAAGGTGGGGTCGCTCCAGCGGCGAGCCAGCCACGCACTGTAATGGATCAGGCGCAGCGTCCGAAGGGCCTCGATGAGCGCGAGTTCGCCGCGATCGAAGGCTCGCAGGGTTTCGTAGCCATCCAGCAGGGCACCGAGTTGGCGCTGCTGGTGCGCGCGGTCGCCGCTGAGCAGCATCCAGAGGTCCTGCACAGCGGGGCCGGTACGCGAATCGTCCAGGTCGACAAAGTGCGGGCCACCGCCCGGGCGGTCGGTGGGGGTCCAGAGGATGTTGCCGGGATGGCAGTCGCCGTGCAGGCGCAACGGCCTGAATGCGGTGCGCGCCCAGAGGGCGTTGACGGTGTGAAGCGCGGCTTCAGCGGCTTCATGCCAGGGCGCCAGGGCGTCGGGTGGGATGTCACCGTGGGTCAGTAGCCATTGCACCTGCTCGTGCCCGAAGGTCTTCGGGAGCAGCGCCGGGCGGTGCTGAAAACGGTGAGCAGCGCCCACCTCATGCAGCCGCGCCAGAAAACGGCCGATCCACTGCAGCACCTCCAGATCGTCGAGTTCGGGGTTGCGGCCACCGCGCCGCGGGGTCACGCTGAACGCAAAGCCGCCGTGATGGTGCAGGGTGTGGCCGTGCAGGCGCAGTGGGGCCACCATGGGCACTTCGGCCAGCGCCAGTTCGTTGGCGAAGGTGTGCTCTTCCTCGATCTGCATGTCCGTCCAGCGTTCGGGCCGATAGAACTTGGTGACGACGGCGCTGCCGTCTTCGAGGGGTGCGAGGTAGACGCGGTTTTCGTAGGCGTTGAGGGCAGTGAGGCGTCCATCACCCTCCAGGCCGACGGCGGAGAGGGCGTCGAGGACCACGTCGGGGGTGAGGGTGTCGAAGGGGTGATGGGACATGGTCGGGATTGTGCCTTTGTGAAAACGCTCCGTTTATCATCCGCCCCATGACCCAGTCCACCGGCCCTCGGCGCGATGCGCCGCTGAACTTGCCTGAACTGCTCCCCGGCCAGTCCATCGAGTTGCTCAAGGAACTGCACATTCTCACCCGCGAGGGCAGGCTCAACCAGGACACGCGCCGCAAGCTCAAGCAGGTGCAGCATCTGGTGCAGTTCATCGCGCCGCTGATCGACGACGTGATCGAGGCCCAAGGCGCCGTGGTCCTGGCTGACCATGGCGCGGGCAAGTCTTACCTGGGCTTCATGCTCTACGATCTGGTGCTGCGGCCGCGCGGCATGGGCACGGTGTACGGGGTGGAAACCCGCGCCGAACTGGTGGAGCGTTCGCGCGCCCTGGCCGAGCGGCTGGGCTTCGAGCGCATGCGTTTCGTGGCCACCACCGTGCAGGACGCGACCACCTCTGCCGAATTACCGGCGCAGGTGGACATCGTCACCGCGCTGCACGCCTGCGACACCGCCACCGACGACGCGATCGCCTTCGGTCTGGCCAAGCAGGCGCGCCACATGGTGCTGGTGCCCTGTTGCCAGGCGGAAGTGGCGGGCGTGCTGCGCAAGCACAAGGCGCTGAGCCTGTCTCGCACGCCGCTGAGCGAGATCTGGCGCCACCCGTTGCACACGCGCGAATTTGGCAGCCAGATCACCAACGTGCTGCGCTGCCTTCAGCTGGAGGCGCACGGTTACCAGGTCACGGTGACCGAACTGGTGGGTTGGGAGCATTCGATGAAGAACGAACTCATCCTGGCGCGCCGGGTGGCCAAAGGCAAGGCCAGCGCGCGCCAGCGGCTGCAGCAGATCCTTGTTGAACTGGGGCTCGACGAACTTCACGTCCGCTTTGGGGTCGACCCCTGATGGACAACCTGCCACCGCTACTGGAGTCGATCGCCTGGCCTGTGCTGTTGCTGCTGGCCTGGGTCGTGGGCGAACGCCTCCATGCCTGGTGGCGGGTGCCGCGGGTGTCGAGTTACGTGGCGGTGGGGTTGCTGGCAGGCTTTGCCGGACAACCCGGACTCCATGTCGCGCATTTCGGGTTTTCGTTTCTGGCGAATGTGGCGCTGGCCCTGGTTCTGTTCGAGCTGGGCTATCGCATCAACCTCCGCTGGTTTCGGCACAACCCGTGGGTATTGCTGGTGGGGCTGGTGGAGTCGTTCGTCACATTCGGACTGGTTTACTGGGCCAGTGGCTGGTTTGACCTGGCCTGGGAAGTGCGGTTGATCATGGCCGCCCTGGCCGTTTCGGCCTCGCCAGCCGGGATCATGCGTGTGGCGAACGAGCTGCGAGGTGCAGGGCAAGTCACGGAACGGGTGATGCATCTGTGTGCCATCAATTGCCTGGTGGCCGTGATGTTGGTCAAGGTGGTCGTGGGTTACTGGCACCTCAGCACCTCTGGGGACTGGGTCGCCGCCAGTCTGGGGAGCATCTATGCCCTCTTCATTGCCGTGGCGCTCGGGGGCGCAATGGGTGTGCTGGTGCCCTGGCTGGCCCGCTTGCCGGATGTCCGCAGCAACAGCGCCACCGTTCTCTTCGCCCTTTCCGTTCTGCTGCTGACAACGGCTGCCTTTGCGCTCAAGGTATCGCCCTTGCTGGTCGCACTGAGTTTCGGCATTGTGGCGCGGGAACGGCGGGTCCAACTCACCCATGCGCAACGCGACTTCGGTTCATTGGGCGATCTGCTGGGCATGTTCCTGTTTGTGTACGTTGCAGCGCTGATCGACTGGTCGCATGTCTGGACAACCCTGGGTATCGCGTTCACCCTGTTGTCGCTGCGAGTGGTGTCGAAGGTGGTCTGCAACCTGGCCGTGGCTCAGCTGAGTGGCATCACCGCCCGAAAAGGCGGGCTGACGGGGCTGGCCCTGACGCCCATGTCCGCCTTTGCCATTCTCTTGCTGGATCAGAGCCGGCAATATGGGTTTGAACCGGCCACCGCTGCCTTCGCCGCCATGGCGGCCATGATGGCGCTGCAGGAACTGATCGGACCCTGGGTGACCCAGCGGAGCCTGATGGCCGCCCAGGAAACCCATGTGACCGCCGCCTTGCCGGTCAGACCCTGAATCCGGAGTGCCGCATGCCGCTGGAATCGTTCAAAGCCTCCGAATCGCTGACCCTGGGTGTCGAGCTCGAACTGCAATTGGTCAATACCTACGATTACGATCTCTCCAGCAGCGCTGACGACCTGCTGGAGTTGCTGGGTCGTGCGCCGTTTCCCGGTGTGGTGACGCCGGAAATGACCCAGAGCATGATCGAGGTGGCCACCGGCATTCACACCGAGCACGAACCCCTGCTGCTTCAGTTGCGCGCGATCCGCGACACGTTGATTCAGGCGGGTGACCGCCTGAATGTCGAGATTGCCGGTGGGGGCACCCACCCGTTTCAGCGATGGTTCGAGCAGCGCATTTTCAGCAAACCGCGATTTCAGCAGCTGTCAGGCCTCTATGGCTATCTGGCCAAGCAGTTCACGGTGTTCGGGCAGCATGTCCATGTGGGGTGTGCTTCGCCGGACGAGGCGCTCTTTCTGCTGCACGCCCTCAATCGTTATGTGCCGCATTTCATCGCGCTGTCGGCATCCTCGCCCTACTCACAGGCTGTGGACACGCTGTTCGATTCGGCCAGGTTGAATTCGGTTTTTGCCTTTCCGCTCAGCGGTCGCGCGCCATTTGTGCTCAGCTGGGACGAATTTGCCCAAGGCTATTTCACCAAGATGGAAAGCACGGGTGTGGTCAAGTCCATGAAGGATTTTTACTGGGACATCCGCCCCAAGCCCGAGTACGGAACCATCGAACTGCGGGTGTGCGACACGCCACTGACGGTCGAGCGAGCCGCCGCCCTGGCCTGCTACCTGCAGGCGCTGTGCCGCCATTTGCTGGAGCGCAACGAGCCGCCGCCCGAGGAAGACGATTACCTGGTCTACACCTACAACCGATTCCAGGCCTGTCGTTTTGGTCTGGATGGGATGATGGTGAACCCGAAAACCCGTGAACAGATCGGCATCCGGGAAGACATCCTGTCCACCTTGCGCAAACTGATCCCTCATGCTGAGGCGCTCAAGGGTTTGCCTGCGCTGGATGAGGTGGAGCGAGCCGCTGCCCGTGATGGCAACCACGCCACCTACCTCCGGCGTTGCCACGACGAGTCGGGCAGCATCCAGGGCGTGGTCCGTGCCGCAGTGGAAACCCTGCGCCGTCCGTGCTAATCTGCCACCTGTCTTCAAAATAACGAGGAGTTCACATGCCTGGCCTGCTGCCCCACATCGATCCCGATGGCCTGCTGGAGTTTTCGGTGGTCTACACCGACCGCGCGCTCAACCACATGTCCAAACGTTTTCAGGGTGTGATGACCGACATCTCCGCCATCCTGAAAGAGGTGTATGGAGCGCACTCGGCCGTGCTGGTGCCGGGCAGCGGCACTTTCGGCATGGAGTCGGTGGCTCGTCAGTTTGCCACGGGTCAAAAAGTGCTCGTCATTCGCAATGGCTGGTTCAGCTATCGCTGGACACAGATTTTCGAGATGGGATCCATTCCAACGCAGGAAATCGTGCTGAAGGCGCGCCGCGTCACCGACGAGAGGGATTCACCCTGGGCGCCGTGCCCCATCGACGAGGTGGTGGCCACGATTCGGCGCGAGAAGCCGGCGGCGGTCTTTGCCCCTCACGTGGAAACATCGGCAGGCATGATCCTTCCCGACGATTACCTGCGCGCCGTGGCCGATGCCACCCACGAGGTGGGAGGATTGTTCGTGCTCGATTGCATCGCTTCGGGAGCCATGTGGGTAGACATGCGTGCCACGGGTGTGGATGTCCTGGTGAGTGCCCCTCAGAAAGGCTGGAGCGGTTCTCCGGCCTGTGCCATGGTGATGCTGAGCGAGCGTGCCCGAGTGGCGATCGAAGGCACCACGAGTTCCAGTTTTGCCTGTGACCTGAAGAAATGGCTGCAGGTCATGGAGGCCTATGAAAGCGGCGGGCACACCTACCACACCACCATGCCAACGGACGCTTTGGCACGCCTGCGTGAGGTGATGCTGGAAACCCGTTCCTATGGTTTCGAAAAAGTTCGCCAGGAGCAGATCGAACTGGGGCGCAAGGTTCGCGAGCTGTTCGAAAGCCGTGGCATTCAGAGCGTGGCGGCCGAAGGCTTCAAGGCACCGGGGGTGGTGGTGAGTTACACCCGAGATCCCGACATGCAGAACAGCAAGAAGTTTCTGGCCCTGGGCTTGCAGACAGCGGCCGGCGTTCCCTTGAAATGTGACGAACCTGCCGATTTCAGCACCTTCCGGGTCGGGCTTTTTGGCCTGGAAAAATTGCACAACGTGGATCGCAGCGTTCGTCATCTGGCCGAAGCCCTGGATCGAATCGGTCTGCCCGCCCCGGAGCATGCCGACGCATGAATCCCCAGGACATTTCCATCGGGTTCACGCCTGAGCCGGGGCTGGGTGCATTGCAGGAACGGGTGGATTGGGCACTGGCTTCAGGAGCCAGCTCATTGGTCATTCTGGCGGCCGATGCCAACGCCTGTGACCCTGCCGCCTTCGACCCCTGGCTGAAGACTCTTCCCTGCCCAGTGGCTGGCGGCGTGTTTCCCCAGCTCATTCACGACCAGAAGCACCACGAGCGGGGCTATCTGGTTCTCGGTTGGCCAGAGCCGCTGACCATCCGTCATGTGGGTGGATTGTCCGATCCGGGGCTCGACTTCACCGAGGCGGTCAGCGCGGCGGTGGATCGGGTGCCGGCGTGCGCCAGTGTGATGGTGTGGGTGGATGGCCTGTCCTCCCGGATTGCCGCTTTCCTCGAAGGCCTGTACGATGTCCTGGGAGCCGATATCGCTTATTTTGGTGGCGGGGCTGGCAGCCTGAGTTTCATCAGGAAACCCTGCCTGTTCTCCAATCAGGGCTTGCTTGAAGATCATGCACAGCTGGTGCTGATGAATCAGCCCCTGTCGCTGGGCGTGGACCATGGGTGGCAGAGTTTCTCAGGGCCTTTCGTGGTCACACAGTCCCGTGGCAATGTGATCGAGTCACTGGATTTTCGGCCCGCATTCGAGGTGTATCGCAGCAGGGTCGAGGCGGACTGCGGGCGAGTCTTCACCGACGGCCATTTCTTCGAGATAGCCAAAGGGTATCCCTTCGGCATGGAAAAGGCCGATCTCTCCCTGGTGGTACGCGACCCGATCAGCACGAATGGCGCGGCGCTGGTGTGCGTGGGCGAGGTGCCCGTGAATTCGGTGGTGTATCTGCTCAAGGGAGAAGCCTCTCGGCTGATTGATGCAGCCGCTAACGGCGCGCGGCGCATGCGCTCCGATTCGGGGCCGGTGCTGATGGCAGATTGCATCAGTCGGGTCCTGTTTCTGGAAGACCGGTTTTCGGAGGAGCTCGAGGCGGTTCAATCCTGTCTGCCGAATCGGCAGGTGGTGGGTGCGCTGACACTGGGCGAGGTGGCCAACGGGGGCCATCGTTGCCTCGAGTTCTACAACAAGACCATGGTACTCGCTGGTTTCACCCGCGACTGACATGCCGCCCTTAGCTGCTCACAACCTGGCCCTGATTGCGCTGCAATACGAGCTGGCGTTGAGTGTCGGGCAGGATCTGCGGCTCGATGTGATGCTGCGCCGATTCTTCACCCCGGCGCTGAAACTGCTGGGTTGCGGATCTGCTCATGTCTGGCGTGACGGGGTTGAACCGGATCGGCCAACCCATGTGTTCGCCTATCCGCTGCGCGAAAGCATTCTGTGGGTGGATCGGCCGGGCTGGCGAGAAGCCGTCGAACGGTTTGACGGGCATTGCAAGCGCAGCACGGTCGCCATGCCAGATGGTCTGGTGCTGCACCTGTTTGACTTGCCCCGGTTTGGTCGGGCGATGATGGTCCGAGACGGCCGCACCCTGGCTCCCGATACCCTGATGGCACTGGAGCCCATCATGGACCGGTTGGCCACCGCCTGCCTGGCCTGTGTGCAGTACGAATCCCTGGAAATGCTGCGGCAAAAAGCGGAGGCTGCCAACCAGGCAAAAAGCCACTTCCTGGCCAACATGAGTCATGAAATCCGAACACCCATCACCGGGGTGATCGGTCTGACAGAGCTGGCGCTGGAGGACAGTCGGGATGCGGTCTTGCGCGGGCATCTCGAGGTCGTGCTGGACTCGGCCCGTCACCTCCTGGGCATTGTCAACGAGATTCTCGATTTTTCGAAAATCGACGCCGGACGTATCGAGCTGTCTCGGGAGTCGCTGGATGTACGAGATCTCCTGGACAGCGTGGTCAGTGCCATGAGGCCCAATGCCCAGTTGAAGGGCTTGCGGCTTGAGGCCGTGGTGACTGAGAGCGTGCCCTGGGTGGTCGGGGATCCGCTCCGATTGCGGCAGGTGCTTTACAACCTGACCGGCAATGCCATCAAGTTCACATCGACCGGACTGGTGACCCT
>QLAH01000300.1_pt1 | contig 32496 bp, 25 predicted proteins | sample 4693081 | NCBI WGS metagenome assembly QLAH01 (sample SAMN09425401, study PRJNA476045) | Lake water metagenome, whole genome shotgun sequencing project. | reverse complement strand
CCACTCGTCATGATCTCGCTTCGGTGCAGCGGACGAGGGGAGAATCGCATGGGGTTGGGGAGCGGGGATAAGTTTCCGAAATTGATCGAGCGCCGCGCAGGCAACGACGTCTCCTCCCCCTTGGTGGGGGAGGGTGGTGGAGCTTGCGAGCGTGAGCGAGGTAGCGGAACCAGTGAGAGGGGGTGAGCGTGTGTTCAAGACTGTGGCCAGCAACCAACGCTGCCCCCCTCTCCCCAGCTTCGCCAGGCGGCGAGCCGCCAGGCTGCGCTACCCTCCCCCACCAAGGGGGAGGAGGCGATGTGGGTTGAACTGAGAATGCTGCTCTGCAGGACCGGCCCTTCTCAGTACGTCCGGTGGCCGCTGACCATCAGCCGCACCGAATAGAGCGAGGTGGTGCCGCAGATGTAGAGGATGTTCCGCTTGGGGCCGCCGAAGCAGACATTGGCGACGACTTCCGGCACCTTGACCTTGCCGATCAGCGTGCCGTCCGGGTCGTAGCAGTGGACCCCATCCCCCGCGCTGGTCCAGATCCGGCCATCGGAATCGAGGCGGAAGCCATCGAACAGCCCGGCCGTGCACGCTGCGAATTCGCGGCCACCGCTCAGCGTACCGTCGGCGCCGACATCGTACACCTTGATGTGCTTGGCATGCGCCGCGCCATGCGTCAGGCCGGTATCGGCGACGTAGAGCTGCTTTTCGTCGCGCGAGAAGGCCAGGCCGTTGGGCCGCACCATGTCGGTGATCACGGGGGTGATCGTACCGGTCGCTCGGTCGACGCGATAGACGTAGCACGCGCCGATCTCGCTTTCGGCCTTGTTGCCTTCGTAGTCGCTGTCGATGCCGTAGGTCGGGTCGGTGAACCAGATCGAGTCGTCGGATTTCACCACCACGTCGTTGGGCGAGTTGAGTCGCTTGCCCTCGAACTTGTCCACGACGGTCACAACGGTGCCGTCATGCTCGGTGCGGCTGACGCGCCGCCCGCCATGCTCGCACGAGATCAGCCGGCCCTGCCGGTCGAGGGTGTGGCCGTTGGTGTTGCCGGCCGGATGCCGGAACACCGACACCGAGCCGTCGGTCTCGTCGTAGCGCATCATCCGGTCGTTGGGGATGTCGGACCACACGAGATATTGCCCTGCGGCAAAATAGGCCGGGCCCTCGGCCCAGCGGCAGCCGGTCCACAGCTTGTCGACCTGGGCATTGCCGTTGAACAGCCGCCCGAACCGCGGATCGAGCACTTCGTAGAAATCACTGGTAGCCATGCCGCACCCTCCCTGTTTACGCCTTGCCGGTATGGTGCCGGCTTGTGGGCGCGCGAGATCAGCATGTTCGCGCCGGACTTGAAAAGCCCCCGATGCGGCGACCGGGCGCAAACGCGAAGAATGTACGAAAACGATACAGATAGTGTATTGTCGGTCGTTGACTCCGCTCAAAGCGCGTGCAAGCGTTAGAGAAACAAGGATAAAACAGAGCGCTCTGGGAGGAGCGATCTGCTTGGAGGAGACAGCCGGACCCGCAAAGACGGGGTCTTTGCACGGTGTTTTGCCAAGCATTTTCAACCAGCTGACCGCCGATTCGGCACCGCGCAGCAGCGGCGGGCCGCGACCGGCGGAAGGATTTGGCGAAAGCCAGGGGCAATTTTGGACAAGGACGGCCGGAGCTGGGGCCGACAGGAACACGGGCGGAAGCCTGTGAGTGAAGGGTAGCGCGAACAGCGGACCTTTCGTGGGAGTGATGACGACGCGGCGGGCTTGTCGCCTGACGATTTTGGGGGCTGGAGATGACTCTCCCTTCCTGCCGCGCCGGCACCACGAACGAACCATGTGACATGGGAGGATATGTCTGATGATGAAACTTAAACTGGCTGCGGCCGCCATCATGGCGGTTGCGGCCTTTGCGGCGCCGTCGGTCGGCTACGCGCAGGACGCGGTCGCTGTCAGCGACATCGTGCCTGCCTCGCTCGCCGAAGTGCCGCGCAACCAGACTGTGCAGCTCGGCTGGGGCGTGTCGGGTGGCTCGTCCATCGGCACCACGAACCCTTGGGTTCTGCCCGGCTACACCCATCAGGAAGGCAACAACCTGATGTGGGAGCCGCTGATGTACTTCGGCATCTACAAGAACGAGTACATCCCGTGGCTTGCCGACTCGATGGAGTACACGGACGACACGTTTACGACCCTCGAGATCAAGCTGAATGCTGGCGCCAAGTGGTCTGACGGCACCGCCGTCACCTCCGCCGACGTCAAGTACACTTTCGACGGCCAGATCCAGTACAACACGCTGCCGTACCATACGCAGTTCGCTGACCTCGTGGAAAGCGTGACCGCCGTGGACGACCTCACCGTCTCGGTGAAGTTCAAGGCCCCCTCGCCGCGCTTCAAGTTCGAAGTGCTGACGCAGAAGTTCGATACCGGTATCCCGATCGTTCCCGCCGCCTACCTGTCGGCCCAGGCCGACCCGACCAAGGCTCCGGGCCGTGACGAGATCCCGCATTCGGGTCCGTATGATATCGTCGCCTGGAACACCAACCAGAAGATCTTCGACCTGCGTGAAGACTGGTGGGCTGTTGCGGCCGGCCGCATGGCTGCTCCGGCAGTGAAGCGCGTCGTGATCGTGAACATCCTCAACCAGCCGATCGACACGGTTGCGCAGCGCCTGGTCAACAACGACTTCGACTCCGCCGTCGACATGCGTGCGCAGATCATCCAGAACATCCTGCAGCAGAACCCGGAAATCCAGTCCTGGACTGGCTCCGAGTCGCCTTACGGGTACCTGGACTGGTGGCCGAACTCGCTCTGGATGAACACCCAGCTCGAGCCATACAGCGATCCGAACGTCCGCAAGGCCGTCAGCCTCGCCATCAACCGTGACCTGATCAACGAAGTCCTCTACGAGGGCGCTGCGATCGCCACGATCTACCCGTTCCCGCTTTACCCGAACCTCCAGGCTTTCGCTGACTCCCCCGCCGTCAAGGCCGAGGAAGCCAAGTACGAGCCCGGCAAGTTCGATCCTGAAGAGAGCGCACGGCTCATGCAGGAAGCCGGCTTCGCCCTCAACGGCGATGGCCTGTGGGAAAAAGACGGTGCGACCTTCGACGCCACCATCCAGGCATTCGAAAGCATCCACGGCGACATCGCCCCGGTGCTGGCTGAAATGCTCCGCCAGGCTGGCTTCGACTCGAACGTGAACTTCGGCACCGACGCCTACCAGAACATGGTGGACGGCAAGGCCGGCTTCTACATGTTCGGCCATGGCGCTTCGCTGTTCGACCCGTTCGAAGCCATGAACCTGTTCCACGGCAAGTACTCGCAGGCCATCGGCTCGGGTGCTGGCAACAACCGGTTCTCGCGCTACAAGAACGCCGAATACGATGCGATCCTCGACTCGATCGCCTCGCTCTCGTCCGACGATCCGGCCTTCCAGGAAGGCGCCGCGAAGGCTCTCGGCATCTACTGGCGCGACACGATCGACGTCCCGGTCATCCAGTGGCTGCACCGCATCGCGTACAACAACCACTTCTGGACCAACTGGCCGTCGTCGACCAATGTCGGCCTGGGCGCCAACGGTGCCTTCTGGGCCCATACCGGCATGCTCGTGATTGCCGGCCTGCAGCCCTCGGGCGCGCAGTAATAGTCCAACCAACGGGGCGCGCGCCGCGGCGCGCGCCCTACTCGCCGACCTGATGACAGGTCGGCGAGCCTTTTGGGGCCACGGCCATCGGGAACTCCTGAATTGAACGTCAAAGTCATCGTCAAGCGCCTGCTCTTCTTCGTTCTGGTCGTCTGGGCCGCCTCGACCATCGTCTTTTTTGTCCCGCGGCTCTCGACCCGCAACGCCATTCGCGAACGCTTCGGCGAACTGGCGCGCTCCGGCGGTTTTTCGCCCGGTGATATCGAGAAGCTGATCGAGTCGATGAACAAGTCGTTCGGCCTCGACAAACCGCTGCTTGAACAATACTGGCAGTACCTCAGCAACATCCTTCACCTCGATTTCGGCTACTCGCTTTCGAAGTACCCGACCACGGTGACCGAAGTGATTGCCCAGGCCCTGCCGTGGACGATCGGCCTGCTGCTGGTCACCACTGTTCTGAGCTTCATCATCGGCACGCTGCTCGGCGCTGTCTCGGCCTGGCCCAAGGCGCCCGGCTGGCTGCGCGGCATCGCCACCCCCTTCATCCTGCTGACCGGCGTCCCTCCGGTGATCATGGGCATCCTGCTGGTGTTCTTCATCGGCTTCCGCCTGCAGTGGCTGCCGCTCGGCGGTGCCTACTCGCCGGGCCTGGTGCCCAACTGGAGCTGGCCGTTCTTCTTCGACCTGATGCAGCACCAGGTCCTGCCGGCGCTATCGCTGATCCTGGGCTCCGTCGGTGGCTGGGTGCTGTCGATGCGCGGCATGGGCATCACCATCCAGGGCGAGGACTACGTGAACTACGCCGAGCACAAGGGGCTGAGCGCCGGTCGCATCTTCCGCGACTACTACCTGCGCAACGCCCTGCTGCCGCAGGTGACCGGCCTCGCGCTGGCACTCGGCACGGTCATCACTTCGGCCGTGGTGGTCGAGGGCCTGTTCGGCCTGCCGGGCATCGGCACCGCATTGAACCTCGCCATCCGCGCCAACGACTTCCCTGTAATCTACGGTATCGTGATCTTCATCACCCTCGCCATCGCCCTGCTGATGCTGATCCTGGAGTTTGTCTACCCACTCCTCGATCCCCGCATTCGGGAAAGCTAAGGAGCGCCCCATGACCACCATTTCCAGCGCTGCGCCCGATACCGTTCGTCAGCCGTCCAACCTCGTCCTGTTCTTCCGCTACCTGCGCCGCAACAAGGGTCTCGCCATCGGCGCGCTGATCCTGCTGGCCCTGACGCTGTTCACCGTCATCGGCCTGTTCGTGGTCAACCCCAAGCACGCCTACCCCCTGGCGGCCGCCCTCAAGCAGCCGCCGAGCCTGAAATACCCGTTCGGCACCGACTTCTTCGGCCGCAACCTGCTCGTCGCCATGGTGATCGGCATGTGGCAGACGGCGCTGATCGGCCTGCTCGCCGGCGGCATCGGCACCCTCGTCGGAGTGGTGCTCGGCTTCACCTCCGCCTATTTCGGCGGCTGGATCGACTCCGTCATCCGCACGGTCTGCCAGATCCTCACACCGATCCCGGTGCTGCTGATCCAGGTCGTAATCGCCGGTTCGCTCGATAAGCGCGACGTCACCATCTACACCATGGCCCTCATCGTCGCCTTGCTGGCCTGGATGGGCCCAACACTGGTGGTCAGGGCCCAGGTGATGACCATGAAGGAACGACAGTTCGTGTCGGTCGCCAAGCTCTCCGGCGTCTCCGACATGGGCATCATCTTCAAGGAGATCCTGCCCAACCTGCTGCCGTTCATTGCCGCCTCGTTCGTCGGCCAGGTGTTCGGTGCGGTGTTCGCGTCCTTCTACCTCGCCGTGCTGGGCCTTGGCCCGCTGCGCGAGCCGCTGCTCGGCAACCTGATCTGGGCCGCCCAGAGCCAGGGCGCCTTCTTCAACGGCTGGTGGTGGTGGCCGCTGATCCCCGCCTTCGCCATGATCCTCATCCTCGGCGCACTCGCCCTGGTCAACATGGGTCTCGACGAACTGGCCAATCCGCGCGTGAGGCGTACTGAATGACGACTATTGATAGCACTCCCATGCGGGAGAAGAAGGCCGGCAGCGCCAACCGGAACGTCACCGAACCGGTGCTGCGCGTTGAAGGTCTCGAGGTCACCTATTACACCGACCTCGGCCGCGCCAAGGCGCTCGACGATGTCAGCTTCACCCTCAACTCGGGTGAAAAGCTGGGCATGGTGGGCGAATCCGGCTCCGGCAAGTCCACCATGGCGCTGGCCATGATGCGGATGATCAAGCCACCGGGCCGCATCGAAGGCGGCAAGGTGATTGTCGGCGGCACCGACCTGATGAGCCTCGACGAGCGCGGCATGCGCTCGGCGCGTCTCAACAAGATCGCCTACATCCCGCAGGGCGCGATGAACTCGCTCAACCCGGTGATGAAGATCGGTTCCCAGATGGCCGACGCCATCAAGTCGCACCTCAAGGGCGAGACGAAGTCGTCCATCGAGGACCGCCTCGCCAAGGCGCTGCGGTCGGTCGATCTCGATCCGGGCGTGTCCCGCATGTACCCGCACGAACTGTCCGGCGGCATGAAGCAGCGCGTCTGCATCGCCATCGGCATCCTGCTGCAGCCCAACGTCATCATTGCCGACGAGCCGACCTCGGCCCTCGACGTGGTGACGCAGCGCCAGGTGATGGAAACCATCACCCGCGTGCAGTCGGAGATCAACGCCGCGGTCATCCTGATCGGCCACGACATGGGCCTGATGGCCCAGGCGGTCGACAAGGTGGCGGTGATGTATGCCGGACGCCTCGTCGAACTGTCGACGGTGCGCGAGATGTTCACCGATCCCAAGCACCCCTACTCGCAGGCGCTGATCAGCTCGCTGCCCAACCTTGACAACAAGGGCGTGTTCAACGGCATCCCCGGCCTCGCGCCGTCGCTGCTGCGCCTGCCGTCGGGCTGCGCCTTCCACCCCCGCTGCCCGCATGGCCAGCGCGAACTGCAGCGCTCCGTGCGCCCCGAACCCCGCATCCTGCCGGGCGGCCGCATGGTAACCTGTCACCTGTATGACGAAGAGGGCCACGTTCATGAGTAAGAACCTGCTCGAGATCCGCAAGGTCTCGAAGGTCTACCAGCGCGGCCTGCTGAGCACGAAGGCCACCGTCGCGCTCAAGGAATATTCGCTGACGCTGCCGGAGGATAATCCGTCCATCATGACGGTCGCTGGCGAATCCGGCTCGGGCAAGACGACGCTCGCCATGCTGCTGCTGGGGTTTATCACGCCCACCACCGGTGAGATCATCTATCGCGGCAAGAACATCCGCAGCCTCGAAGGCAAGGACAAGCTGGCCTACCGGCACGAAGTGCAGGCGGTGTTCCAGGACCCCTTCGCGGTGTTCAACCCGTTCTACACGGTCGACCACCTGCTGACCGTGCCGATCAAGCACTTCAAGCTGGCGAAATCCGGCCGCGACGCGCGCGACAAGATGGACGAAGCACTGAACTCGGTCGGTCTCCGTCCCGAGGACGTGCTCGGCCGGTTCCCGCACCAGCTCTCGGGCGGCCAGCGCCAGCGCATCAATGTCGCCCGCGCCCTGCTGCTGAAGCCGCGCCTGCTGATCGCCGACGAGCCGGTATCGATGGTGGACGCCTCGCTGCGCGCCAACATCCTCGAGTCGCTGCGCAACCTGCACCGCGACCATGGCGTGACCATCATCTACATCACCCACGACCTGACGACGGCCTACCACGTGTCGGACAACATCGTGGTGCTCTACAAGGGCGACGTGGTGGAGAGTGGCGACGTCGAGACGGTGATCCGCCACCCCAAGCACGCCTACACCCGCCTGCTGGTCGACTCGATCCCGTGGCCGGACCTCAACAAGAAGTGGGGCGACCCGCTCAAGCCGCGCGAACCCGTCTGATCCGCCAGAAATACCCGACCGGACGCATCGCAAGCCGATGCGCCCGGTTGTCCATCCCCGTTGTCAATGATGGCCCCGCACCGCGCGGCGGCAAGCAATAGCAAGACCGAGAAGATGCTCGAGATCGCCGAATTCATCCCCCCGACCCCCAATTCCGTGTGGAAGCTGGCCAAGCAGGCCGGCGTCGACCTGGCCGTGGCGGGGCTGCCCTTCGACATGCTGCAGGCCGGCGAGCGCGTCAGCTCGCTCAGCGCCCTGCAGCGCATGAAGGACCGCTACACCGAGGGCGGCTTCGACATCCGGGTCATCGAGAGCCGTCCGCCGCTCAACCTCGCCAAGCGCGGGCTCGAGGGTCGCGATGCCGAGATCGACGTCGTCTGCGAACTGCTCACCAACATGGGCAAGCTCGGCATCCCGGTGTGGTGCTACGAGTGGATGACCGATTTCAACTGGGTGCGCACCAACATGGCGACGCCCAGCCGTGGCGGCTCGGTGGTGACGGCGTTCAACGTCAACGACGTGCCCGACAGCATCACCTCGAACCCGCCGATCAGCGAAGAGAAGCTGTGGGAGACGCTGGAGTATTTCCTCCGCCGCGTGCTGCCGGTCGCCGAGAAGGCCGGCGTCAAGCTCTCCATGCACCCGGATGATCCACCGATCACCCCGATCAAGGGCGTGTCGCGCATCATGCGCACGGTGCCGAACTACCAGCGCCTCGTCGAGATGGTCCCGTCGAACTACAACACCATCACGCTCTGCCAGGGCAATTTCACCCTGATGACCGACGACCTGCCCAAGGCGATCCGCGGCTTCGGCAAGAAGATCAGCTTTGTGCATTTCCGCGACGTCGAGGGCGTGCCGACCAATTTCCGCGAGACGTGGCACGACGCCGGCAAGACCGACATGCTGGAAACCATGAAGGCCTACCGCGACATCGGTTTCGATGGCGTGCTGCGGCCCGACCACGTTCCGACAGTCGAAGGCGACAGCAACGAGAACGCCGGTTACTCGGCTTTCGGTCGCCTCTATGCCATCGGCTATATCCGCGGCCTCCACGAAGCCGTGTACGCGAAGTAAGGTGAACTGACATGAAGATCGCCCTCACCGGTTCATCCGGCGGCGTCGGCCGCGCCATCATCAAGGAGGCGCGCGCCCAGGGCCACGAACTCGTCTGCATCGATCGCGTCGCCGCGCCCGAGACGGAAGAGACGAAGGACCTGCACTTCGTGCAGGCCGACATGGACGAGTACGAAAAGCTCGTCGCCGCCTTTGCCGGGTGCGACGCGGTGATTCACATGGCGGCCATCCCCTCGCCCGGCCGCCATCCCGACCACGTCGTGCACAACAACAACGTGGTGGGCAGCTACAACGCCCTGCAGGCCGCCGTCGACAACGGCATCATGCGCATCTGCCAGGCCTCGAGCGTCAACGCCATCGGCCACTCCTACAGCCGCGATCCACACTACGACTACCTGCCGATCGACGAAGAGCACGCCAACTACTCCGAGGAGCCATACAGCCTCTCGAAGTGGATCTGCGAAGCGCAGGCCGATGCCTTCGCCCGCCGCTGGGCCGATATCTCGATCGCCTCGATGCGCTTCCACTGGGTGGTGCCGGAGCGCGCCCTGGCGGCAAGGAACTTCACCCTCGACAGCGAGAACCCCAAGAAGCACCTGTTCGCCTACACGCTGTTCGACGCGGCGGCGCGCGCCTGCCTGCTGAGCCTCGAGGGCAAGTTCAAGGGCCACGAAGCCTTCTACATCGTGGCGCCCGACACCACCGCCGATATCCCGAGCCTCGAGGTGGCGGCAAAGCTGTTCCCCGGCATCCCGATCAAGGGCGACCTTTCGGGCCGCAAGGCGTTCTTCAACTCGTCGAAGGCCGAGCGCATCCTCGGCTGGAAACACGACCTTTAAGTCCAGTTGTGAGGCGGGCGTTTCACGTCCGCTTCACGCCTGCTGCGACACACTGATTTTCCCGGGAACCTGACCGGCACCCCGGCGGTTCGGTCCCCGACCATAGCTATTGGAGGGACACCCATGAGAATTGCTGCCGCCTTGCTGGCCCTGACTGCGCTCACCCTGCCTGCCCTGGCGCAGGACACGCCGGATGCGGCCGTCTCGGGCACCAAGCAGTTCGAGATGACGGTGCTGGCCGATGGCTTCGAGGCTCCGTGGGAGATCAGCTGGGGCCCTGACGGCTGGCTTTGGCTGACCGAGCGCACCGGCGGCAGGATCACCCGCGTCAACCCCGCCGACGGCACCAAGCAGGTGGCGATCGATATCGAGGAAGTCTCGGCTCCCGGCGGCCAGGACGGCCTGCTCGGCCTCGCCCTCGATCCCGGCCTGCTGCAGGGCACCGGCAACGACTACGTCTATGCAGCCTACAGCTACGTCGACAAGTCTCGGGAGAAGCACCCGTGGGTGGCCGATCCCTACAGCCCCTACGCCAATCTGTTCGTGAAAATCGTCCGGCTCACCTACAACGAGGCGGATGGCACGCTGGGCGAACCGCTAGAACTGGTCGCCGGCCTGCCCGGGCAAAACGACCACAACTCGGGCCGCCTCAAGATCGGCCCGACCGACGGCAAGCTCTACTACACCATCGGCGATGGCGGCAAAGGCCAGCTCGGCAACTGGTGCATCCCCATCGAGGCGCAGCGCCTGCCGACCGCCGACGAGATCGCTGTTCCCGACTACAGCGCCTATGAGGGCAAGTCGCTCCGCCTCAACCTCGATGGCACGGTCCCCGAGGATAACCCGGAGATCGAGGGCGTGCGCAGCCACGTCTTCACCTATGGCCACCGCAACATGCAGGGCATCGACTTCGCTCCGGACGGCACGCTCTATGCCTCCGAGCAGGGTCCGAAGACCGATGACGAGGTGAACATCCTTGTCGGCGGCGACAACTACGGCTGGCCGCATGTCGTCGGCTTCAGGGACGACATGGCATACCAGATGGCCCGCTGGGACCTGGCGACTACGCCGTGCGACCAGCTGCGGTTCTCCGACATCACCATCGATCCCTCCGTTCCGGTGACCGACGAGAGCGAGTGGCCCGGGGAGCAGCGCGATCCAATCGCCACCCTCTTCACCGTGCCGAGCGACTACAACTTCACCGACAATGCCTGCAACGGCATCGACTTCATCTGCTGGCCGACGGTCGCCACCTCGGCCATGCAGGCCTACTTCCCCGAGGCCGGCGAAGGCATCCCCGGCTGGGAGAACTCGCTGCTGATCACTACGCTGAAGCGCGGCTCGATCTACCGCGTGCCGCTCAGCGAAGACGGCCAGACCGTCTCCGGCCCGATCGAGCGCTACTTCCAGTCCGAGAACCGCCTGCGTGACATGGCATTGAGCCCCGACATGCGGACCATGTATGTCGCAACCGACGCCAGCGGTCTTGTCGGCACCATGGATGGCGGCGCCGGCACGACGCTGCAGAACCCCGGCGCCATCCTCGTCTACACCTATACCGGCGAGGGTGACGGCAACGTCGCGGCCACCACCGACCAGCCGGCGGCCGAGCAGGCCGACGCGGCGGCGGTGACCGACGGCATCGCCCCGACCTTTACGGCCGAGCAGGCCACGCGCGGCAAGACCGCCTACGATGCCAACTGCGTCTCCTGCCACGGGCCGGACCTGATCAGCGCCAATTACGGCCCGCCGCTCGCTGGCCCGTACTTCGAGGACAAGTGGCCCGGCCAGACGGTAGGCGCACTTTACACCCACACCCATGACCGCATGCCGCCCTCCCGCCCGGCCAGCCTTGGCGACGAGAGCTACGCCGACCTCGTGGCCTACATGCTGCAGGTGAACGGCGTGGCCGTCGGTGACGTGGAACTGCCAGCCGACCGCGACGCGCTCACCCAGATGGTGATCCCGAACGGGGGGTGAAAGCCGCTCCCTTCCGTCATCCATACCGCTCAATTGAGCGCCGGGGCTAACGCGTCACGTTGACCCCGGCCGGTTTCGCCCTATCTGTGGAGGACCTGTCCGAACCCCGGTTCCCCATGTCCACTCCCGTCGCTGTCGCCCGAGGCCTGAACCTGCACCTCAAGTCGGGCGGGCAGCCGCTGCACATCCTCAAGGATGTCTCGCTCGAACTCTCGGCGGGAGAGGTCACCGCGGTAGTCGGCCCTTCGGGCAGCGGCAAGACCTCGTTGCTGATGGTGCTGAGCGGGCTCGAACAGGCGACGGCCGGCTCGGTCAGCATCGGCGGTACCGAGATCACCGGCATGAACGAGGACAAGCTGGCGATCTTCCGGCGCAAGAACCTTGGCATCCTGTTCCAGAATTTCCATCTCATCCCCTCGCTGACGGCACTCGAGAACGTGGCGCTGACCCTCGAGATCGCCGACCCGGCGATGCCGTGGAAGACTGTGCGGGACCGCGCTGCGCAGGCGCTCGCCGATGTCGGGCTCGACAAGCGCACCGGCCACCTGCCGAGCGCCCTCTCGGGCGGTGAACAGCAACGCGTCGGCCTCGCCCGCGCCATGGTCGGCAACCCCAAGCTGCTGCTGGCTGACGAGCCGACCGGCAACCTTGACCAGGAGACCGGCGCCCACGTCATCGAGCTGATGTTCAACCTGGCGCGCGATCGTGGCACCTCGATCCTGCTGATCACCCACGATCCGAACCTGTCGAAAAAGGCCGACCGCCAGCTCCGGATGAACGAGGGCCACCTCGACGCCATGGCCGCCGCATGAGCACGCTGCAGGCAACCCTCGGGGGCTGGCTCCGCGTCGCCTTCCGCGACCTCCGCGGCGACCTGCGCCGCTTTACCATCCTGCTCGCCTGCCTGGCCCTCGGTGTCGGCACCATCACCATCGTCGGCTCGGTGAGCGCGGCGCTGCAGGCCTCGCTGGTCCGCGACGCCCGCGTCCTGCTCGGCGGCGACCTCGACGCCACGCTCAGCTACCGCGCCATCAACCCCGACGAAAAGGCCCTGCTGCAATCGCTCGGCACCCTGAGCGAACAGGTCGAGGTGCTCGGCCGGGCCGCGAGCGAGACGCAGAGCACGTTCATTTCCATCCGCGCCGTCGATGCGAACTACCCGCTGGTCGGCACCGCTACGGTGGCGGACAGCGCAGCGACCGTCGCCGAACTGACGGCAAGGGACGGCGACACGTTCGGCCTTGTCGCCGACTCCCTGCTGCTCGACCGGCTGCAGGTCGGCCTCGGCGAGACCATAACCATCGAGAACGCCACCTTCACCGTGCGCGGCGTGATCGACGCGTTGCCCGACCAGCTCACCAACGGCATCGGCATCGGCGTGCCGGTGGTGATGTCGGTCGAGGCGGTGAACGCCACCGGCATCATCGAGCCGGGCGTCCTCGCCCGCTTCCACAACAAGCTGCTGCTCAACCCGGGCGTCACCTTCGAGGCAGCGAGCGAGCAGATCCGCACCACCTTCCCCAGCGCCGGCTTCCAGGTCAACGCGCCCAAAGACGCCACCGCCGACCTCGCCCGCTTCTTCGACATCTTCGGCCGCTTCCTCATCATCGTCGGGCTGAGCTCGCTGCTGATCGGCGGCGTCGGCGTATCGAACGCCATCGCCGCCTACGTCACCGAACGCCAGCGCTCGATCGCCACCATGAAGGCGCTCGGCGCCACCGGGGCGCAGATCATGGCGCATTTCCTGTTCCAGGTGATGCTGCTGACCGGCGTCGGCATCGTGCTGGGGCTGATGCTGGGCAGCCTGCTGACGCTGGTGGCGCTGCCTATCCTCGGCGGCCTGCTGGGGCTGGACCTGCCGGCCGTGCTCGACCCCGGTACCCTCGCGACCGCCGCCGGCTTCGGCCTGCTGGTCGGTTTCGCCTTCGGCTACCTGCCGCTGCGTCGCGCGCAGAAGCTTAAGCCCGCCCTGCTGTTCCGCTCGGCCGGTTCGGCGGTGGAAGGCGGCCTCGGCTGGCGCGACTATTTCCGCCCCGGCCTGTGGCTGCCGCTTGGCCTCGCCGCCCTTGGCATCTTCGGCCTCGCCACCCTGAGCACCGGCCGGCCGGTGCTGGTGCTGTGGTATGCGGGCGCCGTACTCGGCGCATTCGTCGTGCTGCGCGTCGCCGCCTGGCTGCTGCAGGTCATCCTCCGCCTCGTGCCGCCGCTACCCAACGCGGCGCTTCGCAATGCGCTCAAATCCATCCATCGCCCCGGCGCCCCTGCCCCGGTGGTGATCCTGTCGCTCGGGATGGGGTTGGCGCTGCTGCTGCTGATCGCGCTGATCGACGGCAACCTGCGCAACCAGCTCAACCGCGAGTCGATCCCCAACTCTCCAAGCTTCGTCTTCATGGACCTGTTCGAGGACGAGGCGCAGGCACTGGCAGACTTTTCGGCCGCCGAGCCCGGCGAGGTCGCCGACTTCACCGCGATGCCGATGATGCGCGGCAAGATCGAGAGCGTGAACGGCGTCGCCGTGGCCGAGCTCGACCGCACCCCGCCGCCCGAGTTCAGCTTCGTGTTCACCGAGGAGATCCCCCTCACCTCGGCAGCCACCCTGCCGGTGGATTCGACCCTCACCCTGGGCCAATGGTGGCCGGAGAACTATGACGGCATCCCGGAAGTGTCGGTGTTCGACCGGCTGCGCGACCCGCTGGGGCTGAAGCTTGGCGACGAGCTGACGCTGCTGGTCTTCGGGCAGGAGGTGACGGCACGGATCGGCAGCTTCCGCGACTACGCCTGGCGCTCCGGCAGCGTGAACTTCGGCTTCGTCTTCTCCCCCAACGCTTTCGCCGATTTCGACGTCAGCTATCTCGGTCTGATGAAGGCCGTGCCCGAAGCCGAGCGCGAACTGCAGAGCCGGCTCGTCGCAGAGTTCCCCGACCTGATTTTCCTGCCGGTCGGCGAGGCGCTCGAGAGTTTTGCCGTGATCCTCGGCAACGTGACGGCCGCCGTCGAGGTGATCGGCGGGCTGGCCGTGGTCTCGGGCGTGCTGGTGCTCGCCGGCGCCATGGCCGCCGGCCGCCGCCAGCGCGAGGCCGACGCCGTGGTGATGAAGGTGCTCGGCGCGACCCGCGCCGATGTGGTGCGGGCCTACCTTGTGGAGTACGGCCTGCTCGGGCTGCTGGCGGCGGTGCTGGCCGCCGGGCTGGGCGTGGCAGGGACCTGGGCCTTCGTCGAGTTCGTGCTGGAGATCGGCTTCTCGGTCGACCCGATGCTGATCGTCTGGGTAATCCTCGGCACCATGGCGCTGAGCATTGCCGTGGGGGTGGCGACCACATGGTCGGCCCTCAGCACCCGCCCGGCGCGATTCCTGCGCGAGGAGTGAGGGACCATGCCGGCGAGTCGCCGTCGCGAGCCACATCGGGTCTTCCCCCGTGACAACGGGGGAAGGGGACCATGCGAAGCATGGTGAAGGGGGCGGCACCAGAACCACGCCCACATGATTTGGTTCGTTCACTCGCTCGCGAGCGCTACCACCGGATCGAGCCGGGCCGCGCTGCGCGCCGGCATGAACCCGAAGCCCACCCCGATCAGCGTCGAGGAGACGAAGGCCGCAATGATCGTCGTCGGCGAATAGATGAAGCTCAGCCCGCTCACCAGTTGCCCCACCCCGAACCCGATCGCGAGCGACAGCCCGACGCCGATCGCCCCGCCGAGCAGGCAGACTAGCACCGCCTCGATCAGGAACTGCTGCATGATGTCGCCCTGCCGCGCCCCGACCGCCATGCGCACGCCGATCTCCCGCGTCCGCTCGCGCACCGACACCAGCATGATGTTCATCACCCCGATGCCGCCCACCACCAGCGAGATCACCGCGATGGCCGAGATCAGCAGCGTCAGCGTCTGCGAGGTCGACTGGATCGTCTCGCGGATCGTGTCGGTGTTCTGCAGGTTGAAGTCGACGGTACCGTGCCGCTGCTCCATCAGGGCCTGGATCGAGGCCTGCGCTTCGGTGATGTCGGCATCGTCCGCCACCCGCACCGTGATCGACGACAGCCAGCTCTGCCCGAGGATCCGCGACATTGCCGTGGTGTACGGCATCCACACGCTGATCGAGTTCGACCCTGGCCCGAACGTGTTGGTGCTCGCCGCCACCACCCCGATGATCCGCACCGGTACGTTGCCGATGATGATCACCTGCCCGATGGCGTCCTCGCCATTGGTGAACAGCGTATCCCGCGCCTTGCTGTCGATCACCGCGTCCTGGCTCAGCGCCGAGACGCTGTCCTCGTCGAACGCGGCCCCCTCGACGAAACTGCGATTGTTGACGCGGAAAAAGTCCGCACCGACGCCCACCACCTGCGCCGTCGCCGACACGCTGCGGTACCGCACCGTCCCGTTCGCCGAGACCTGCGGCGTCACGCTGTCGGCATATTCCTCCGCCGCGATGGCGGTCGCATCGGCCGGCACCAGCGTCCGGATGTTCGAGCGCCGGTCGGCCGCGCTCGCTCCGGGCAGCACGTTGATCGTGTTGGTGCCGATCGAGCTGATCCGCTCCAGCACCGCCTGCTGGCTCCCCTGTCCGAGCGCCACCACCGACACCACCGAGGCGATGCCGATGATGATGCCTAGCATGGTGAGAAACGTCCGCAGCCGGTGCGACGACAGCGCCCTCAGCGCCATGCCGAACGCCTCGCCGGTCCGGTCGAGCGCCTCGCGCCAGCGCGGAATCCGCTTGATCGGATGGACCGCCTTCTCGACGGGAGCCGCAGCATCGGCCGCTCGCCGGTCCGACACGATCACCCCGTCGGAAATCTCGACGATCCGCTCCGCCTGCGCCGCGATCGCCGCGTCGTGCGTCACGATGATGATCGTATGACCCTCGGCGTGCAACTCGCGCAGCAGCGCCATCAACTCCCTGCCGCTCTTGGAATCGAGGGCCCCGGTCGGCTCGTCGGCGAGAATAATGTCGCCGCCATTGACCAGCGCCCGCGCCACGCTGACGCGCTGCTGCTGCCCACCCGACAGGGCATTCGGCCGATGCGTCATGCGGTCGCTGAGCCCCAGCCGGTCGAGCAGCCGCTCGGCCCGCTCCCGCCGCGCCGAACGGTTGGCGCCGGCATAGATCGCCGGCACCTCGACATTCTCGCGCGCATCGAGGTCGGGCAGCAGCTGGTAGCGCTGGAAGATGAAGCCGAAATACTCGCGCCTGAGCTCCGCCAGTTCGTCCGGCTTGAGCTTGCTGACGTCGCGTCCCGCCAGCCGGTACGATCCCGTCCAGCCATTGTCGAGGCAGCCGAGCACGTTCATCAGCGTGGACTTGCCCGACCCCGATTGCCCGATGATGGCGACCATCTCGCCGGCGTTGATGGTGAGGTCGATATCCCGAAGGACGGTAATCGTCTCGGTGCCCGCCGGAAACTCGCGGCGCAGCTTTTCGATCTGGATGATTGGCTGGGTCATTCAGCCACCTCAAAACGGCGGGCCGCCTGCACCGCGGCCGCCTCCGCTCAGCAGGTTGCGCGTCCCGCCCCCCGATGCCGATCCGGCGCCGCCCGAGACCGTGCCGGATACGACCAGGTCGCCCTCGTTCAGCCCGTCTGTCACTTCGGCGGTAATCTTGTTGTTGAGCCCGACGGTGATCCGGCGCGGCTCCGCCGCTTCCTGCTGCGGGCTCCACACCGATACCGTGTAGTTGCCTTCACGATCCTTCCGCGACAGCACCGATGCCGGCACGGTCAGCACATCCTCGGCCGACTGCAGCACGATGGTCACCTGCGCCGTCATCGAGATGCGCAGCCGGTGGTCGGGGTTCTCGACGTCGAACAGCCCGTTATAGTAGATCGCGGTGCTGGAACTCGAACTGGCAGCGTCGTCGGCGATCGACTCCGGCGCCGGCTCCACCGCCCGCAGCGTCGCTTCGATCCGGTTGTCGGGGTCACCCAGAATGGTGAAATACACCTTCTGGCCCGGCTCCACCCGCGGCACGTCCGCCTCCGAGATCTCGGCCTTCACCACCATCCGGTCGAGGTTGGCGAGCTTCACGATGGTCGGCGAGGCGTTGTTGGCGTTCACCGACTGGCCCACTTCCACGGCCACGGCGACGACGGTGCCGTCCGCAGGCGCCACGATCTTGGTGCGGTCGAGGTTGAGCTTGGCGGTATCGACGCTGATCTCGGCCTGCTGGATCTGCGCTTCGACCGCCTGCAGCTGCCCCTCGGCGGTCTGCACCGCAAGTTGCGCCGCCTGGAAGTCTGCATCCGAAATCAGCTTCTGCGGATTAAGCTTTTCCGCCCGCTCCAGCGCCACCCTGGCCTGCGCGAGGCTGGCCTGCTGGATTGCCTTCTGCGCCTCGACATTGGCGAGCGACGCCTCGGCCGCCCGCACCTCGTTTTCCTGGTTGAGCGAGTCGATCTCGGCGATCACGTCGCCGGTCTTCACCGTATCGCCGAGCGCCACGTTCAGCGTCTTGATCCGGCCCGACACTTCGGCGCCAACCGAAACCAGCGAACTGGCCTGAATCGTCCCCGAGGCGAGCACGGTTTCCTCGACGCTGCCGCGGGTCACCGGCACGGTGCGCGGCACCTCGTCCTCGGCCGTGCTTCCGAGCACGAAATAGCCTGCCGCACCGGCGCCGAGCAGCACCACCAATGTCGTCGCGATCAGCCAACGCTTCATCTCGTCACCTCAAACCCAGTCTCGCCCGGCCCTACAGATAGGTGCGATGACCGCCAAATGCCCGTTAGGGCTTGGTAAGGTGGATGAACTCTTGGACAGATTGTTCCGGCTAGATCTGGCTCAGCCCGTAGTCGAGATCCCGGATCAGGTCGTCCGCATCTTCGAGTCCCACCGACAGCCGCAGCAGCCCCGGCGTGATCCCGGCCTCGAGCCGAACCGCCTCGGTGAAGCGCGCATGTGTCGTGGTGCCGGGGTGCGTGATCAGCGACTTGGCGTCACCGAGGTTGTTCGAGATCAGGATCACCGCGAGGGAGTCCGACAGCCTGAACGCCGCGTCCCGTCCGCCCTTCAGCGTCAGCGCGATCAGCGTCGAGCCGCTCGTCATCTGCCGCTTCGCCAGCTCGTACTGCGGATGCGAGGGATGGAAGGGGTACGAGATGCTCTCGATCTTGGGGTGATCAGCAAGGAAATCGGCCACCTTCGCGGCGCTCTCGGTCATCGCCTTGACCCGGATCGGCAGCGTCTCGATGCCCTTGAGCATGATCCAGGCGTTGAACGGCGACAGCGACGGTCCGGTCTGCCGCAGCAGCGTATGCACGTCGCCCTCGATCAGCGCCTTGCTCCCGAGCACGATGCCGCCCAGCGCCCGGCCCTGTCCGTCGATATGCTTGGTCGCCGAATAGGTCACGAGGTCGGCCCCAAGCTCCAGCGGCTTCTGGAACAGCGCCGTGGCGAACACATTGTCTACGATCAGCTTCGCCCCGTGTGCCTTGGCGATCTTGCTCACGGCCGCGATATCGACGAGTTCCAGCGTGGGATTGGTCGGCGTCTCGATGAAGATCAGCTTGGTGTTGGGCTGCATCGCTCGGGCGAAGTTCTCCGGGTCCCGGCCGTCGACCAGCGTCGAGGGCACGCCGAAGCGCGGCATCAGGTCCTCGACCACGTAGCGGCAACCGCCGAACAGCGCCCGCGAAGCGACGATATGGTCACCGGCCCGCACCTGGCTCATCACCGCGTTGGTCACCGCCGACATGCCGGTGGCGAACGCCCGGGCCGCCTCGGCGCCTTCGAGCAGCGCCATCCGGTTCTGGAACATGTCCATCGTCGGGTTGGCGAAGCGAGAATAGTTGTGGGCGCCCGGTATCTTGTTGAGGAACAGGTCCTCGGCATACTGCGAACTCGGATAGGCGTAGCCCGAGTTCATGAAGATGGCTTCGCTCGTCTCGTTGAATTCGCTGCGCTTGCCGCCGCCATGCACCATCTGTGTAGCCGCCGACAGGTTCTTCGGGTCGTTCAGCGGGTTGTTCGACTTCGACATGGCATCCTCGAAAACAACAAAAAGCCGGCGCGTGTTGAGCGGCCGGCTGCAAGGGTCCCTTTAGCGACTTGTTTTAGGTGGCTGCAATCAGACCGGCCAAATCACCACCATGACGTACAAACGCGCCACACCGGGGATATACGTCCGCAGGCGGCTTGGCGTCAATCGATCCGGTTGCTAACGAGAGCGTTGAAGAGTGCGGGGTAGGGCAGTGGATACCGATCTGTGGTCGAAGGGCGTATTTCCCGCCCGCTACATCGAGCGGCTGGCGAGCCACGGCGGCATCGTCGCGCCGACATTCGACGCCGACCAGGTGCAGCCGGCGAGCCTCGACCTCCGCCTCGGTGACGTCGCCTACCGCATCCGCTCGAGCTTCCTGCCTGGCCCCGAGCACACCGTCGCCGACCGCATCGAGACGCTGACGCTGCACGAACTCGACCTCCGGCACGGTGCCGTGCTGGAGCGCGGCTGCGTCTACCTCGTGCCGCTGCAGGAATCGCTGCGGCTGCCCGACAACATCTCGGCCGGTGCCAATCCCAAGAGCTCCACCGGCCGGCTCGACGTCTTCACCCGCGTCATCGGCGACCGCGCCCGCGGTTTCGATACGCTGCCGGCCGGCTACAAGGGGCCGCTCTACCTCGAGATCAGCCCCCGCACCTTCCCGGTCCGTGTCCGCACCGGCACGCGCCTCTCGCAGATGCGCTTCCGCGTCGGCGACAGCCGCCTCGATGCGCATGAGCACAAGACGCTCCACAACGTCGAAACCCTGGTCTTCGACGCCAACGCCGAGGTGGGGGACGGTGTCCTGCTCTCGATCGACCTCAAGGGCGCCGACCGCAACGGCCTCATCGGCTTTCGCTCAAAGCGCCACACTCCGGTCATCGACATGGACATCAAGGACACGCTCGACGTCCTCGACTACTGGGAACCATTGATCAATCGCGGCTCGGACGAGTTCATCCTCGATCCCGACGAGTTCTACATCCTCGTCAGCCGCGAAAGCGTCCACGTCCCGCCGGCCTATGCCGCCGAGATGGTGCCGTTCGATCCGCTGGTGGGTGAGTTCCGCGTTCACTACGCCGGCTTCTTCGACCCCGGCTTCGGCCACTCCGCCGCCGGCGGCACCGGCAGCCGTGCGGTGCTCGAAGTCCGCAGCCGCGAAGTGCCGTTCCTGCTCGGCCACGGCCAGACCATCGGCCGGCTGATCTACGAACGCCTCAGCGAGGCACCCGACCGGCTCTACGGCACCGGCGTCGGCTCCAACTACCAGGCCCAGACGCTCAAGCTATCGAAGCACTTCAAGCCGTTCGCTCTTTGAGCGGCTCGGTTGCCGGCGCCTCGGCTGGCGGATCGGGCGGGATCACTTCATCGCTGACGATCTTGCCGTGCTCGAGCTTGATCATCCGGGTGCAGAACTGCTTCATCAGGTCGGGCGAGTGCGAAGCGAGCACGAAGATGCTGGCCCGCGCCACGAAATCGCTCATGCGCTGGCGGGCCTTCTCCTGAAACGCCGCATCGCCGGCCCCCAGCACTTCGTCGACCAGCAGGATCTCGGGATGCACTGCCGTCGCCACCGCGAACAGCAGGCGCGTCGTCATGCCGGCCGAGTACGTCCGCACCGGCATCGCAAGGAACTGCCCGAGCTCGGTGAACTCCTCGATCCCCGGGATCGACGCCTCGGCTTCCCGCTGTGTCGCGCCGAGCAGCATCGCCATGCGCATGATGTTTTCGTAGCCGGTCAGCTCGGGGTCCATTCCGGCGCCAAGCCCGAACACCGTCGAAACCCGCCCCTCCACCGTCATCCGTCCGCGCGTCGGCCGGAAGATGCCGGCAATGGTCCGCAGCAGCGTCGTCTTGCCCGAACCGTTGTGGCCGATCAGCCCGATCCGGTCGCCATCCTTCAGGTCGAGGTTGATGTCGTCGAGCGCCGTGACCGTCGCCACCTGGCCCTTCGCCGCCGACACCCGCCCGCCGGTCGAGATCGAGACGATCTGCTTGCGCAGCGACTGGCTCGCCGCATTGTAGATCGGGTAGGCGACGCCTACGCCTTCGAGGTTCATCCGGGCCATCGGGTCACATCCAGTAAGGCAGGCGATAGGCGCGACTGCCGGTCATCCATAGCGAGAGCAGCACCGTCACCGCCGTCAGCGCCAGCACGATCGCATAGCTGCCGACGCTGGGAACGACGCCCAGCATCGGGTCGCGGATCACCCTTATATAATGGGCGATGGGGTTGAACGTCATGATCGCCTCGGCCGCGCCGAGCTGGCCGGGACGGTAGATCACCGGCGACAGGAAAAACAGGATCGGGAAGAACGCGAGGATCAGCGGCTCAAGGTCACGGAACCGCGCCCCCAGGATGCCGACCAGCTGCATGATGGCGACGAGGTTTATCGACACGATCAGCAGCCCAGGCAGCGCCAGCAGGCTCGTCCACGAGTTGTACTGCGGGAAGATGATGAACACCGCCAGCACCACCACAAGGTTGTGCGCCAGGTTGATCAGGTGCCGGCCGAATGCTTGCAGCGTGATGAGGTAAACCGGCATGCGGATGTTCACCAGCATGGTCGCGTTCTTTACGAACATGCCGGGGCTTTCCGTCACCACGCCCGAGATGAACTGCCATACCACCAGCCCGACAGTGATCGAGGGGATGAAGCTCTCCATGTCCTGCTGCAGCAGGATCGACCAGATGAAGCCCATGCCCACCACGCCGACCGCGGTGCCGAGCACCAGCCAGATCGGCCCGAGCGTGCTGCGCCGGTAGCGCGCCACCGTCTCGCTCCACGCCAGGTAGATAGCCAGCTGGCGGCGCTTCCATGCGGCGGCCAGGTCGGCCGCTCCGTCTGCAATGCTGTTCACGAACACCTTCCGCGGCCTGCCGTCCCGCCGGGGTATATGTGCGCCGGTGGCCACACTGCAAGCACGCACTGTTCAACAGGCCCGCGCCGGAAAAGGTTGAGTTGCAGATCACTCGTGGGCTATCTCAGGCGACAGTTTCGTACCGGGATCGGATTATTGGCCATCGCCAGCCCGCCAGCCTTCAGCCTAGAGGCCTACCTGCGTTCGCTGGGCGGTCCTGACGCCCCAAGCACCTTCTCGGCGGAGTACCTCAACACGCACGCTCGCCGCTTCTACGAGACGACCCGGTTGATCGGCGCCGGCCGGCGTGGCAAGCGGGCCATCGAGATCGGCGCAACCGACTACTTTCAGGTCGCGCTCGGCACCACCTTCGGATTTTCCGAAGTCTGGGGCAGCATCTTCTCCGACCAGGTTGAGCACAAGCTTTATCAGCGCGAGGTCGGGGCCGCCGGCCACAGCATCCGCTCCACCACGCTCAGCCTCGATGTTGAGCGCGAACTCTTCCCGGTCACCGAAGGATATTTCGACCTCGTGCTGTTCTGCGAGGTGCTCGAGCACATGGACATCGACCCGATGTTCGCCCTCGCCGAGTTCAACCGCATCCTGCCGGTCGGGGGGCAATTGGTCATCACCACCCCGAACTGCTGCTCGGCCCGCAACACCTGGAAGATCCTGCAGGGCTACCGCCCGCATTTCTTCATGCAGTACGAAAAGAGCCGCTCGCCCTACCGCCATAATTTCGAATACGACGTGCACGCCGCTAGACAGCTTGTCGAAGCGGCGGGCTTCCATGTCGATCGACTCTACACCGTCGACGTGTTCGAAGAGCCGGTTCCAGAAGCGCTTGATTTTCTCAAGCGCAACCATCTACCCACCGACAACCGCGGCGACGACATCTTCATCCTCGCCACCAAAGTCGGCCCTGTCATCGACCGCTGGCCCTATGGGATGTACGTATAGCAATGTTCAACCGCCTGCTGCGCCTTGCCCGGCGACTCCGTGCCCTGCCCGTGCAGGCGTACTATACGCTGTCGGGTTGGCGCTTCTCCGATCTGAAGTCCTATGTCGATCAGGCGATCGGCAGCGAAGCCGACGCCACTCTGGCACTGCTTGAATCGAAGGACATCGAAACCGGCCGGCCGGCGCGGCTCGCCGTCGTCACCTGCCTTCCGCCCGACGCGACCGGCATCGCCAATTTCACGCTGAAGCAGCTTTCCGAGATCGACGTTGCCGTCGACGTGTTCTCGCAGGTCCGCAGCGTGGCGCACTTCCTGCGTGTCCGCGCCATCTTCGCTGCCCACACCGGCAGCCGGGTGCGTCTGCATCCCATGGCCAGCCTGCTGTCGCGCGATGTGACCAACCGCTACGAGCGGCTGGTCTTCATGCTGGGCAACTCCCATCACAACCTCGAAGTCTATCACAGCATGGAGTCGCTGGCCGGGTTCGGTGCCGGTGACCGCATCGTCTGCCACCTGCACGATCCGTGCTGCCACAACGTGGTGCAATTGGGCAAAGGCCTCGAGCCCGGCCCCTACCTCGCCTATCTCGGGCGCCTCTACGACAACCCGGGGCTGCTCGCCAACTTCGGCTCCGAGAACTGGCAGGCCCACAAGGCAGCGGTGGATGCCGGCATTCTTGGCATCCGCACCCTGTTCGACGTCGGCGTCCGCCACTTCATCGTCAACTCCGAAGCCGCAGCGCGCATCGTCCACGAAGACCTGTCGCCGGCCGAGAGCGCCGAGGCGCGGGTCGATGTGCTTTACCACCCCGTCTTCGAACCAGAGGTTACGCGCCGCGAGGCCGAGCCGCACGATGGCAGCCTCGTTATCGGCAGCTTCGGCGCGCCCTCGGTCTCCAAAGGGACCAACATCCTCCTCGCCGCCGTGCAGGAACTGCGCCGTCGCGGGGTAAAGGCCCGGCTGATCATCGCCGGCTTCGACGCCAACTACTTCGCCGATGGCGAATTGGCCAAGCACGAAGACCGCAGCTGGCTCGAGCTCGCCGAACCCACCACCGAGCGCGAACTGCAGCTCGACATGCTGAAATGCGACATCGCCGTGCAGCTCCGTCGCTCCAATCTTGGCGAGTCGAGCGGCGTGGTGCCCACTCTGCTGGCGCTCGGCATCCCGACCGTCGTCTCCACCATCGGTGCCTTCGCCGAGTACGGCGACGCCGTCCAGACCTTCGAGGGCTACGACCCGGTGGCGCTGGCCGACCTGCTGCAGAACGGGGCCCGGGTCGATCCGTTCGCCATGCAGCGCTACGTCCGCGAGCACTCGCTGGCCGCCTTCAACGCCCGCTTCCTGTCCGTGCTGGGAATGGAGCCTGCGGTCGGCTCGGTGGCGCAGATCACCCCGCTGCGAGCTCAGCCCTGATCTCGGCGAGCCGGGCCGCCATCCGCGTCCCGATCGCCTGACCGCTCAGCTTCTGCCTGATTCGCTCGGCTGCCGCTGACCCGAGCCGGCCCCGCAGCGCCCCATCCTCGGCGGCGAGTCGCATCAGCCGCGCGGCCTCGTCGAGGTCCGGCTCCGCCCAGCGTTGCCCGCCGCCGAGCGGGTAGGCCTTGTCGCCGACCGGCACCAGCCGGTAGGGCGCGGGCAGGGCGCAATCGGGGGTGACGAAATCTGTAGAGCCCGAGTAGTCGGTGGCGATCACCAGCTTGCCCAGTCCCATGCATTCGGCGACCGGCAGCCCGAACCCCTCGGCCCGGTGCAATGATACGAACACGTCGGTCACTGCCTGCAACTCGGTCACCTCGGCCCGTGGCATCACCTGGTCCAGCACCGTGATCCGTCGGTCGCTCCCTACCGCCTCGAGCAGTTGCGCCCGCGGCGTCCGGAACGAACTCGCCCCGCCATGTGCCTTGATCACCAGGTGCGCCTTCTCGCCGTCATCGGCGAATGCCGCCCGGAAGGCGGCGATTGTCCCCAGGATGTTCTTGCGCTCGAGGAACGAGTTGAAATCGATTGCCGCGAGGAACAGCACCGCATCCTCCGGCAGCCGGAACTTCGCCCTGGAGGTCGAAGCGGGCGGCTCCATCACCACCCGATGCGGCATCACCCGCACCGGCTTGTTCGTCCGGGCGCTCAGGGCCCGGGCCACGTAGCTGCTCGGCACCCAGACCTCGTGCACGGCTTCGAAGGCCGGGATCAGCGCCACGGGGAACTCCGCCAGTTCCCAGGCCCAGAACGCGATCGTGTACCGCCCGGCATAGTTCGCCGCGCCGATCCGGTCGGGCAGCATCGCCGCGTGGTCGGCATTGAGGTGGACGAGGTTCACCGCGAACGGATTGTCAGCGCTGTCGGCCACCGCAAACGAGCCCTCGGTGTTGGCGAACGCCCCAACCTCGACATTGATCGGCTTCACCGGCACGCCCGCCGCCTGCAGCGACAACACCGAACTCCGCGCGCCCTCACCGATGCCGCTCTCCGCCGTCAGGTAGCCGAACACGCCCACGCCCCATGGTCGGGTGAGGTCGATCTGCGTTGCTGCCTGCGGCATGCTGGCGGCCATCTGCCGGTGGTAGATGCGCCGCAGCGCAGGAGCCATCCATTGCCTGATGTCGCTGGGCAGCAGCCGGAAGGCAGCACTCGCAGCCACCATGCCCCGCCGCCGCAACTCCCGCATCACCACCACGCACCAACTCCGGCTGCCTGACCGACCGCTGCGATAGCATGCGACGGGCGCAACCGGGTGAGGATCTTCGCAGGCACGGGACGGCCTCTCGCTGAGAGCGGAGCTTCCCCGAGCTATCCCTTCACCCCGCCATCCGAAAGTCCGCTCACCAGGAAGCGCTGGGCCAGCAGAAAGACCGCTGTGATCGGCAGGCCGGAGAGGATGGCGGCGGCGGCGAAGTCGCCCCAGAGATAGCGTTGCTCGTAGAGGTACGAGCGTGCCCCGACGGCCAGCGTCATGTTGTTGGTTTCCCGCAACAGCACGGAGGCGACCGGGTACTCCGTGACATGCCCGATGAAGCTGAGCACGAACACAACAGCGAGGATCGGCACCGACATCGGCAACAACACGAGCCGGAAGGTCTGCCAGGGCGTCGCCCCGTCGATCTCTGCGGCCTTGTCCATCGCCGGATCGATCGAGTCGAAGTAGCCCTTGATCGTCCAGATATGCAGCGTGATTCCGCTGAGATACGCGATGATGAGCGACCAGTGGCTGTCGACACCAAGGATCGGGGTCACGTTACCGAGCGCGTCAAAGATGGTGTAGAGCGCGATGACCGTGAGCGCCGCCGGAAACATCTGGATAATCAGCAACGCGTCGAGGATCGCCGCCCGGCCGCGGAACTGCAGTCGCGAGAACGCGTAGGCTGCAGTCATCGACAAGACCAGGATTCCCGCCGAGGCGATGGTGCCGATCTTGATCGAGTTGAACAGCCACAGCATCACCGGGAATGGCGGCTGCAGGACGGTGCCGTCAGGCGTGGTGAAGGGTATCCCAAGCGCCAGCGACCAGTGCTCGAAGCTGATCGGGTTGGGGATCAGGCTGCCGGTCGAGAAGTTGCCCGGCCGGAGCGAGATCGACAGCACGATCAGGAACGGAAACAGGATCAGTGCAATGAAGCAGATGAGGAAGGTGTGTGCTGCAAGCTTCTTCCAGAACAGGTCGCGCGGGCGTTCTACGATCATCGCTCAGCCTCTCCCGCGCGCATTGGCGGCCCGCCGCAAGGCATAGAAGTTCGCGTAGGCCAGGACGCCCACCAGCAGGAAGATCAGCGTCGAGATCGCCCCGGCTATGCCGAAATTCTGCCCGGCATCCTGGAAGGAAACGCGGAAGGTGAAGGAGCCGAGAATGTCGGTCTGGCCGGCCGGCACGAGTGTTCCCGGAATGTCGGGCGCCCCGCGCGTCAGCAGCAGGATCAGCACGACATTGTTGAAGTTGAAGGCGAAGCTCGAGATCAGCAGCGGCACGAAGGGCGGCAAAATCTGGGGCAGGGTGATGGAAAAGAAGTTGCGGATCGGCCCGGCGCCCTCAAGAGCCGCCGCCTTGTAGTGGTCCTGCGGGATCGACTGGAGGTAACCCGTCGCCAGCAGCATCATGTAGGGATAGCCGAGCCAGACATTGACCATGACCAGCATCGTCCGCGCCAGCGTCGGATCGGTGAACCACTGGGGCTGGATCCCGAACAACCCGCGGAGGATCAGGTTGATCTCACCGAAGTTCTGGTTGAACAGCCCGCGGAACACGAGGATCGAGATGAACGCCGGCACCGCGTAGGGCAGGATCAGCAGGATGCGGTAGATGGCCTTGCCGCGCAGGTGCGGCCACTGCAGCACCGTCGCGAGCGCTAGCCCGACGGCAAAGCCGAAGAATACCGACATCAGCGCGAAGGCGATCGTCCACACGAAGATCTGCAGCATGGGCTGGCGGATGCCCTCGCTGAACAGCACGCGCTGGAAGTTCGCCAGCCCGACATTGACGCGCCAGCCGGGGGCCACGGTGGCGCCGGCCTCGTTGCGATAGAACCCGACGCTTTCGTCCCGTACCAGCCGGGTGCCATCGGCACGGTTGAGCAGAGAGCCGTCGGGCTCGCGTTCGTAGATCGGCGTGACCTTGGCGAAGCTTCGCAGGCCCGACGAGGTAACCTGGCTGCCATCGGGCAGGGTTGCGGTAACCGCACCGAGCTCGGTGCGGAACTTGACCACGTCCTTGAGCGGCACGGTCTCGGGAGCCTCTGTCACCGGGCTCAGGGCCAGTTCGACCGGCGTTCCGTCGAGCGCAAACGGCTCGGACAGGAGGCCAGCGCTGCCCTCGGTGAGGTAAAGCCGGTACTGGGTACCATCGGCGACCAGCCCAAACGGACGCTCCGTGGATTTGTCGACTGCCTTCTGGTTGAGGAACAACTCGGTCACCCGGTCGAAGGTCAGGAGGTTCCGGGCGCTGTAATTGGTGAAGCCGACATAGGTGGTATAGAGCACCGGCAGCACGATGAAGATCAGGACTGCCGCAACACCGGGAAAAACGAAGCGAGCGGTGTAGAACCGCTTCGCGCCGAAGATGATGACGATGCCGACGAGCAGCGCCATGACCACCGCCGCGAACAGCGGCTCGCCGGCCAGATACAGTCCCCAGACGACATACATCAGTCCGAGTGCCAGCACGGCAAGCAGGCTATAGCGCAATAGCCCTACCAGCGGGCGGGCCCGCTGGATTGGAATGCTGGTCGGTTCAGACAAACTGGTCGCGGTCATGGCCCCTCCGCAAGTCGCGAGCGAACGCCGGCCCCGGGACATTCCGTCCCGGAGCCGGCCAATCCGGCGGCTTACTCGGCGAGGATACGCGTTGCCGCGTCGTCGAGTGCCTGGTCGACCGTTGCCGACTTGTCGGTGATCGCGGCAAGGGCGGGACCCATCGCGGCCCAGAACTTGCCCATCGCGGGAGTGGAAGGCATCGCAACGCCGGCCTGCGCATTGGCGAGCGTCGCCGCAACGTTGGCGTCCCCGGCAAGCGTCTCGGCAAAGCTCTCGTCCGCCACCGCACCGAGCGGCACGTCGTCGTTGATCATCTTGAGCCCCTCGTCGGTGACGAGGTAGTTCTCGATGAACTCGATGGCGAGATCCTTGTTGGGGGTCGCCGCGTTGATGTTGGCGGCAAGCACGCCGACGAACGACTTGCTCGGCTGCCCATTGACCGACGGGATCGGCGCGACGCCGAAATTGATGCCGGAGGTCGCAAGGTTCGCCCAGGCCCACGGCCCGTTGATCACCATGGCGACTTCGCCCTTGTTGATCGCGGCATCCATCACGCCGTAGTCGACGCCCGACGGCATCACGCCATCGTCGATCAGCTTGCGCAGCAGCCCCGCACCGGCCTTGGCGCCGTCATTGGCGACACCAGTATCCTTCGGATCGTAGCTGCCGGTGGCATCGTCCTTCTTGAAGGCGTAGCCGCCATTGGCCATCAGCAGCGGGAAGGTGAAGTAGGTGTTGTTGTAGTCCCACAGGATCGGCTTGACGTTGGCCGGCAGCTGCAGCGCTGCAATTTCTTCCATGGTCGCGGGCGGGGTGGGGACGAGGTCCTTGTTGTAGATCAGGCCAACGGCTTCCACGGCCAGCGGGTAACCCCAGGTCTTGCCGTCGAATGTCACTGCATCCCAGGCAAAGTCGAAAATGCCGTCGCGCACCGCCTGGCTCGGCTCGACCGGCTGGATCAGCCCGCCCGCCGCCCACTCGCCGAAGCGGTCATGGGCCCAAATGAAGATGTCCGGGCCATCACCCGTAGCGGCCGACTGCTGGAACTTGTCGGTAACGGCTTCCGGATGCTCGACAACCACTTCGACGCCGAGCTCTTCAGTGAACTTGGCCCCGAGTGCCTCGAGCCCGGTAAAGCCCTTGTCGCCGTTGATCCAGACGACGAGTTTGCCTTCCTCGAAGGCGGAACTGATCGAGGTCGAGGCGAGCAGCAGGCTCACCCCCATTGTGAGTGCCTTCAGTGCGGTCTTGGTCAAATTGTCCTCCCAGACAGTTTTCCTCAGTCTTTGCCTTGTGGCCCGACGCCTCGTGCGGCAGGGCCATCCGATTTTCGCCGCTCCACTGCGATGCGTCCGTTCTCCGTCGGGTCGCACACCGGCAGTCGTGGCAAAAAGCGAATTCGAAAACGCTTGGCAGTCCCTGCCTTCCGTTCCTCCTCAGGCGGTTGCAACAGCCATTTGACCACACTATAGCCGTGGCCAAGAACTTTTTCAAACCGGTTTAATTACGTCTTCCACCTGCCTCGCGGAATTGCGCGGGGACAGATGATATGCAAGTTTCGAAGCGGTTTAGGCCCTGAGGGACGCATATTGACGACGCTTCGCGAACTCGCGAAACACTTGGGGCTGAGCCCGGCGACGGTGAGCCGGGCGCTGAACGGCTTCCCCGAGGTCGGCGAGAAAACCCGCATCCGGGTGCTCGAGGCGTCCGAACGGCTGCGCTACAAGGCCAACTCCACCGCCAAGCGGCTCGCCACCGGCAAGTCCGGCATGGTTGGGATGATCTTTCGGTCGAGCCGAAACCTGCTCGTCGATCCGCACTTCGTCGATTTCCTCGCCGGTCTGTCCACCGGCCTCGCCGATCATGAACTCGACCTCATCATCCACACCGCGCCGCAGCGCGACCTGCTGGCTCACTACGAGAGGTTCGCGTCGTCGGGCTCGGTCGATGGCATGATCGTTTCGGCCCCCGAACTGAACGACCGCCGCATCACCACCCTGAACGAGCGCGACTTCCCCTTTGTCGTCCACGGCCGGACGGGCGACGATGTCGATTACGCGTACTTCGACATCGACAACGACGCCGCCTTTGCCGCTGCGACCTCGCTGCTCATAGACCTCGGACACAACAGGATTGCGCTCCTCAACGGTGAAGCCGGGTTAGCGTTCGTGGTGCAGCGCGAGATTGCATTCCGGCGGGTCGCTGCGATGCGCGGCCTGCACATTCCAGACCGTTTCGTCAGCCACGACCTGATGAGCGAGGAGCACGCCTTCGTTCATGCCACCGAAATGCTTTCAGGTCGGCTTGGCCCTGCGCCAACGGCTTTCCTGTGTTCATCGACACTGCAGGCGCTAGGCGTCATCCGTGCGGCCAGCGCAGCGGGACTGGTCATCGGGGCCGACCTCAGCATCATCGCCCATGACGACGTGTTGCCGCATCTGCGGCCCGAGAATTTCAATCCACCCCTGACGGTGACCCGTTCGCCCATCCGCATGGCGGGGACGGCACTCGCCGAAATGATGGGGGCCCGGATTTCGGGCGTCGACCCGCTGCAGCTGCAGCGCATGGTCAGCGCCGATCTGATCGTTCGCGCCTCGACAGGCGCCGCGCCGCTGACTGGGAGGGCAGGATGGCCGCACTAGCCGAGAAACTTGAACCGCAACCGCCGGTTCTGGAGGTAACCAACCTCGTCAAACGTTTCGGTGCCGTCGAAGTGTTGAAGGATATCAGCGTTTCCATGGCCGCCGGTGAGTTCCTCGTCCTCGTCGGTCCGTCGGGTTGCGGCAAGTCCACGCTGCTGAACTGCATTGCCGGGCTCGACACGACATCGGGCGGTCGCATCGTCATCGGCGGCCGCGATGTCACCGAGGTGCCGCCGCGCGATCGCGACATCGCCATGGTGTTCCAGAGCTACGCTCTTTATCCGACCATGACCGTGGCCGAGAACATCGCCTTCGGTATGAAGGTGCGCAACGTGCCCAAGCCACTGCAGGCCGAAAAGGTTCGCGATGTCAGCAACCTGCTGCAGATCTCGCACCTGCTCGGCCGCAAGCCCGGCGCGCTTTCGGGTGGTCAACGCCAGCGTGTCGCCATGGGGCGGGCGCTGGTGCGCGAGCCGGTGCTGTTCCTGTTCGACGAACCGCTCTCCAATCTCGACGCCAAGCTGCGGGTCGAGCTGCGCGGCGAGATCAAGCGCCTGCATGAGCGGCTCGGCGCCTCGATCGTCTACGTCACCCATGACCAGATCGAGGCGATGACACTGGGCACGCGCATTGTCGTACTGAACCAGGGGCTGGTGCAGCAGATCGGCACACCAGAAGAAGTGTTCGACCAGCCAGCGAACCTTTTCGTTGCCGATTTCATGGGGTCGCCGCCGATGAACCTCGTGCCGGCGACCCTGACACTCGGGCCGGACGGCGCGCTGCTGACCTTGTCCGACGGCAACCGGCTGCCGCTCGCCAACCCTCCAGCCACGCTCGCATCTCGCCACGGCACCGAACTCGTGGTCGGTCTCCGGCCGGAGGCGTTTGCGCTGGCCGCTGGAACCGAAGGCGTGAAGGTGTCTCCGCAACTGGTGGAAAGTTCGGGGTCCGACACCTTCCTGACCACGGAGCTCGGTGGCAAGGTCATCACCGCCCGCTTGCCCGGTCGCACGAAGATAGCGCCTCGCAGCGAACTCCATCTGGCGGTCGATACCACGCACGCCTGCTTCTTCGATCCGGCTAGCGGACAGAACCTCAGCCGCTCAGCTGTGTGAGGATAGAAAGGCCAATATTGCCTGCTGGGGCCGCGTCGATCGCGCTCGCCACCCTCAGCCCTAGCTTCCGTCGCCCGCCATCCGGAGCAACCTGTCACGCGCCTCATTGACCTTGGCGGCGAGGTAGCTCGAGCCGCCGTGGTCTGGATGAACACCCTTCATCAGTTCCCGATGGGCCCTTCTGATCTCGTCGGCCGTCGCTCCCGGGCGCAACCCCAAAACGGCAAATGCTTCTGCGGTCTGATCCGCTTCTGACTTGGGGGCACCCGATGCGCCGGCTGTTTCCTCCA
>QLAH01000299.1_pt1 | contig 32931 bp, 34 predicted proteins | sample 4693081 | NCBI WGS metagenome assembly QLAH01 (sample SAMN09425401, study PRJNA476045) | Lake water metagenome, whole genome shotgun sequencing project. | reverse complement strand
CAGCATCTCGGCATTCTTGTTGCCGAGCATGAACTCGATCAGCCGGTACTGGTGCGACTGGAAGCCCGAGGACGGGCCCAGCGAATCGCGGAAGCCGAGGTACTCGGATGGAGTCAGCGTTTCCAGCACCGACCACTGCTCGAACAGCTGGCGCTGCACCTGCTTGACCCGCGCCCAATGCGCAGGCACTTTACCTTGGCTTCCCCCAGATCGCCGCCCTGCCGCAAAGCGGTGGTGACTTGGCCGGGAAGCTTCTCTTTTGGGTGGAGACGGCTATGGACAAGATTCCGATGACCCCGGGCGGCCACGTGGCCCTCAGCGAGGAATATCGCCGCCGCACGTCTGAGGATCGCCCCACCATCATCGCAGCCATTTCGGAAGCCCGCGCCCACGGTGACCTCAGCGAGAACGCAGAGTATCACGCGGCCAAGGAGCAGCAGAGCCTGAACGAAGGCCGCATCAAGGAACTCGAGGCCCTGCTGGCGCTTGCCGACATCATCGACGTCTCCAAGCTTTCCGGGTCGACCGTGAAGTTCGGCGCCACCGTGAAGCTCGTCGACGAGGATACCGAGAAGGAAACCAGCTACCAGATCGTCGGCGACGCCGAGGCTGACCTGACCAAGCGCCGCATCTCGATCTCCTCGCCCATCGCCCGCGCCCTCATCGGCAAGGAAGCTGGCGAGAGCGTCGAAGTCGCTGCCCCCGGCGGCGCCCGCACCTACGAGATCCTCGAGGTCAAGTTCGTCTGATTTCGGCGCTGGCGGCACAACCGCCTTGCACCAGCCCGTGCGCCCTGGGGTTCCCGGCGGAACGGTGGTGACGATCCCGTGCAGGCCAATTGGCAGTGCGGCGGCCGCCGCACCACTGGCAGCGCTTTGCCCCGTCCAGACCAGAATCATGTGGGAACCCCTGTCACAAGGCCGCTGCGACACCCTGCCGGCCTTGTATCGACTCCGGGGCGTTGCCTATTTTACTGTTTATGTTGACTTGACGGCGCGCGCTGGGTCTGGCTGTTCCAGACAACAGGCGTGCCGCAAGCCGTGTTTGAAGTGCCTTCCGGGGCGCGGGCTCTCCGCGACGCGGTAGGCGCGTGGCGTGAGGAATCCTCGAATGCACTCGAAGCTCGTGATCATCGGCTCAGGCCCGGCTGGCTACACCGCGGCCATCTACGCCGCGCGCGCCATGCTCGAACCGGTGATGATCGCCGGTCTGCAGCCGGGCGGCCAACTCACCATCACCACCGATGTCGAGAACTACCCCGGCTTCGCCGACGTCATCCAGGGCCCCTGGCTGATGGAGCAGATGAAGGCCCAGGCCGAACATGTCGGCACCAAGTTCGTCAACGACATCATCGTCGAGGTCGACTTCGACCGCCGGCCCTTCGTGCTCATCGGCGACAGCGGCACCCGCTATACCGCCGACAGCATCGTCATCGCCACCGGCGCCCAGGCCCGCTGGCTGGGCCTGCCGTCCGAGGAGAAGTTCCAGGGCTTTGGCGTTTCCGCCTGCGCCACCTGCGACGGCTTCTTCTACCGCGGCAAGGAAGTGATCGTGGTCGGCGGCGGCAACACCGCAGTCGAAGAAGCGCTGTTCCTCACCAACTTCGCGTCCAAGGTCACCGTCATCCACCGCCGTGGCGAGTTCCGCGCCGAACGCATCCTGCAGGATCGCCTGTTCAAGAACCCCAAGGTGGAGGTGGTCTGGAACGCCGAGATCGCGGAGGTCGTGGGCCAGGACATGCCCCGTTCCGTGCAGGGCGTGAAGATCCGCGACACCGTCAGCGGCAATGTCACCGAGCGCAACGTCGATGGCGTGTTCATCGCCATCGGTCACTCGCCCGCCACCTCGATCTTCTCGGGCAAACTCGACATGAAGCCGGGCGGTTACCTGAAGGTCATCGCCGGCGGCACCGCCACCAACATCCCCGGCGTCTTCGCCGCGGGCGACGTCACCGACGATGTCTACCGCCAGGCCGTGACGGCCGCGGGCATGGGCTGCATGGCGGCGCTCGATGCCGAGGAATATCTCGCCTCCATCCAGCTCGCCGAAGCGGCGGAATAGGCCATGCTCGATTGGGACAAGCTTCGCATCTTTCACACCGCTGCTGAATCGGGAAGCTTCACCCACGCCGCCGAGAAGCTCAACATGAGCCAGTCGGCCGTGAGCCGGCAGATCTCGGCGCTCGAGGAGGACCTCGGGCTGAAGCTTTTCATCCGCCACGCCCGCGGCCTCGTCCTCACCGAGGTCGGCGAGCAGCTCTTCCGCACCGCGCACCGCATGCACTGGGAGCTGCAGCAGGTGGAGACGCAGATGTCAGAGAGCCAGGAGGTGCCCACCGGCCCCCTGCTCGTCACCACCACGGTCGGCATTGGCTCGACCTGGCTCAGCTCGCGCATCCACGAGTTTCTCGTCCTCTATCCCGACATCCAGATCGAGATTAAGCTGAACGACGCCGAGCTCGATCTCGCCATGCGCGAGGCCGACGTCGCCATCCGCCTGCACCGCCCGAACCAGTCCGAAATGATCCAGCGCAAGCTGTTCACGGTGCACAACCACTTCTACGCCTCGGTGACGTACCTCAAGGAGTTCGGCGAACCGCAGGCCGTCGAGGAGCTCGATGCCCACCGTGTCATCTCGTTCGGCGAGCCGGTTCCGAGTTACCTCGGCGACATCAACTACCTCGAGCGCTTGGGCCGCCCCGATTCCTCGCCGCGTCGCGCCGCCATGAAGGTCAACGCCATTTACGGTATGATGCAGGCCGCCCGCGCTGGCATCGGCATTGCGATGCTGCCCGACTACGTCACCGAGAACGAGCCGGAGCTCGCCCGCGTGCTGCCGGGCATCGAGCTGCCGGCCTACGAGGCCTATTTCGTCTATCCGCCCGCGCTCAAGAACTCCAAGCGCGTCGGCGTCTTCCGCGACTTCCTGGTCGGCAAGGCCCGCGAGTGGCAGTTCTGAGCCTTAAATCGCGACTGCGCGCCCGTCAGTAGGGAACTTAATCGGTCCTGCGCGTTCCTCTTGTTTGAGGATACTGCCATGCAGGACATCATCCGTCCGTCCCAGCGCTTCGCCCGGCTCCTGACCCCGCGCGAGGCCGAGATTTTCGACCTCGTCCTGCTCGGCCGGTCGAACAAGGACTGTGCCGACCTTCTCGGCATCTCGTCGCGCACCGTCGAGGTGTTCCGGCGTCGACTGATGCTGAAGCTGCACGCCGAGAACTTCGCCGAACTCATGTGGCTGGGCATCCTCGGCCAGCGCCCGCCAGGCGAGTGGGATACCGAGCCCCTGCCCCACCAGAACCTGCGCGGCGCCGACCTCGCCCGCCGCGATTACGATCGCTCTCCCCAGACCTGAACCTGGCCCTTGCACAAGGTCCCGGCTCGGGCGCAAACTCGGTGATCGGCCACAAGAGGAGAACGTCATGGCATCGTTCGGCATGGGCTTTGTCCACGCAATGCTCATCGACATCACAGATGGCAGCGACCGCGGCTCCACCTGGGATCGCGAGCGGCGCCTCGCCGACAGCCTCATCGATACCACCACGCGCCTTGATGACAGCTTCGAGCCGCCCGCCGACGATACCGAACCGCCGCCTCCGCCGCCCCCCACCCCGCCCGGCGGCCTCGGCGCCGCCATGAGCAACGCCCTCGCCATGCTCAACCGTGCCCTGCCCGCTCGGTGAGTCCGGCATTAACGAACCGGGTTAGCTATCCGGCTTGACCATGTTGCAGCCCCCGGCTTGCCTAACGAACCCTTAACGCTATCTCTCCCGAGCAAGACCTGCACGTGAGTTCGCCTGTGACCGAAGCCCTCCTCGTCATCTGTTTTATCGCCATCACCGGCTACTGCCTGGTCGTCCTCTGGCCGCGGCTTCGCTGGACCCTGCAGACCCTGCAGCATCCCGACCGCCTCCGCCCGCAGTACCGCACCGAGCGCCCCCGCTTCGACCTGCGAGATACGCCGCGCCGCTGAGCCCCCGCTGCTTCGTTCATCCGCCTTCAGCCGCCGTTCATCACAGTGGCATTATCGCGGCGACGAACACACACCGGGGCTCCCCATGCACCGTATCGTCGCACTCGCCGGCATCGCGCTGGCCCTGACTGCCGCGCCCGCGTCGGCCCAGATGCACACCCTATCGCCCGAAGATGTCGGCGGCATCTTCTGCATCTCCCGCATCGGCAACGACATGGCGCCCGTACAGGGCCTGCTCACCGTCGAGTTCGCGCAAGTCATTGCCGATGCCGAGCAGAAGGACGCCGCGTGGGCCGCCGCCAACCCGGACGACAAGCCCCCGCTGGGCGACGGCATCCCCTGGCAGACCTGGCCCGACTACGCCCCCGAATGCACCGTTGGCCTCGTTGGTCCAGCGCAGGGCGAGGCCTGGGTCGATATCACCTACACCTTCCCCGCCGCGCCCGACGCCAGCTTCACCGACCGGCTTCACCTCGTCGAAGTCGACCGGCCGACGCACTCCGCAGGCGCCTGGCGCATCGACAATGTGGTCTACGCCGAGGGTGGTGACCTGCGGACGGTCCTGGCCGAGGCTTTCGCGGAATAGCCAGTTCGCGCGGGTGTCCCGGCATTCCCCATTTGTGGGGTACCATAGCGCATCACAATCGCGTTTAGGCCGATTAACTCATCAAAATCAGCGCCTTGGTAGCCATGCAAAAAACGCATGACGTGCATGACAGCGATCCCATTGATGGGTCAGCAAGATAGACCTATATCACCGGTCAACAGCGGCTGAGCGCATCTCCCTCCTCCTCCTCGCGCTCGCTGATTGTTCTCCAGCAGGTGGCAACGCCTGCTACTCGGCCCCGCTCTCCCCTCGAGCGGGGCCTTGTTTTTTTGGGCGGCTTTCGCCCAGCCCGAGCAGCGGCAGCGCCTTTCGAAACTCCTTCGCAACCACCACCACAAAACGCATAGCTGGCATGTAGTCATGCGTATTGCTGACCAAACGGTCAAAGTTCATATTGTGAGTGTCGATGTGAGCCGCACCGTAACCTCCTCCCTCGGTTCGGATCTGCGACACCCGGTTTGAAGTCCTCTCCTCCTCCCTGGACTTCGGGCCACCCGGCAAATGGCGTTCTCCTCCTCCCTCGTCCATTTGCCACTACTTTGGATTTGGATTTCGATCCGATCATAAGGCTCCATCTTCGGATGGAGCCTCTTTTTTTGCTCTGACAGTGTTGAGCACCTTCAGCGCGGCGATGCCCGTCAGCTGCCTCGGCCGCCTCCTCGCGCCCCGCGACACCCCGTCACATCACCGCTCAGCGCATAGCCCCCCTTCCGGATCGGCGTTTGTCCAACTCATCACGGGCGGTCATATTGAGCTTCGACGAGACGTTGACCTCTCCTCCTCCCTGGTCCCCGTCTCAGAGATTGCGGTCTTCCTCCTCCCTGACCGCTTCTCGCTCAGTTGACGCTTCGGCGTTGGCTGTTTGGCCCCGCTCATCCCCTCGAGCGGGGCCTTTTTTTGTCCACCGCACGGCAGTTCCGACCCGGCACATCCTGCCCACCGGCAGCCTGACGCGGACAAACACCCGCGGAATCCGGCCCTCTCCGCACTGGCACGCCGCATGCTTCGCAACGCGTGCCCGACAAGGAGAGCGCCCCGATGACCAGCGTCAGTTCCGTCAGCAACGCGTCCCTCACCTACGCGCAGATTCTCGCCAACGCCCAGAAGGCCGCACAGGCCGGCCCCACGGCCACTACCACGTCGTCGCCCTCCAGCGCTGCGACCAGCATCACCCTGTCCGCCGGGGCGAAGGCGGCACTGGCGTCGATCGAGCGTGACTTTGCGACCGTGGCCAGCGATGCGCGCACCAGCCTCGACAAGCTCCTCGCCGAACAGAAGCTCACCACGCCGCTGGCCGACGGCAAGCTCGTCGCCGACCTGAGCAAGGTCGATCGTCGCGAGCTCTACGCTGTCAGCACCAATGCAGGACAGGCCTTCACCGCCGACGAGCAAAAGGCCGCCCAGCTCGAGTTGCACAACCGCTTCGATGCAGCCATGGCCGGGCCCACTGCCGTCAGCCGCGTCACCGGCACCATCGGCAACCTCTACGAGGCAGCACTCGCCTACTTCGACGCCATGACGCCGGAGGAGAAGGCTTCCGCCACCTATGCCGAACAGCGCTCGGCCCTGGAGGACATGAAAAAGAAACTGGTCTCCGAACCGGCGCCCCTGCCATCCGCCGATGTCGATCCGGTCAACCAGTATCTGAAGCGGCTGGCCGAGGGCGAAACCGGCGAGCTTCGGGACATTGTCAGCGTCGCATCCGACGCCCGCACCACGCTGGACGCCCAGTACAAGGCCGGCGGCACCCGAGCCAACTACAAGGATTTCGACTCCCGCTCCGTCGCCGCAGTGGCGCTGAACGCCGATGGCAGCTTCAAGGCCGAGGAAGTGCGGCTGGCGAAGTCCGAGATGCGGTCACGCGCCGGCGCTGCCGTGCTGTCCGGCCTCAAGAATGCCGATGCCAGCAACCCTGCCGCCTTCGCCGAAAACATCATCTCGCTCTATGGCGCCATGAGCACCGAGGAGCGGGCCGCCGCCGGCTGGACCGACAAGCTCTATGCAGCCGCCGTGTCGTCCTATGCCACCGCCAGCAAGCTCGGCTCGATGCTGGGCGAAGCCACCGGAAGCGCGATGTGGGGCGGAAGCAGCACATCAGAGAGCAGCGGCAACCCGATGAGTATCTTCAGTTATATGTAACCGGAAGCGAACCGGTCAAAGGCGTCGACTAGTGCTTCGGTCATCCCCGCATCGCCGCTCGAATGCCCAGCGCCCTCGATGATTCGGAGCTCCGCTTCGGGGAACGACTGCTGAAGATCCCATGCTGTCTTCAAGGGCCCCTGCAGGTCGAGCCGGCCCTGCACCAGTACAGTCGGGATGTGCCGAATCCGGCTGGCATCGCGCAGGATCTGGCCCGGCTCCAGCCAGCCGTGATGCCGGAAATAGTGGGTCACGATGCGTCCGCGCGACAGCAGCCGCTCGATCGGCACTCCGTCTGACGGCAAGCCGGCGGACGGGTTCGCCGACACCGACGCATTGTCCCAGTCGTGGAACGCACGCGCCGCGGCCTCCCGAACCTGCGCATCGGCTGCGAACATCATGTCGTTATAGGCCGCAACCAACGCCACTTCGGGCGTGTTTGGCGGTGCGTAGACCACAAACTTCTGCCACTCCGCCGGAAACAGCGCTGCAATGCCGCGATAGAGCCATTCGATCTCTTCGGCACGGGTCATCGTCACCCCGGCGAACCCCATCGCGGCGACCCGATCGGGATGCGCCTCGGCATAGGCGAGCCCCAGCGTCGTACCCCACGAGGTGCCGAACAACACCCAGCGCTCGACACCAAAGAACACTCGCAGCCGCTCTATATCGTCGACCAGATGCCAGGTCGTGTTGGTCGACAAATCCGCATCCGGCTCTGCTGCACTCGGTCGGCTGCGTTTCGCCATCCGCTGGTCGAACCCGATGATTCGATACGTCGCAGGATCGAACACGCGCCGCATGGACTCCGAAAACCCCGAGCCCGGCCCGCCGTGCAGGATCAGCGCCGGTACCCCGTCGGGGTTGCCCACCTCTTCCCAGTAGAGTTCGTGCCCTTCGCCCACTGGCAGCCAGCCGCTCGAGCGCGGCTCGCCGACCGGGTAGCCCGCCATCAGCTGACCTTTGAGCAGAAATCCTGGATGCGGCTCACCGCGTCCTCGAGCTGCGAGGTCGCCGCCGCGTAGCTCAGGCGCATGTGGCCCGGCAGGCCGAAGGCGGTGCCGTGCACCAGCGCCACGCCGGTCTCGGCCAGCAGCGCCATCACCACGTCCTCGTCCGTGTTCAGCTTCACGCCGCTGCCGGAACTGCGGCCAAGCAGCCGTTTCACCGACGGGAAGACGTAGAACGCACCTTCCGGCGTCAGGCAGTCGAGCCCGGTATTGGCATTGAGCCCCTTCACCACCAGGTCGCGCCGATCCTGGAAGATCTGCCGCCACTCGGCGAGGAAATCCTGCGGCCCATTCAGCGCTTCGACCGCCGCCCACTGCGAGATCGACGAGGGGTTGGTGGTCGACTGGCTCTGCAGCTTCAGCATGGCGCCCAGCAGCGGCTTCGGCCCGGTGCAGTAGCCAATCCGCCAGCCGGTCATGGCGTGCGACTTGGAGACGCCGTTCATCGTCAGCGTCCGCTCCCGCAGCGCCGGTTCGACCTCGGCAATCGTCGAGAACCGGCCGCCGTCATAGACCAGCACTTCGTAGATATCGTCGGTGAGGATATGCACCTGCGGATGGCGCAGCAGCACGTCGGCCAGCCCGCGCAACTCGTCGTAAGAGTAGGCGGCGCCAGTCGGGTTCGACGGCGTGTTGAGGATCAGCCACTTGGTCTTCGGCGTGATCGCCGCTTCCAGCACCTCTGGCTTGAGCTTGAAACCGGTCGTCGCGTCGGCCACGGCGAACACCGTGTTGGCGCCGCACAGCTTGACGATTTCGGGATAGCTCACCCAGTACGGCACAGGGATCACCACGTCATCGCCGGGGTTCAGCGTCGCCATCAGCGCGTTGAAGATCACCTGCTTGCCACCTGCCGACACGAAGCAGTCGGCTGCCGTCACGTCGAGCTTGTTGTCGCGCCTGAACTTCGCCGCCACCGCTTCCTTGAGCTCGGGAATACCGTCGACATTGGTGTAGCGCGTCTTGCCCGCGTTGATCGCCGCGATCGCCGCGTTGCGGACGTTCTCCGGCGTATCGAAATCCGGCTCGCCGGCGGCGAGCGAAATCACATCGGCACCGGCCCGCTTCATGTCGGCGGCCTTCGAGTTGATCGCCACGGTCGCGGACGGCTGGATGCGGCCGAGCGCATCGGAAAGGAAGGCCATGTGTCAGAAGCTCCGGAAAATCCCCGGCCTTGATAGGCCGGGCGAGGCTTTCCGGCAACTCAGCCGTATGGCGGTCAGACGCCCATCCCCGGTGCCTTGACCAGTTGCACGCCCGATACCCGCCAGCCACCCTCCTCCTCGGTCAGCACGTAGATCGCCTCGTGCCGGCTGAGGTCGCGACCGGTGAACATCACCTGCTGCGCCATCGACCGCGGGTCGACCTGAGAATAGGCGCCGAAACTGTGGCTGGTGGATTCCATGATCGGACCGTACCCGGAGCCGACGATGGTGATGAGAAACGTCTCGGCGTCCGGGAAGGCCAACTGGAACGGCGCCGCGGCGTAGCGGAACGCCTCTGGCGCATCGGCGGTGCGGAACGCCTCGACCTGCGCGGTGATCACATCCTGCCACGGCACGTCGGGCGCCACCGCGTCCTGCGCCTGCGCCGCTCCCGCCATCAGGACCAGCGCCAGCAGCGCCGCCAGGTACACTCGAAAGTCTCTGAACCGACCCATTCGACCCTCCGTCTCATCGGGACCATCCGGCATCGCCACACGATTGCCCTCAAATGGTCCACGCTTTGTCCAGTGAGCAACGAGCAAAATCCGCATTCGCGCGGCTTTCTCACCGCGTTGTGATTTCAGGGAGTGCCACCATGCCGATCCGCAAGCCTTCGGGAGCAAATCCTGCCGGCGCGAGCCGCCTCTCGGCAACGGCCGTCATCGCTTTTTCACTGACGCTGGTGGGGGCGGGTATTGCCATGCTGGTTGGCCTCGTACCGCATCGCATGCTTCCGGCGCTTGATGGCATCGATGCGACAATCGTCCTGCTCTTCGTGCCGCTTTGCGCGCTCACCTTCGCCATCCTCGCCGAAGCGGTTCGCGCCTCCTTCTCCGGTAGCCTCGCGGAGGCGCCCCAGCGCACCACCAACTCCCTGGCGCCGTGGCGTCCCGGGGCAGGTGAGGGTTGATGGAACGCCGTGCGCTTTGGTCAGCGCACGTTCATATTGCAGACAGCTTTGCTATGAGAGAACTTCGGCCGGGCCTGTCTGTCCCGGCCTTTCTCTTGTCGCCCGCCTGAGTCCCTACCGGCCCGCAAACCCGCCTGAGGAAACCGACCCATGATCTCCTACAACTTTGCCTCGACAGGCCGCCTGCGCTTCGTCGCGGCGCTGCTGCTCGGCACCACCCTCGCGACCGCCGCCCAGGCCGAAACGCTGACCGTGACGGACCTTGAGCTGACGGGCGCCGAACTGTACCAGCTCTCGATCCCTTCGGTCGAAGTCACCGACGGCAACCTTACCGAGGCCGAGATCCGCGACCTGTTCCGGATCGATTCGGTCGCTGATCTCAGCAAATGGGCAGGCATCACCGCCAAGTCGCTGAAGATCCCCGAAATCACGCTGCAGTACTCGGTTCCGGCTGCCGTCACCGGCGGCACGCCGATGGACGAGACGTTCACCTACCGCGACATCGAACTGCTGGACGTGGTCGATGGCGTCGCCGCCTCCACGCTCATCGGTGGCGCGGACGTCGCCGGCGCGGAGGCGATGAAGATGACCTTCGGCAAGATGTCGAGCGGCCGCTTCGATATCGGCGCCCTGCTGGCCTTCTACGGCATCGGTGGCCCGGCCGTTACGCCCGCCACCGAGATGACCGAGATCTACGCCGATTTCGCCTTCGAGGGCGGTACCTTCACCGTTGGCGCCGGCCCTACCCCGATGCTGAGCTGCGATTTCGGCGCGGCAACCGCCGGCCGCTTCCTCGCCCGCCCGCTCGAGACGTCGCTCGTCGACCTCGAGGCGGCGGTGGTGCGCGTCCAGGACGCGCAGAAGACCGACCCGACGGCCATGCCGTCGCCGGCCGACATCAAGATGCTCGTCGGCTACTACACGGACCTGCTGACGGCCTTCGCCTCCGACCCGCTGCAGTTCGACGGCTTCGACTGCACCGGCAGCGACTTGACCTCCGGCCAGCCGGTCAGGGTTGCCTCGGGCACCATCGGCGTCGGCAATTTCGAGCCTGGTATCTACCCGAGCATCTCGCTCGACGGCTTCAAGGTCGAAGCGGACGGCGGACTTGTCGATATCGGCAACTTCACCTGGAAGCGCATGGACCTCAATGGCCCTATCGTGGCGCTCGACGGGGCGGAGCAGCTCGACGAGGCGTGGTTCATCGCCAACTGGCGCAAGCTCATCCCGGCCATGGACGGCCTGAGCTTTTCCGACGTGACGTTCGATATCCCGTCGCCCGAAAGCGCCGGCCAGCGCGTCGCCGGCAAGGCCGGCCTGTTCGACATCACGCTGGGCAACTACATCAACGGCATCCCCGGCGAAATCGCGCTGGCGCTCGATGACGCCACCTTCCCGCTGCCGCCCGAGCTGAGCGCCGGTCCGGCGGCCGCCGAGATCGCCGCCCGCGGCATCACCGAAATCACCTCGGACACGCGGCTCAGGCTGCACTGGGACGAGGCGAGCAACACCATCGTGGTCGATGAGTTGCTGTCGGATGCCGACCAGTTCTTCCGCATCGCCGTCACCGGCACCATTGGCAACGCCACCCCGGCCCTGTTCGGCGACGACGAGACTGCCGCCATGGAGGCCGGCATGGGGCTGACGGTGAAGGACCTGACGGTCGAGATCGAGGATCGCGGCTTCTACGGCATGGTGCTGGCCATCAGCTCGGCCGAAGGCGGCCAGCCGATGCAGGCCACCCGCACCGGAGTCTCGGGCATGGTGCAGGGCATGACGCTCGCCATTCTCGGCTCCGACGAAACCGCGCTCTCGGCCGTCGCACAGCTCGGCAAGTTCCTCTCGGGAGAACACTCGAAGGTCTCGATCACGCTGACGGCCAAGGACGGCGCCGGCCTCGGCCTCGCCGATCTCGCAGCGCTCGAGCGTGACCCGACCGTGCTCGCCGGCAAGGTCACCGTCACCGCCGTCGCCTCGGGCGATCCGGTGCCGCAGGTCGAAGTCCCGGCCACGCCGGCTCCGGACACTGCTCCTGCTGCTCCCGCCGACAGCAGCCCATCGCTCGAGGACCAGAAGCGCGACCTCAAGGCCCCGCCGCGCCAGTAAGGCTCCGCTCAGGCGGGACGGTGTTTTGCACTGTCCCGCCCAATAGGCCGCATAGCTTGTTCAGCGCTGCGTCTTGGCGCAGACTACCGGGCCTAGTGAGGAGGACTGTAGCGATGCAAGTCGAGAATATCCTTCAATCCAAGGGCACCGCCGTTCACACCGTGACCGCCGGAGCCCCGCTGTCCGAAGCGGTGCAGTTGCTCAATACCCACAAGATCGGCGCCGTCGTGGTCGTCGATACCAAGGGTGGCGTGGCCGGCATCCTTTCGGAACGCGACATCGTCCGGCGGCTCGGAACCGATCCGGCCAAGCTGCTGGCGAGCCCGGTGCGCACAGCCATGACCGCCAAGGTCATCACCGCTACCAGGGCACACACTGTTTCCGATCTCATGGAACTTATGACCCGCCACCGCATCCGCCACATCCCCGTGGTGGACGGCACGACGCTGGTCGGCATCGTTTCGATCGGCGACGTGGTGAAGCGCAAGATCGAGGAAACCGAGCAGGAAGCCCTGGCGCTCAGGGAATACATCGCGTCGTAGCGTCGCCTTTCGTGTTCGGCAGCGCGGCGCCTGTTGCTCCCCCCTTCCGCCCTGCCGGGCATCTTCTCCCGCGAGCGGGAGAAGATGCCCGGTAGCGAAGCGATGGCCACATCCAACCTCTCTCGCCTGCGGTGTAGGGGGGAGCAGCAAACTCCGCCCCGCGTCGCTGAACTCAGACCTTTCCCCGATTTCATGTTCCGGACAGCCCCGCGCAATCCGACGCAGCCTAGTGTCGCGGTTGACGGACCAGATCAGGGAGACTTCCAGTGAAAGCCCACAGCGCTGCGGCCATCGCCGCCATCGTCGCCTCCATCGGCCTGACGGCCTTTTCCCCCGCCATGGCACACGACGTGAAGGAAGCCCGGGATACGCGGTCTGACCGCATGCTCGACTTCCGCGCTGGCGCCGAGGGCCGCTTCCAGTTCGTCAATTTCACTTGCGCCCCCCGCGCCGCCGATCGCATGGAACGCCGCTACGACCGGCTGGCCGAGCGTCTGAAGCTCACCCCCGAACAGCAGGGCCTCTACGACACCTTCATGACCTCGGCGCTCACCGCGCAGACCGAACTCGCCGACCAGTGTGCCGATATCCGCCCGGAGCGCGCCGGTCGCGCCGACCGGACCCAGCGTCCCGACCTGCTCGACCGCATGGAGGAGCGCTTGAAGCTCGATGAGGCGCGCCTTGCCGCGATGAACGCGGTGTTCCCCGATTTCCGCGCCTTCTACGGCAGTCTCTCCGACGAGCAGAAGGCCGGCCTGTCCCCGGCTGGCCGCGGCGACCACCACGACCGGCCCCGCGCCGGCCGTCCGAACGGCTGAACCGCCCCAGGCCGGCCCCACCCTCGGCCGGCCGTTCACCGTTCGCCCTGGAAGCCCCGGTCGGTCCCTCGCCGGGGCTTCTTTTCCATCTGCTGTTGCCCGGACCCGGCACCTCGGCTAACGAGAATTCCACCCACCATCCGAGCTCCCGCAATGACCGCCCTGCCCCTCGACCCCGCCCTGATCCGCGCCGAGTTTCCCGCCTTCGCGCAGCCCGATCTCGAGGGTTGGGCCTTCTTCGAGAACGCCGGCGGCTCGTACGCGGCGCGGCAGGTGATCGACAGGCTGACCAGCTACTACGTGACCCACAAGGTGCAGCCCTACGGCTTCTACCCCGCCTCGCGCGAGGCGGGACAGTTGATGGACATCGGCTATCGCCGCATCGCCCAGGCGTTGAACGTCAACCAGGACTGGGTGCATTTCGGGCCATCGACCAGCGCCAATACCTACGTGCTCGCCAACGCCTTCGCCGGCTGGCTGAAGCCGGGCGACGCCATCGTCGTCACCAACCAGGACCACGAGGCCAATTCCGGCGCCTGGCGCCGCCTCGCCGAGCGCGGCATCGTGGTGCGCGAGTGGGGTGTCGACAAGGATACCGGCCATCTCGACCTCGCGGCGCTTGACAAGCTGCTCGACAGCAACGTCCGCGCCATCTGCTTCCCCCATGCCTCCAACATCGTCGGCGAGATCAACCCGGTGGCGGAGGTAGCCCGCCGGGCCAAGAGTTTCGGCGCCGTCACCGTCGTCGATGGCGTCTCCTACGCGCCGCACGGCCTGCCGGACCTGCTGGAGCTGGGCTGCGACGTCTACCTGTTCTCGGCCTACAAGGTGTTCGGCCCGCATCAGGGGATCATGGCGATCCGCCCGTCGCTGGCCGCCGAACTGCCGAACCAGGGGCATTTCTTCAACGATACCCTGCCCAGGAAGCGGCTGACGCCCGCCGGCCCCGACCATGCGCAGATCGCCGCTTCGGCCGGCATCGCCGACTACCTCGAGCGGGTGGCGGTTCTGGCGGGCGACAGCGTCGAGGGCAGGACGCCGTTCCACAAGGCGCACGCCGCCATGCGGGCACAGGAGGTGGCGCTGCTCACCCCGCTGCTCGACTATATCCGCGGCCGGAACAACCTGAGGCTCATCGGCCCATCCGACCCGAACCTCCGCGCCCCGACCGTCTCGATCGCCACCACCGAACTGCCGATCTCGCTCGTCGACAAGCTGAGCCGTCACCGCATCATGGCGGCGGGCGGCAACTTCTATGCGTGGCGGCTATGCGAGGCGCTGGGCATCAACCCCGGCCACGGCGTGCTGCGGCTGTCGTTCACCCACTACACCGCGCCCGAGGAAATCACCCGGCTGATCGAGGCGCTCGACGCCGAGCTGAAGTAATCACCGGGCCCGATCGAACCCATCACCAGAATCCGTTCGACGCCGCACAAGGGCGCGGCTACATCAGCGCCATGTCCCGCCCCGTCGCCGTCCTGCTGCTCGTCATCGCCACCGCCATCTGGGGGCTGGCCTTCGTCGCGCAGAAATCGGCGATGGACCATCTCGGGCCGCTGAGCTTTTCCGGCGCGCGCTTCCTGCTGGGTGGGGTGGTGCTGCTGCCATTCGCGCTGGCCGAGCTGCGGCGCAAGCAGGTCCGCCTGGCCGACTTCACGCCCCGCCGCTGGGTGATGATCGGGCTGCTCTGCGCCGTGTTCCTCATCGGCTCGCTGCTGCAGCAATATGGTCTCGTGCAGACCACCGTGACGAATTCGGGCTTCCTCACCGCGCTCTACGTGCTGTTCGTGCCGCTGATCGCGTTTGTCGCCATCCGCGCCACGCCGCACCCGATCATCTACGTCGGCGCCCCGCTGGCACTGGTCGGCATCTTCTACCTGAACGGCGGCCACCTCGCCGCGCTCAACTTCGGCGACGTGCTGGTCATCATCAGCGCCGTGTTCTGGGGCGGCCATGTCTTCCTGATCGGCCTGCTGAGCCGCGCCACTGCCCTGCCCGTGACGCTGTCGGCGATCACTTTCATCGGCACGGGTCTCGTCTGCCTCGCCTTCGGCCTGCCGATCGAGACCCCGGCCATCGAGAGCTTCGGCGCTATCTGGATGCAGATCGCCTATACTGGCCTGCTGTCCACCGGCCTCGCCTTCACGCTGCAGGCCATCGCCCAGCAGCACGTGCCGGCCGCCAACGCCGCCATCGTGCTCTCGGCCGAAAGCCTGTTCGCGGCGCTGGGCGGGGCGCTGGTGCTGGGCGAACGGCTGAGCCCTGTCGGCTATGCCGGCGCGGCGCTGATCTTTTTCGCCATCATCCTCGTCGAGGCCGTGCCGGCGATCGCAGCCCGCCGGCAGCCTGTCCGCGCCTGAGCCTTCAGCTCTTGCGCTTGAGCGTGATTTCCCTGCACACCACCACATAGGCGCACGCCTTGAGGTGCAGCGTGTCGGCGTTCTTCAGCGTGACCGTGGTGTCGCCGGTGATGCCGAAGAAGTCGATCTTGCCCTTCCACGAGTTCCGGCCGGCCTGCCTCGCTTCGTTGATCAGGTTCTTGCCGAGGTACTTGAGGTTTTCCGGCTTGCGCATGCCGCCGCGCAGCTCGCTGACGGTCAGGCAGAAGCGGTCCTGCTTGGCGCCGCACATCGTGGCGGTATAGTCGGAATCCTTGTCCGGCTGCCAAACGCCCACCACCGGATTGTCCTGCGCCATCGCGGGCGTCGCCATCGAAAGTGCGACAAGCGCCGCGGTAGTGAACCTGCCGAACCGATTCATGAAATATGCCTCCAGGGTGCCCACCCACAATGCGGGCTAAGGGGTGAAAATGACACCAATATGATCGCCCGACGGTCATATGCATGTCATGTGCGTTCAATAGCGTCCTCGGTGTTCGGGGCCTTCCCCCAATCGCCCCGAACGCATGCCGGCCGCTCCCGCCAAATTCGGCGGCCGGAGACTTCTGGACGAAGCGCCGCTGCCAACATGGCGTTTCGTTGCCGAGCCCCATCGGCATTTTATCGGCCGCCCCCGCCAGGCGGCCGATTTTTTGTTGGAAGCGTGCTGCACCCCCTCGCACCGACTCCCCTGCTGCGGCAGAACGGGGGTATGGCCAAACTCTATTTCCACTACGCTGCGATGAACGCCGGCAAGTCCACGCTGCTGCTGCAGGCATCGTACAACTATGTCGAACGCGGCATGCGCACGCTGCTGTTCACCCACAAGTTCTACGCCGAGGGTGGCATCGGCAAGATCCACTCGCGCATCGGCATCGACAGCGACGCCGAGATCTTCACCGAGGATGATGATCTCTACCAGCGCATCAACGACCACACGGTCGAATCCAAGGTCGATTGCGTCTTCGTCGACGAGGCGCAGTTCCTCTCGCATGCCCAGGTCTGGCAATTGGCGCGCGTCGCCGACCGCCTCGGCATTCCGGTGATGTGCTACGGCCTGCGCACCGACTTCCAGGGCAAGCTCTTCCCCGGCTCCTCAGAGCTCCTCGCCATCGCCGACGAGTTGCGCGAAATCCGCACCATCTGCTTCTGCGGCCGCAAGGCCTCGATGGTCGTCCGCCGCGACCAGCACGGTGGCACCATCCGCGAAGGCAGCCAGGTGTCGATCGAGAAATCCATCTATGTCTCGCTCTGCCGCGAACACTGGGAAGAAGAAATCGGCCGCTGGCCCGTCAGGGGCCCGCAAACCTGAGGACACGTATATGAGCGTCGACACCGCCTCCGAACCGAGGGGCACCCTCACCATCCGCACCCTGGCCATGCCGGGCGACACCAACCCGGCCGGCGATATCTTCGGCGGCTGGGTGCTGAGCCAGATGGACATTGCCGGCTCCATCCACGCCGTCGAATCCGTGCTGGGCCGCGTCGCCACCGTCGCGGTCGAAGCCATGACCTTCATCGCCCCGGTGAAGGTGGGCGACGTGCTGTGCATCTACACCCGGGTCGAGCGCATCGGCACCACCTCGATCACCATCGGCATGGAAGCCTGGGCCCGCCGCAACCGCCTCGCCGACCGGGTAAAGGTCACCGAAGGCCGCTTCGTCTACGTCGCGTTGGACGAGTACGGCAACAAGCGGAAGATCGCGACGACCTGAGCAAGCCAGCGCCCGTGACGATCAGCTCCATCGACTTTTCCCCTCGTGTCGGCTTCGCCTTTCTATCCGTTAACAATTCCATCGCTGTGGCGCTCCCGCCCTATCCACCGGCAGCGGACCGCGCTAGCGTCACGCACCAGTTCTGTTCGACCCCTGAAGGCTCCTGATGCGCGCCCTTGTGAAACTCGCCCTGTCCCTCGCCCTGCTGCTCGGCATCGCCTGGCCAGCCAGCGCCGTGCAGACCGGCACACCGGCCTGGACGCTGAAGGCCCTGACGCTGATGGAAGGTCCGGGCAACGCCTACGACGTCACCGGCGAAGTCGGGGCTGAAGTGCGCGTCTATGTCAATCGCTGCTCGAAGATCTGGTGCGAGATCCAGGCCAATGGGCAGCTCGGCTGGGTCGATCTCTATGCCCTCGGCTTCGGCCAGGAACCGAAGCCGCCGCTGTCGGGTCCCGAGCTCAACCTCAAGAAGGGCGGCCCGGGCACGGTCTGCCTCTACGAAGGCCGCAACTTCACCGGCAACGCGCTCTGCGTCGGCACCGGCTTCGTGGTGCACGACATGCTGCTGCGGCGCGAGGACAACCGCTATTCGTCCGTGCAGATCGAGGGCAACGTTTCGGTGCTGCTCTGCCGCGACCGCCACTTCAAATCCTACTGCGTGCGCGTCAACGAGAGCCAGGAGCGGCTGCACGGCTTCCTCGACAACGCCGTGAGCTCGATGCGCGTCTACTGAGGCAGCCTCGACCAGTCAAATCCCGCGCCCGCCTTCACCGGCGGGCGTTTTGCTTTCTCTATTTCATCGATTCTTCGCCGAATTCGGAATATTCCTCGGTTTCGCAAGGCGCCGGAAACGCTGGCCCATCCGCCCGCACGGCTGCCATCGAGGGACCAAACATCATGACCCGCCTGATCAGGTTCGCCGCTGCCGCTGCAGCGCTTGTCGCCGGCCTCGCCATCGGCCCGGCCCAGGCCGCGCCCAACGCCTACGTCACCAAGAACGCCGACGTTCTCAAGAACCCCAATCCCGCCTCGATCGTCATCTCCGAGGTCTTCAAGGGTGATGCCGTTACCCTGCTCGATTGCAAGAACAACTTCTGCCTCGTCAAGGAGGAGAAGGGCTGGGTGAAGCAGTCGGCGCTCGGCGCCCTCAAGCAGGGCAAGCCCAGCACCGCGCCGTTCAGCTTCTCGTTCGGCGTCGGCTCCGACGGCAAGCCCAGCTTCCAGATCGGCATCGGCAATGGCGGTGGGGGTGTCATTATCGACGACGAAGAGGACGAGGAGCCGCTGGTCTGCTTCTACAAGTCCAAGAACTTCCAGGGCTCGGCTCTCTGCGTCGAGCCGGGTGACAGCGACGATGCGCTGCCGGGCAGCTGGGACAACTCCATCTCGTCGATCGAGCTCATCGGCGGCGCCGAAGTGCTGGTCTGTCGCGACGAGGACCTGGAAGGCGCCTGCGCCGAGCTCACTTCGTCGAAGAAGTCCCTCCCCAACGCGCTCGACAACCGGATTTCGTCCTACGAAGCATATTGAGCGCGTCACGACGATCGTCTCGAAGGGGCCCTGGACGGCCCCTTCGTCTGTTTCGCCGGGGTTTCGACCATCGCGGCATTATCTCTGGAACCTCGGAGCATCGCGTACGTTTCATTGGTTGGCTAAACATCGTTTCAAAGGACCCGACATGACCCGACCCATGGCCATCCTTGGCGCCGCCCTATTCGGCGCCCTGCTCTTCCCTTCAATCGCCAGCGCCGCAACGGCGACCGCCAGCGTGAACGTGCGCAACGCCCCGGTAAACGGCGCCGTCGTCGATGTGCTGCGGCCCGGCCAGCAAGTCGACATTGAGCGCTGCCTGTCGAGCGGCTGGTGCTTCGTCAACAAGCCCGGCCCGGATGGCTGGGTGTCGGCGCGTTATCTCAGCAATGACGATGCAGGTCCGGCACCGAGCCCAAGCCGTCCGGACGTGGATGTGAACATTGGCTTCTCGATCCCCGGCTTCAGCTTCCAGATCGGCAATGGCGGCTTTGATGTCCGCCCGAGCCGCCCGGGCCGCCCCGGTCGTGACCAGGTGTGCTTCTACGAGCGCCCCAACTTCCGCGGCGACAGCTTCTGCGCCCGTCCGGGCGACGACATCGCCCGTCTCGGTCGCTGGGATGACGAGATCAGCTCGATCCGCGTCCGCGGCGATGCCCGCGCCCTGGTGTGCGAGCGCACCAGCTTCAACGGCCGTTGCATCGTGATCTCGCGCGACGCGGCGAATCTCGGTCGGGCCGACGATGAGATCAGCTCGGTCCGCGTCCGCAGCCGCTGACCGCACTGCCACCACTCGGAACGCCGCCCCTCACCGGGGCGGCGTTCTGCTTTTTGTGCTAGGCAATTCCGAACCACGTTCGCGGAGCCCGCCATCGACAGCCTCATCCTCTCGCCCTCCCTCGCCATTCCGCTGAGCGACATCGAGATTTCCTACATCCGCAGCCCCGGACCAGGCGGCCAGAACGTCAACAAGGTATCGAGCGCTGCGCAGCTCCGGTTCGACCTGATGGGCTCGCCGCACCTGCTTGAGGCCGCCAAGCGTCGCGCCGCCGCACTCGCTGGCAGCCGCCTGACTAACGACGGCGAAATCGTCATCACCGCCAGCCGCCACCGCACCCAGGCGATGAACCGCGATGACGCGCTGGACCGGCTTGCCGAAATCCTGCGCGCCGCCCTGATCCCGCCCAAGCCGAGGCGGGCAACGCGCCCCACGCTGGCCTCGAAGAAGCGCCGCCTCGAAGGCAAGTCCCAGCGCTCCACCACCAAGAAACTCCGCTCCGGCCCGATCGACTGACCGGTCACAAACCCGCCCAAATTTGCGCGCCAGTATGGTTTGCATCACAAACTGGATAGCGCCATGAGCGACCTCGACAAGGCACTCGCCGACATCGTCGAAATCAAGAGCCGCCTCGCGCGATCGAGCGAGTTCCTCGGCCTCGGGCCGGCCGCGCTGGCGGCTTCAGGCGCCCTCGCCTTCTGCGTCGCCATGGGGCAGTCGATCCTGCCGGGCGCCACCGAGCCGGTGGCCTACTTCGCCGGCTGGGTGGCGACCGCCATCGCCGCCTGCGCGCTGATCGGCGCCGAGATGCTGCGCCGCTCGCGCCGGCACCATGTCGGCCTTGCCGACCAGATGATCCGCGAGGCCGTGCTGCACTTCGTTCCGGCGGGCGTCGCGGGCGCCGCGCTGCTCGCCTTCTTCGCCCAATTTGCCCCCGAGGACCTGTGGCTGGTGCCCGGCCTGTGGCTGATCCTCGTCAGCCTCGGCATTTTTGCTGCGGCCCGCTCGCTACCGCCGGGGATGATCTATGCCGGCGCCTGGTATTTCCTCTCCGGCTTCACTGTCCTGCTGCTTGCCGCCACCGGGCACGCGCTGAACCCGTGGTCGATGGGTCTGCCCTTCGCGCTTGGCCAGTGCGGCATCGCCCTGCTCGTCCACCGCGCCACGGACGTCCGCTGATGCCCCAGGAGAACCCGGAAGCCGCCCCCTTCGCCTATGACGGCCTCGACCGCACCATCCACGAAAAGGCGCGGCTCGGCATCCTGACCTCGCTGATCTCGCGGCCCGATGGCCTGAGCTTCAACGACCTGATCCGCCTCTGCGCCCTGACCCAGGGCAACCTCAGCCGCCACCTGCAGGTGCTGGAAGAAGCCGGGCTGGTGGAGATCCGCAAGAGCTACCAGCTCAACCGCCCGCACACCCAGGTGCGGCTGACCAGCGAGGGCCGCAAGCGCTTCCTCGACTACCTCCAGGTCCTCGAGCGGATCGTGAAAGACGCCGCCGAAGTGACTGAAGCGACTCCGAAACCGGCCTGATGAACCCATCGCCAGATCGCCCGATCCCTGGCCCGCCAGCCGGGCAATCGCACTGTCTTCTGGTCAGGTCACTGGCCACCCTCCCCCTTGCGGGGAGGGTACCGAAGCTAAGGCGCTTCAGCGCTATAGCGGAGGTAGGGAGGGGGTGTGACCGAGGTAGGAGCACGGGCGCAACCTCGCCGACACCCCCCTCCTAGCTTCGCTAGGTGGCACAGCCACCAAGCTGCGCTACCTCCCCCGCAAGGGGGGAGGTGATCCGTGCCCACTCTATCCAAAAGCAGTCTGTCACGCACTCTCACTCACGAGGTTTGCAATGCCAACCACCCTTCCGCACAAACCCCACGTCGCCATCATCATGGACGGCAATGGCCGTTGGGCCGAGGCGCGCGGCCTGCCGCGCCCCGCCGGACATCCCGCCGGCGCCGACACGGTCCGCGCCATCGTCGCGGCGGCCATCGAGGAAGGCGTCGGGGCGCTCACCCTCTACGCCTTCTCGCGCTACAACTGGCGCCGCCCCGAAGCCGAAGTTGCCGGGCTGATGCATCTGTTGCGCGAGTTCCTGCTGATCGAAGCGCCGCGGCTCGAGAAGGCGGGCGTCCGCATTTCCATCCTCGGCCGCCGCGACCGGCTGCCGCTGGGCCTGGTGAAAGCCATCGCCGCCGCCGAGCGCCGCACCGCCGGCGGCACCGCGCTGCACCTCCGCATCGCCATCGACTACTCCGCCCGCGACGCCATCATCGCCGCCGCCGCCGACCGTCCGGATGCCGAAACGCTGGTCGCGCGGCTCGGCACCGAGGACGTGGATTTCCTGATCCGCACCGGCGGCGACCAGCGCCTGTCGGATTTCCTGCTGTGGGAATGTGCATATGCCGAGCTCAGCTTCACTGAAACGCGCTGGCCGGACTACACCGCCGCCGATTTCCGTACCGCGCTCGCAGACTTCCGCCGCCGCAACCGCAGCTTCGGTGGCGTCACCGAAGCTGCGTGAGCATTGCGGGCCCTTACGGGATGCGCACCGTGTGGCGCGGCTCGGCCTCGGACTTGCCGAAGGTGGCGTTGACGTTGATGTCGGTCCACTCGTAGGGGTAGCCCATGTTGAGCGGCATCGCGTCGGTGAGTTCCTGCCAGATGTCCGGCGGCAGGTCGAAATCGCCCGCTTCCATGTTCTCGGCCACCTGCTCGACCCGCTTGGCGCCGATGATTGCAGCGGTGATGCGCGCATCGCCGAACAGCCAGCTGAGCGCCACCTGGCTCGGTGCCTTGCCCAGCCGCTCTGCCACCTCGACCAGCTTCTCGATCATCGCGTTGCTGTCTTCCGACCAGTAGCGCTTCACCGTGATCGCCGCCTGCACGCCGTGCCGCGATCCCGCCTCGGGTTCGGCCTGGCCGCGATACTTGCCGGTGAGCATGCCGGCCGCCAGCGGGCTCCAGCAGATCATCCCCAGCCCCTGGTCTTCACAGGCCGGCAGCACTTCGCGCTCGATGTCACGGCGGATCAGGTTGTAGAGGTGCTGCGCCGACACCAGCGGCTCGTAGTTCTTCAGCGCCGCGATGCCATTGGTCTTGGCGATCTGCCAGCCGTAGAAATTCGAGCAGCCGAGATAGCGGACCTTGCCGGCCGAGATCAGGTCGTCGGCAGCGCGCAGGCTTTCCTCGAGCGGCGTGTACGGGTCCGGCCCGTGGAACTGGTAGAGGTCGATGTAGTCGGTATCGAGCCGCTTCAGGCTCGCCTCGACTGCCTCCACGATATGCTTGCGGCTCAGGCCGCGCTGCGTCACCGCATTGCCCGAGGGGAACCAGCACTTGGTGGCAATCACCAGGCTGTCGCGGTTGTAATCCTTGAGCGCCACGCCGAGCATCTTCTCGCTCTCGCCGCCCGAATAGCCATCCGCGGTGTCGATGAAGTTGCCGCCGCCCTCGACGAACTTGCGCACGATGCCGCTCGACACGTCCTGGTCGCAGCCCCACTGCGCATTGCCGAACGTCATGGTCCCGAGGCAGAGCCGCGACACGAGCAGGCCCGAACGACCCAGATAGCGATACTTCATAAGCAATCTCCCAACCTCGGACCAACCTCCGGCCCGGCTGGGCACCAGACAGCCAACCGCCCCTCAGGTAAACCCGGCTTTGGTCGGATGGGCGCCAGTTAGGGCATAGGTGGCGGATACTGTCGCGCACCATGCAGCACACGAATGATGTCGATAAAGTGGGGATCATCGAGCGTGTAGATCAACCGGAAAGGGGTCCGTGGCACGACGATCTCGCGGGTGCCTTCCACCGCCCCTACACGCCCCATCAGCGGAAAGGACTCAAGCTGTTCGGCAACCGTGAAGATCGCCGTCAGTACCCGCTCCAGCCCCTTCGGGCTTTCCGGCTCGATGTACTGCGCGATAGCAACAAGATCGGCTTCAGCAGTGTCCTGAAAGCGGACGTGCATCAGAACCCGAACTTGCGCCGGGTTTCTTCGAGCGTCTTGTAGGTCGCCTTGCCGCTGCGCTTGTGCTCGAGGGCCTTCTCGATCTGCTGGTTCATCCAGGCGCGATGTTCAACGGTGACCTCCGCATCGGGAACGGGAGTCAGAGCGTCGGTCGGCGCCGGTTTTTCCTTGAGGTCAGCCATGAAATCACCCTAGCAGGTTGCACTTCTCCGATCCACCGGACTCCGGATCGCACCCCGCCCCCTCACTGCATCATCGGTCGCTTCAGGAACTTGTTGCGGTCCGCCGTTTTCACCCGCAGCCAGCTCTCGCGGCCGTCGCGGACGATGCGCATCGGCACCTCGGCTCCGGCCGGGCCGGCGTCCCACAGCTTGCGGTAAAAGTCCGCCAACCCCTCGACCCCACCGTCGCGGACATCAGAAATGATATCGCCGCGCTGGATGCCGGCCTTGGCCGCCGGCCCGTCCTCCGACACGCTCATCACCACGACGTCGCCGTCGCTTTCGGCCGAGAACACCCCGAGCCACGGCCGAGGCTGCCGCTCGGCATGGCCCTTGGTCAGCAGGTCGTCGAGGATGGGGGGCAGCAGGTCGATCGGCACCACCATGTTGATCTCGACCGTATTGCCAGAACGCATCATCTGCAGCCGCAGCGAGCCGATGCCCAGCAGGTCGCCGTCCGCGCCGATCATCGCCGCCCCGCCCCAGCTGGGATGCGCCGGCGCGATGAAGATCGCCTCGTCGAGCAGATACTCCCAGTAGCCCGCGAATTCCTGCTTCGCCACGATCGACGAGCGGATCGAGCGGCCGGCCCCATCGGCGAACACCACCGGATCGCCCACCTGCGCCTTGCCGGATTTGCCCAGCTGCAGCGCCGGCAGGTCGAGCGGCTGCAGCGCCTGCACCAGCCCGAACCCGGTTTCCTGGTCGTAGGCGAGGGCATGCGCCGCCACGACGCGCTCGTCATGCGTCGTCAGCCACACTTCCTCGGCCTCGGTGATGAGGTAGCCGATGGTCAGCACCAGCCCGTCCTCGTTGATCACCACGCCGCTGCCCTCGCGCAGGGTCCCCAGCCCCTCGGCGGTAAAGGCATCGTCGGGGATATGCGTACGCACGGCCACCACAGACCGCAGACTCGGATCGATCGTCATCTCAAAATGTCCCGCTATTCGGATGGCAGGCAGGAAAGTCTAACCCGACCCTCGCCTCAACTCCAACCCGCTGGCCTTAGCTATGAACCGGAAGTGATGGTTGCAAGGGGTTCGCTACACCCGGTGATCGGGGTCCGGGCCGGGCCCTGGCACGATGTTCGGCTCGCCCTCGGGCACGGTGCGCCAGATCAGCAGCGAGCCGATCACCAGCGGAATGCCGATCCAGGGCAGCAGCATGGCGCCGAACGTATCCACCACGAAGCCGCCCACCGCCGCCGCCACCGCCATGCCGATCGAGAACGTCGACATGTTGAGCGAAATCGCCACCGGCACCGCCGTCGGCGCCAGTTGCGCCATGTGGCTGGTCACCGCGATATTGTAGGTGCGCCCGACAAAGCCCTGCACCACCGAGATCGCCAGCAGCGCCGGCAGCACCCAGCCCTGCGGCAGCAGCGGCAGCAGCAGGTACGAGCCCATCACCCCCAGCACCGCCACCCCGCCGATCATCCCGGTGCGCACGCTGCCCAGCGTATCGGACATCCGGCCGGCCACCGTGCCGCACGCCACCGCCCCGACGCCACCGGCGAACAGCACCAGCGGCAGCAGCTCGTAGCCGATCCCCACCGCCGCCATCAGCGCGCCGATATAGACCATGAACGGCGCCGACCCCATCATGAACAGCAGTGTCGACAGCAGCGCCGAGCCGACCCCGGGGTTGCGCAGCACGCGCACCCGGTCGCGCATCGTCTGGCTGTCGCCGGGCATGCCGCGCGGCAGCCGGCGGTAGAGCGCCAGCGCCGCCAGCCCGGCCATCGCCGCGAGCGCGAAATAATCGATCCGCCAGCCGAAATTCGCCGCGATCAGCGCCAGCAGCGGCACGCCCGCCAGCGCCGCGATCGCCTGCCCCAGGCTGATCACCTGCATGTAGCGCCCGCGCTGCCCCGGCGGCGCCAGCATGGCGGCCGTCGCCATCGCCGTGCCGGTGAACGTGCCGGCCGCCACGGCGAGGATGGTGCGGACGATCACCACGCCCTCGAACCACGGCATCACCGCCAGCAGCAGCGCGCACACCGCCAGCCCGAACTCCGACCAGGCGAGGATCCGCCGCCGCCCCACCCCGCCCAGCAGCACGGCGAGTAGCGGCGGCCCGGCGGCATAGGCCAGCGAATAGCCGAGCACCACCAGCCCCGCCTGCCCGAGGCTCACCCCGAACTCGGCGCTCATCAGCGGCAGCAGGCCGGCAATCGATCCCCCCTCGATGGCGCCGACAAAGGCGGCCAGCGCCAGCCAGAATACCCTGCTATCCAATGCAAACTCCCTCGCCGCCATTGTTGCGGACCGCGGCGTTGCTTGGGAAGGACGAAATGCCTGACGCGGCTAATCTTTTGGTCCAGTGCCCGGCAATTCGAGAAGTCGGGGCCGATTGCACCACCGCGGTGTCATCTCGGCCGCAGTGCCGGGACCCACGTCGACACGCTCGCGGACATCGAGTGCGAGCCGCTGCCCAGGGCTGGGCAACCGCCAGTGGTTCGGGAAGCCCACTGACCACCCTCCCCCTTGCGGGGAGGGTACCGCAGCTTGGGCGCGCCAGCGCCATAGCGGAGGTAGGAAGGGGGTAAAACCGAGGTCGGGGTATCGGGACCAGCCTCGGTCACACCCCCCTCCGAGCTCTGCCACGTCGCTATCGCTCCTGGCGACGCTACCTCCCCCGCAAGGGGGGAGGTGGTCACCGCCCTGCCCCCGCCCCCTTACCGCGGCACGAAATACGCCGCCCCGGCCGTGCGCGCCGCGCCCGTCGTCACCAGCGTCGCCAGCACCTGGCGGATGCGGTCGCGCCGCTTGTCGGTGAGCCGGCCGTCGAAGGCAAACGCGATCCCCTCCACCGGCATCGGCGCCGGGGCTTTCGCCAGCACCTCGCGCACCTGCCGGATCTGCTCGAGCCCGTCGGCCGGCCATTTCGGCCGCTGCGCCGCGGGCGCCACGATCCCGAGTTCGGCCTCGATCTGCGTCTCCGCCCCGGCGACCTTCTTGCCGAGCCGCGGGATCTGGTACTCCGGCCGCAGCCAGCGGACGATCCCCCGCGCCTCCTCCGCCGCCCGCTCCTTGTTCAGTGCCACCAGCCGGCCGAGCAATTCCTCCTCGGCGGCTTCCTGCGTCGGCGATTTGTGCGGGCTGGGCAGCGTCGCGCCGGGCTTGCCCACCAGCGCCCCGATCAGGTCGCCCCAGCCATAGGCCTCCAGCACCGCCCGGTCGATATCGTCATGGATTTCCTTGAGAACTGACACCAGCCCCGCCTCATGGATCGCCAGTTCCTTGTCGCTCAGCGGCTCGACCGGCGCGCCGTTCTCCAGCTCGCGCTCGCGTTCGAGCACGTTGTAGAGCGAGGTCATGGTGAGGAAGTCGTGCGCGGCCACCCGCTCCTTGCGGAAAGCGTCGAGGCGTTCGCCGAGTTCGCGCAGGCGCTCACGTTGGGCGAAGCGCGGGTCGTCGAAGCGCAGGTCTGGATCGACAGCCAGCGGAAACGGGAATGGGTCCAAGGTGCGGGACTTCGAGTAGCGCGGATCGTTGCCGACACCCAGCCAACCGCCCGACGCGATTGCCCAACACATGTGGAGCCTGGACGAAAGGACAGTGAGGTGCTCGGCCGTGTCTATGCCCACACAAACCAGCATGTTGTCTGGCATGATGCCGTTGTCCAAGAACTGGAACGTCCGATGGCGGGTGGTCTCGACCGTCGCAACGTAACGAGGAATAGAGAAAAGCGCTTTCCTAGCCTCCGGGATGTTCTCTCCGAAAAGCCACCAGTTCAGACGCCGATAGTCTCGCTTGTTGTGGTCTCTCTCAGGCTTCAGCTTTTCAAGGACGTGCTGATAGACAGCAGGGAAACGCGACCTCACCTCGTCGATGCCCAAAGAGTATAGGTCGATAACCATAGCCTCCCGTGGGCGTTGAGCGACGTCGCGTCCGTTGCGGTAGTGGAGAATGTGTTGCTCCAATCCCGCTGTCCGGCCCAATCCCAGAGTTTGGGCTTGGGCGGGGGTCACTATGAAACCGGCACCATGGAGCACCACACCTCTGCTCGACAGACCACTATTGGCGACAAGCGAAACGGAAGCGCCCAAGTCCGCCCCCACGGTGAGGTTTGCCCGTACCTTCCCACTTGCCAGCTCCAGCGCCACTTGCGGCGTATCCGTATTCAACTCCGCCTCGCTGACGACCTCGGCCAGAACCCCCTCGCGTTCCCCCTTCTCCGCCACCGTCATGGCAATCCGCACCGCCGCCTTGTCAGCCGCCTTCATCCACGGATGGTCAGGCACCGCATAGACCAGCGACAGCGGCTCCTTGCCGTTCAGGTGCCGCTCGATCACCCGCCGCGAGAAGGTCTGGGTGATCAAGTTGGTGGTGATGAAGCCGAACCGCCGCAGCGGGTTCGTCCCCTTCCGCCGCAGCCGCTCCGCCGCCTCGTCCCAGAAATGCGCCACGAAATCCGCGCCGCCCGGCACCTCCGGCCGCGCCTTCCATGCCGCCTCGGCATAGCCGTCGCCAAGCTCCGCCCGCATGTCCTTGCCGCCGATGAACGGCGGGTTCCCGACGATAAACTCCGCCTCCGGCCATTCGGCCGGCCGCGGGTTCACGTAGCGATACACCTCCACCCGCTTCTCCGGGTCGGGTACCAGTTCATGCGTCACCGGGTGCAGCTTCATGCCCACCCCGTCCCAGCGCGTCACCGGCGCGCCCTGCGCGTCGCGCAGCAGCTCCTCCCGGTCATAGTCGAGGATGGCGTCCTGATGCTTGATCGTTCCATAGGCATGCAGCACCGGCTCGCTGATCTGGCTCAGCCCCACCGTGCGCAACTGCCACTTGAGGAAGCCGATCCACAGCACCAGGTCGGCAATCGGCACCGCCCGGGCATTCAGTTCCAGCCCGTAGAACTGTCGCGGCCCCACCGTCTCGCCTTCCATCAGCAGGCGGTGCTGGTCCTCGCCCAGCCCCTCCAGCGCTTCCAGCACCTCGCCTTCGAGCTTCTTCATCAGCTCGAGCGCGACATAGAGAAAATTGCCCGAGCCGCAGGCCGGGTCGAGCACCCGCGTCGTGCACAGCTTGTGGTGAAAGTCCTGCACCTCCTGCAGCGCCTCGGCATCGCGCCCGTCGCGCCTGAGGTCGTCCACATGCGCCTGCACGATTTCCCAGTCGGCCCGCAGCGGCTCGATGATCGTCGGCACCACCAGCCGCTCCACATAGGCGCGCGGCGTATAGTGCGCCCCCAGCTTGCTCCGCTCGCGCGGATCGAGCGCCCGTTCCAGCAGCGTGCCGAAGATCGCCGGCTCGACGTCCGACCAGTCCTGCATCGCCGCCACGTAGAGCTCGTGGATATCCTCGGCCGCCAGCGGCAGCGCCCGCCGCGACTTGAACAGCGAGCCGTTGAAGCGCCGCAGCGTCGCCATCATGCGCGGCTCGTAACCGCCTTCGTCCATGGTCTTCCACAGGCTTTCGAGCGCCACCGGAAACGTCTCCGGCCGGTCCGACAGCTGCTTCAGCAGATCGGCAAACCCCGCCCCCGGCAGCAGCCCGACATCCTCGGCGAACATCGTGAACAGGCAGCGCATCAGAAACTCGGCCACGTCGCGCGGGTCGTGCTTGCCTTCGAGCCGCTTGGCGATGATCGACAGCCGCCCGGCAATGTCGCGCGTCACTTCGGCCGAGCGCTTCGCCGGATCGAGCGCCAGCGGCTCGGTCCAGATGCCGCGCAACCGCTCCTGCACCTCGGGCAGCAGCAGCTCGTCCATGCTGATGCGATAGCCCTGCCGGTCGGGGAAATGCGCGTAGTTCTTCCCCTGCCCCGAAAAGTCGGCATAGACCTCCAGCACGTGCCCGACATCCAGCACCAGCAGGAACGGCGGATAGCCGTGCTCCACCGGCAGCGCCCGCGCATAGCTCTCCGCCTGGTTGCGCGCCGCCAGCATGGAGCGGTCCCAGCCACCGGTGCCGCGCCGCGCCGTCCCCAGCTTCACCTGCGTCGCGTCCTCGGGCAGCAGGTTCAGCTGGTCGCGATTGGCCTTCGCCTCGCGCAGGCTCGACTGCTTCGATTCCAGCACGAAGCAGCCGCGCTTGTAGAGGTCGATCCGCCCCGGCGTTGTCGAGCCATCCGGATGCTTGAAGCTGATCCGCCGCTCGAACACATAGTCGTTCTGGTGGTTCTGCTGGCTGCTGAACGCCGGCACCGGCAGGCCCAGCGCGCGGCATAGCCGCTCGACGAAAGGCTGCGTGTTCGCAATCTCGGAACCGCCCGAGGCCTTCACATCCGCAATAAGTGTAGAAAGGGCGTCAGTATCGACGCCAGCCCCTGAAATCCCCATGCCCACGACCATAGTGGGTCGCCACCCGCGCGCCAAGCCCCGTTCACATTCCGTTCGCGACGCACTATATCTGTTGGCAACCACGCCAACCCTGACAGATTCTGACAGTGCGCCTATCTATGGTGCTCGCTGCCACGCCCGCGTCCGCGAGAGGTTCTCATGCCGCCGAAGAAGTCCGAGACTGAGAAACAGCCTGCCCGGCGCGAGGGCAAGGAAGTCTCCACCTTCAGCATCGACGATTTCCTCGGCGAGATCGAGAAGGCCGAGGACGAACGCCTCGGCCAGCGCCTGCCGCAGGAGCGGCTGAAGAACAAGCGCCAGCTCGACAACGCCGCCCGCCGTGCCGCCGAAGCCAACGGCACCGGCATCCAGCCGCTCGTGCCGCAGCCGTTGGAAAAGCCGGTCAAAGCGAAGAAGTCGGATCGCTCCGCCGCCACCGGCATGCAGCTGAAGGCCCCGAAGTCGAAGGCCAACTCCGTCGATCGCCCGGATTTCGGCGGCATGGGCGAGAGTGACCAGGCCGGCTTCGGCCACGTCCCCTCCAGCAAGTCCATCAGCGAGGACCTCGAAGCCTCCAAGAAGCGCGTCCGCGCGAAGAACATGCCCGGCCAGTCGCTTGCCGGCGCGCAGACAGTCGGTATCTCCGCCACCGTGAAGGCGCTCGAGGACATCATCCTGCACGGCCGCAAGGAGGTCGAGGGCAACACGGCGTGGCAGCCCCACCGCCCTGCCCCGCGACAAAAATCCGAGGGCGGCATCCCGTTCAAGCTCGTCACCCCCTACCAGCCCGCCGGCGACCAGCCCGCGGCCATCGAGGAGTTGGTCGAGGGCGTCGGCAACGGCGAAACCGACCAGGTGCTGCTCGGCGTCACCGGCTCGGGCAAGACCTACACCATGGCGCAGACCATCATGCGCACCCAGCGCCCGGCGCTGATCCTCGCCCACAACAAGACCCTCGCCGCCCAGCTCTACGGCGAGATGAAGTCGTTCTTCCCCGACAACGCCGTCGAATACTTCGTCTCCTACTACGATTACTACCAGCCCGAGGCCTACGTTCCGCGCACCGACACCTATATCGAGAAGGAATCCACTATCAACGAGCAGATCGACCGCATGCGCCACTCGGCCACGCGCGCCCTGCTCGAGCGCGACGACGTCATCATCGTCGCCTCCGTCTCCTGCATCTACGGCATCGGCTCGGTGGAGGACTACACCGCCATGACCGTCGACCTGCGAAAAGGCCAGAAGGTCGACCAGCGCGAACTGCTCCGCTCCCTCACCGCGCTGCAATACAAGCGCGGCGAAGCCGGCTTCGTCCGCGGCACGTTCCGCGTCCGCGGTGATACCGTCGAGCTCTTCCCGGCCCACTACGAGGATGCCGCCTGGCGCATCACGCTGTTCGGCAACGAGATCGAGAGCATCGCCGAGTTCGACCCGCTCACCGGCAAGAAGGCCTCCGACCTCCTCTCCGTCCGCGTCTTCGCCAACTCGCACTACGTCACGCCGCGCGCCACCCTGTCGGGCGCCATCAAGGACATCCGCAAGGAGCTCGCCGCCCGCCTGCAGGAGTTGAACGGCGCCGGCCGCTTCCTCGAGGCGCAGCGGCTCGAACAGCGCACCCTGTTCGACCTCGAGATGATGGAAGCCACCGGCTCCTGCGCCGGCATCGAGAACTACTCGCGCTACTTCAGCGGCCGCCGCCCCGGCGAGCCCCCGCCCACCCTGTTCGAATACCTCCCCGACGACGCGCTGGTGTTCATCGACGAGAGCCACGTCACCATCGGCCAGCTCGGCGCCATGTATCGCGGCGACTTGCGGCGCAAGGCCACCCTCGCCGAATACGGCTTCCGCCTGCCCTCGGCCATGGACAATCGCCCGCTCCGCTTCGAGGAGTGGAACGCCATGCGCCCGCAGACCGTCTACGTCTCGGCCACCCCCGGCTCCTGGGAGCTCGAGCAGGCGGGCGGCGTCTTCACCGAGCAGGTGATTCGCCCCACCGGCCTCATCGATCCGCCCGTCGAGATCCGCCCGGCCAAGAACCAGGTCGACGACGTCGTCGACGAGATCCGCCAGGTGAGCAAGGCCGGCTACCGCACGCTGGTCACCGTGCTCACCAAGCGCATGGCCGAAGACCTCACCGAATACCTGCACGAGCAGGGCATTCGCGTGCGCTACATGCACTCCGATATCGACACCATCGAGCGCATCGAGATCATCCGCGACCTCCGGCTGGGCGGCTTCGACGTCCTCGTCGGCATCAATCTGCTGCGCGAGGGCCTCGACATCCCCGAATGCGGCTTCGTGGCCATCCTCGATGCCGACAAGGAAGGTTTCCTGCGCTCAGAGACGTCGCTGATCCAGACGATCGGCCGCGCCGCCCGCAACGTCGACGGCCGCGTCATCCTGTACGCCGACAACATGACCGGCTCGATGGACCGCGCCATCGCCGAAACCAACCGGCGCCGCGAGAAGCAGGTCGCCTACAACACCGAGCACGGCATCACGCCGCAGTCGGTGAAATCGAACATCCAGAACATCGTCGAAAGCGTCTACGAGCAGGACCACGTCACGGTCTCGATCGGCAAGGACAAGACGGGACGAGAGAAGGTCCAGGCCGGAGCGAACTTGGCCGCGGTGATCAAGGACATGGAACGCGAGATGCGGGAGGCAGCGACGAACCTGGAGTTCGAACGGGCGGCTCGGCTACGCGACGAGGTCAAGCGGCTGCGGGAGATGGAG
>QLAH01000298.1_pt1 | contig 32983 bp, 41 predicted proteins | sample 4693081 | NCBI WGS metagenome assembly QLAH01 (sample SAMN09425401, study PRJNA476045) | Lake water metagenome, whole genome shotgun sequencing project. | reverse complement strand
ATGCTCCGAACAGGGTCACAGACCGGCCCACCCATTGCCACAGCTGAGATCTGAGGGAGGCGAGCCGTCAGCCCCGGCTAAGCCGGGGCTGCTCCTCCCGAGTTACACCACTCCATGGGACGCTGCTGTTGCGCCGCAAGGGTTCCACAAGAATCACAAAGTTTCGCTCGTCCTGAATCCTCTCAGATCCATTGCGCCGCAACGGGTTCTAAAGAATCACAAGTTTTTAGTGCTTCACGTGAGGCTCTGGTGATGGTGCAACGCACAACCACCAGCCCACTCACCATCTCGGCCGGCACCTGGCTCAGGCCGATCCCAGGCCTGCGGCGCACGGATCCGGAGCACCGCTACTGGCTGGGGGAGCACCTGTTCGCCGTGTCCGTCACCGGCGTGGTCGGCTCAGCCAAGAGCGACTGGGCGATGGCCCGCATCGAGGCCACCCGCCACCTCTGGGAGCCGCGGGGCCACACCGTGCACCTGGCGCTGGAGGCCCTGCTGCACAGCCGCTTCCATCCCCTGCACCAGCACCGCCAGCAGGCAAACCGCCAGCTGGAGAACCTGCGCTTGGGCGACTACCGGGACTGGATCGAGCCGCTGCTGGCCCACCCCCACTGGCAGCAGGTGACGGTGATCTCCTCCGAGCGCCCTACCTGCTGCCTGGTCCGCAACCTGGCCGGCACCTACGACACCGGCTACATCCAGCACGCCGGCGGCCTGCGAGTGCTCGCCGACCTCAAGACCCTCTCGCGGCCCGGCTCCGGCAGCTACTGCACCCGCGCCCAACTGGGTGGCTACATGGCCCTGGAAGCCACCTGGGGCGTGCATTACGACGCCGGCCAGACGATCTGGGCCCGGCCTGGGGAGACCCGCATCTCGCCGCTCTATTCCCGCGAGGAATGCCTGGCGGCCTGGGCAGCGGCGTGGGCGGGCTACGTGAGCAGGTTCCGGCCGTGGTGATCCACTGTCCGAACCCACGTGTTCGGACTATCGAGCCGCTATGGTTTGTTGCAGGTCGCCTGCTCGCGCCTCTTTGTTCCTTCGCTGGCTCTGCTGATGGCTGCCACCACCGCGAGCGCTGCTCCTCTGGCTGCCCCCCTGGCGGGCGCCGCCCTCGACGCGCTGCTCGATCGCATCACGGTCCTCAAGCTGCAGCAAAAAAGCATCGAAGCCGAGCTCTCCCCGCTGCTGGAGCAACTCAGCGGGGCCCTGGAGGTCGGCGAGCTGGATGCCTCCTTCTCCTACAACGGCTGCAGCTTCTGCTGGTCGGCCGGGCGCACCAGCTACGCCTACCCCGAGCCGCTGCAACAGCAGGAGCAGGCCCTCAAGGAGGCCCAGCGGCTGGCGGTCGCCACCGGCGCTGCCACGGAGAAGCATGGCAAGGCGTTCTGGACGATCAAGCCGGGCCGGAGCTGAACGATGGCCAATCCCCAGAAGCGCAAGGGGGATGCGGCCGAGCGAGAAGCGGCCCAGCTGCTGAGCGATCTGCTGGGCCTGGTGGTGCGCCGCAAGCTCGGCGCCGGCCGCACCACCACAGCCGGCGGTGACACCGGCGACCTCGATGGGGTGCCGGCCCATGTGATCCAGGTGGCCAGTTGGGCCAACACCGCTGCCGCGGCCCGTCTCAAGCCTGATGAGGCCGCCCTGCAGGCCGAGCACGCCGCTGCGGGATTCGCGGCGACCTTGGTGCGCTTCCGCGGCGGCACCTGGCGGGTGGTGCTCACCCCCGAGCAGTGGGCCGCCTACGTGCGGCTGATCCTGAGGCAGTCCCCCCAGGGGACGGCGCTCCCTGATCTGCCGCCCAGTAGTGGAGGTGGAGCATGAGCCCCGAGCAGCCACCGACAGCGGGCGCTTGCTCAGAGGCGGGCACTGAGTCGCTGGAGGAGCTGCGTGCTGCCCCGACCCAGCAGGACGACGATGGCCAGCCCGTCTGGCCGGCTGCAGACCCCAGCAGGCCGGTGGGGAAGGGCAACCCGCCGCGGGGCCGCCGCAGCCAGAGCCACAAGCCCCGGGCCACCCACATGGAGGTGGAGACGCGCATCGCTGAGGCGCAGTTGTGGATCGCCCAGCGGCTGCCGTTGGCACAGATCAGGGAAAAAGCAGCCCAGAACTGGGGAATCACCAACATCAAAACGATCAGCCGTTATCTGGCGCTGGCTCGGCAGCGGATGGTGGAGGAGCTAATCACCGATCGGCGCCGCCACCAGGCTGAGCAGATCTTTGCCCTCAATGACTGCGCCAGGCGGGCGATGGACGCCGAGCAGTTCAACGCGGCGGTCGGCGCCTTCCGGGTGATTGCTGAAATCGGCGGCCTGCTGCGGGCACCGATCAAGCCGCCGGAGGCGAAAAGCTGATGGGCCGCATCGCCTCCACCCTGCGGCCGACAGCCAGCGTCACGACCGACGGAGGACTGCTGCTGGATCCCGCCACCGACCTCTGGGCTGACTGGGGCCTTTTGGGTGTTCCTGATCCCGACCGGGCGGCAACGACAGGGCAGGCGCTGCTGTTCCGCGACTTCATCCACAACGCCTTCCCCTCGTTTCAGTTCCACCGGCTGCCGGAGCTGCTGATCGACCTGCTGCAGCAGGTGGCTGATGGGCAGCTGACCCGGTTGATCGTTTGCTGTCCGCCCCGCCATGGGAAAAGCCAGCTGGTGTCCAGGCTGTTCCCCGCCTACTGGGTGAGCCGCCACCCCGAGCTGTTCTGCGCCATCGCCAGCTACTCCGGGGAGCTGGCGTACGCCCACTCCAGGGAAGCCCGCCACTACTACCGGCTCACCGGTCACGCCCTCTCCAAGGATTCGGCTGCTGTGGGCAACTGGCTCACGCCCCAGCGCGGCGGCTGCATCGCAGCTGGTGTGCGGGGGCCGTTCACCGGTAAGGGCTACAACCTCGGCATCATCGATGACCCCTACAAGGGTCCGGAAGACGCCAAGTCGGCCCTGCAGCGCGAGCGGCTGATCGACTGGCTCAAGAGCGTCTGGTTCACCCGCGCTGAACCCGGCCAGAGCAGCGATGGCCTGTGGCTGCCGGCGGCACAGGTGGTGGTGCAGACCCGCTGGGACCATCAGGACATGACCGCCTGGCTGCTCGAGCAGGAGAGCCAGGAGAACCCCGAGCACTGGACGGTGCTCAACCTGCCCGCCATCGCCGAGCCGATCAGCATCGCGATGCCGATTCCACCCACCTGCACGAAGGTCCCTGACTGGCGCCAACCGGGCGAACCGCTGTGCCCGGAGCGGGTGCCGCTGGAGGTGCTGCAACGCATCCGTACTCGCCTTGGCAGCTTCTGGTGGAACGCCCTCTACCAGCAGCGACCCAGCCCAGCCGAGGGCCTGCTGTTCCGCAAGGGCTGGATCCAGCCTCCGCTACTGATCGCCCCCGGCCAACCCCGCCGCTATGCGCCGCTGGTGCTGAGCTGCGACCTCAGCTTCAAGGACGGCAAGGACAACGACGCCTGCGGCTTTGCCCTGCTCGGTCTGCTGGAGCCGCAGCGACACCCGGCCGTTGATGCCCGGCGCCAGGGACTGGTCCTGGCCACCAATGCCGCCGGTGCCCATCGGCCTGGCCAGCACGCCAGCGATGGAGTGCATGCCCCGGATCCGTGGGCGGAGCTGCAGATCGAGGCGCTCTGGGCCCACCGCCAGCGGCTCGACCTCCCGGGAGTGATCAAGTTCCTGCTGGCGTCTCTGGCCTCACTGGAGCGGCAGGGCCTGCGCCCCAATGCGGTGCTGATCGAGGACGCCGCCAACGGCCCGGCGGTCTGCCAGCTGCTCCGGCGCCAGGTGCCCGGGCTGATCGCCATTCCTCCCAAGGGCAGCAAGGCTTCCCGGGCCCATGCAGTGGCTCCGTTGGTGGAGGCCGGCCAAGTGCGCTTCCACCGCCGCAGCGAATCGCTAATCGAGGAGCTGCAGGCCTTCTCACCCCGCGGTGGCATCGACGATCAGGTGGATGCCTTCTGCCAAGGGGTGCTGTGGATCGAGGCCCAGTTCTGGCGCGGCCGCGGGCACAGCTCGGCGCCGGTGCCGATGGTCTTCTCCCGCTGAGCCATGGCACGGGTCATCGCCTGCATCGCCTCGCGTCACGATCAGCCCCCCGCAGGGGGGCGGCCCCATGGCGGCAGTTCGGTTGCCAGCCAGCTGCACCTGCCGTTCCGGGCGCCTGTCGTGGCGAACTGCATGCCGCGGCGGCAGCGGCCGCCAAAGCCCCCCAGGCCGGCCTGCACCCAGCAGGCGGTGCAGCTGGTGCTTGCCTACCCCAGCCGCCCGCGTCGTCACCGGGCGATCAACCCCCATGCCGCTGCCAACGCCCTGGCGCTCCAGCACCGCGACATCGCTCAGACCGTGGCGGCCAACATCTCGCGCCGCACCGGCCACCCGCGGGAAGACCTGGAGCAGATCGCCATGCTCGGTATCCTCCAGGCAGCACGCCGCTTCTCACCGGAGCGTGGATCGTTCCGGCCCTATGCCCGAACCTATGCCAACGGTGAGGTGTATCACTACCTCCGCGACAAGGGCTTCCTGATCAAGGTGCCAGCCTCTTGGAGGGAGCTTCATGCCAGAGGGCAGAAATTGCTGAGGTTGGGGACGGCGCCTGCTGAAGTCCCCGAGCGGCTGGGGGTCAGTGCGGCGCGGTGGCGGGAGATTGTGGGGGCTTGCAGTCAGCGGGTGGTTGCGATGGAGGCAGTCGAACAGGATTGATATCTACTGTGACTGGCAGCCATCTGTTGACGCCACTCAACTACCTGATCAATTCAATCTCTCCCGGACGCCACGTCTTATCGAACCATGGTTGCAGCGGCCCATAGAGACGCAGAAGCGTATTCCAACCCTTGCCTGGGATGGTTTGCACCCAGTTGCTCTCTTTGCCGTCCGGAGGCTTTGGTCCGAAATAGATATCAACTGAGCTATCCGCATTGACTTGTAGGCCTTGGGTCTGGCTGCTGACCGCCGGCCACTGCTGGTCGGTCTGAAGCATCGAGCGGGTCTGATTGTCGTAGAGAATTACCGACCAGAAGTTGGCGACTGGAATATTGGGAGGCAATCGAAGCCTGTAGCTCTTTCCCCCGTCGAGAGGCCTGCCTTGAGCGTCGACAAATGCCGCCATATATTGAGAACCTTCTCCTACGGTCTTGGAATCCATAGCTGGCGTTACACCGGTTGCATAGAAGAAGAACCCGGCATAGCCATCCAAAAGACGTGCCCCGTTCTCCTCAAACTTGTAGCCGCCGATAAAACCTTTGCGCCATGCGCTTTTCGAGTCAGGATAGTAATAACCTTCAGGCGAACGCCAGCGATACATGATGGCGCGTGCTGTTGCATCACCTACCAAAGCCGCTTCGGCGAGTATCCTCTTCATCCTTTCATCGGGATTAAAGGGTTTTCCTTTCTGGATGCCGATCGATGCCCACAAGCCAAGGGTGGTTGGGTCGACTGACTCTGTCGGCTCCTGCTGAACCACCTTGTTGAGATAATCCCAGAACCTATGATCTGCTGGCGCGACGGTGTTAAAGTCTCTCCCTGATACGTTGATGAAACTCAACTTCGGTGGCTTGGCCGCCTGAGATAAACGGTAAATCCTTGTAAGTTGTTTCACCCGCTCCACTCCTGGCTTCGGATCGCCATTTTCAAGGAAAGTTCGCCAGGCTATCCAGTTGCTGTATGTCTGAGACCGAATAATGAAGTAGCCCTTGGGAACTTCACCCTTATAACCCGGTGGAAGAATCAGGTACTTGCCGCCCGCACCCTTATCCGGACCCACCATGCCGATATCAGTGACGAAGTGATACCACATATCGTTGAGCAGGCCGAGCACTTTTGGCGGCACCTCAACGACTAGCGGCCCCTCGCGGAGATCCAGCCAGAGCCAAGTATAGGGAGTGTTGTTATTTGGGGTAAGGAAGAGCGAGCGGGCATTCATCATGGTCTCAAAGATCGGCACCGTGGTGTTAGCCGGTCCTACTTCGAGAATTCCCTTGCGGTTTGCATACTGGCTCACCGGTGCCAGTCCAAGCAGGTAGGCCTGAACTGCCCGCTGAAAGTCCAGATTATCGTATAGCTTTTTGACGGAAGCATCATCAGGAAAGCCGTCGAAGAACTTCAATGTCCCCAAACGGCTTTCAACCTCTCCCGGTATTGCGATTCCAACCGGGATTTCAGTGGTCATTTGCATCTTTGGTGGCGTTTGTGCTTGCGCGCCGCCCATGGTCAGAGCGCATGCGAGCGCACTGACGGAGATTGCCAACATGCGCGTTGTTCCCATGCGTGTCTCCTTTGAAATGCTTTCGGTTGATTTGTCTGATTGCTTGCCAGCTGGTTTAGGGCCCGAATTTTTGGAAATCACGAAGTCGACCAGACTTCAATCCGAGAACCATTCGAGAGAATTCGGAGCCATATTCAGAAATGCTCGAGCAAGCATGGGTGCTTCGGTCAGCCACACCAGGCTTAGCGAGTGTTCATTGCTCCGGCACCATCTCTTCAATCACCCACACAATCGCTGCAGGTCTGGACATCCGGAAGGCAAGAGCAAGCAGCTCTAATCAGCACCTGTGCTTCGAGTTGCCGCGCTTCACACTGCTGCGATCTCAGCTCCCTGGACCACGCACTCCACTCTGATCGCCCTTCAGCCCTCCCTTCAGATCACCGCCGACTGCTGGGCCCTGCTCGCCGCGCCTGACGGCAGCAGTCGCAAGGATCACTACCTCCCCAAAGGTGAGCGGGAACCGGCAACCGCCTATCGCAAGCGCCTTGACGCCGCTCGCCCCTCGGGCTTCTTCCGTGATGCGCTGCGCACTTACGCCGGCATGCTCAGCCGGGGAAGCTGGGTCAGCCTCCCGGCCAGCCTGACCTCAGTGCTCACCGATGTGGATGGCCGGGGTACAGACCTGGGCGTCTTCCTAGCGGCCGCCGACCTGCTGGTTCTCCGCGATGGCGCCGCCTTGGTGCTGGTGCTGCCCCCGGATCACAGCTGGCCGAGTGAGGGCGATCGCCAGGAGGCCCTGCGCCGTGGTGATCGGCTGTCGTTGCCGCGTCTGCAGCTGGTTCCCCGGGCCAACTGCCTGAACTGGGAGCTGCCTGTCTCCTATGGCCTGCCGGGCCGGATCGTCTGGCGTGAGCCGCTGGATCGGCCCGCCAGCAGCGAGCCCGCTGGCCCAGAGGCGGCCGTGGCGGAGCAGATCAACACCCTCCTGGGCGATGCAGATGCCCCGGACCGCTGGCACTACCGCAGCCTGCAGCTGCTCACCACCGGCGACACCGCCAAGGGTTGGACCGCCAGGGGCGGGGCCGTAACGGGCCTGCAGCTGGCCCACCATCCGGTCTGCGCTGACCCTCAAGCAACCAGCGGCTGGCGTTGCGATGAACCTGTCGCCACCACATACGAGGGGATCCATCGGCTGCCAGCCTGCTGGTACACCTCCGATGGCTCGGCCTTCGGGGAGGGGGAGTTGCCCCACCTGGGCCTGGCGCATCAGTACCTCAACCACTTCCGCTGCAAGAGCGAATACGAGGAGCTCCTCTCCAGGACTGCTCTCCCTGTCGGCGTCAGGAAGGGGATGGTGGATGCCATGGGCAACAGCCAGGCCGGTCCGGTGGTGCTGGGCCCCAACACCTGCATGGACCTTCCCTCGGACGCATCCTTTGAGTTCGTGGAGATCCGTGCCCGGTCCCTGGCCGAGCACCGGGCCTGGCTGCAGATCCTTGACGACACCATGCGGCGCGATGCCCTGATCCCCTCGCAGAACCGCGGTGCCGCCCGCACCGAGATGGAGATCAGCCTCACCGCCTCCCAGAGCTATGCGCTGCTGCAGGCGATGGCGATCCAGAAGGCCTCGCTCTTCTCCACCCTCCTGCAGCACTGGTGCGCGCTGACCGGCGAAACCCTCACCCCGGGCGCCGGCCTGCAGGTGACGGTGAGCCCACTCACCCCACCGATCCAGCCCCAGCCCCAGGTGAAGGAGTGGATCGAGCTCTTCGACAAGGGGGTGATCAGCCGGGAGGAGCTGCGCCACCAGCTGGCGCTGGCGACGGCCAACGCCATCAGCAGCCCGACGCTCGATGACAGCCCGGCCACCAGGGCTGGGGAGGAGAGCCAGGCTCAAGGCGCTCACGAACCGGCAGCTGCTCAGCCCCCGATGGCCTGAACAACCTCCTCCAGGCTCACTCCGCTCTGGCTGGCCACGTCCTTGAGGATCTGCCTCAGAGTGCCAACCCGCATGGGCTTGTGGGCCGGGATGGTGAGGTGCTGTTGCCCATCGGCTGTTTGACGGCTGAGGCGCATGTGGCTGCCGCTCTGCCGGGTGATGCTGTACCCGTAGACCGCCAGTCGCTTCGCCAGGTCCGCACCGTTGAGGTCGCGGGGGATCTTCACAGGGCCAGCAATTCCTGGCGGACGTGATGCAGCCGGATCAGGGGTGGGGCTTCTCCCTCCTCGAAGTGGCAGTGCACGGCATCGCGGATCTCCTGGTGCAGCTCCTCCAGGCTGTCTGCCTCGGTGTGGATCGCAGCCCCCACTGCACTGGCCCGGTAGGAGCCGTCATCGGCCTCCTCCACGACAAACAGGATCTCGTTCATGGCTTGGCCTCCTGAGGGAAGTCTGGCAGCGATTCCTGGACCCTGGCCTGTGGCGGCAACAGGAAGCAGCTGCCGTTGCCGAATGAGCCAGACCCCGATCGCCTCGACCAACGTCTGGCGGGCTACGGATCTGGAAGCCATCCGCGTTGCCCTCTCGATTCCGGCCCGGCTGCCGGCAATCCGCGCCATCAACGACGCCATGGCGGATCTCGAGCAGCTCTACCCCGACGCCATCCCCACCGCCCGGCGGGAACTCGATGCCATCAGCGCCATCGACACCCAGCTGGCGGGGCTTGCTCCCGAGCAGCTGCAGGCGCCGATCGAGACCCGTCGAAAGGCCGTTCCCGCCGACGCCCTGCCTGAGGACGGCACCCTGCCGGTCAGGAAAGCGGACGTGATCGAGTACGACACCGAGCTGCTGCGGGAGGAGACGATCACCCGCTACGGCGAGGGTCTCTCAATCGAGGCCGCCCTGCGGCGCCAGCGGGCCGGCCATGCCCAGGCGCTGCTGCTGATGCTTCCCACCCTGGCGGGCTGGAGCCGCGATCCGCAGCTCAGCGGCCAAGGCAGTGGCTTCACCGTGGCATTGGAGCGGGGCTGAGCCGTGACCAGCACCCCAGGGGCGGGGGCTTTGCCTCCTTCGGCGCTGCAGCCCTACGCCAACGCCCGCATCCTGCTGTTCTCCAACGCCATCCCCGGCGTGCTCGATTCCGAGCGCACCGGGCGCTTTTTGTTCGAGGGGTTCATCAAGCGTCTGCGCGGGATCTCCAGCAAGGAGAACTCACCCGGCGTCGATACCGGCGACTTCACCTACGAGGGCTACCTCACCCGCGGGGCGGTGCTGCCTGTGACGCCCTCAGGGCACTGGGACTGGCTGGCGGCAACCATCAGCTGGAGCACCTCCGGTATCAGGCCTGTTTCCAGCAGCACCCCTGCCCTGCTGGCGCCCTGTTTCGGTGCCGTCTGGCTCGGGCCGCTCTCGGAGCTGCGCACGCCCGGCCGGTTGCCCACCCCAAGCCGCGGGCAGTTCGCCGCTTTCTCGGTCACCGAGTTCGGCGGCCTCTACGGCGCCGGCGGCATCGGTTCGCTGACCCAACCCCTACTGGGCGAGCGGGTCCAGGCCGCGCTCAAGCCCAACCGGGTGGCGGTGGTGGGCACCGGCGACAGCCTCAACGTGCTGGCCGAGCGCCACGGCACCACCGTGACCACCCTGCGCAGCCTCAACCCCACCATCACTGCCCGCCCATCGGACCAGTTGCCGCTGGGGAGCTGGCTGTTCCTGCCCAAGCGCCGCGCCGCCGCCAACGCCGACACCAGCACGACCAGCCTGCCGGCTGGCTTCTACACACCGGAAACCCTGGCCACCTACCTGGGGGTGTCGCTCTCGACCATCTACAGCTGGAACTCCAGCGGCTATGGGCCTCCCTTCGTGAAGCTGGGCAACCTCGTTCGCTACACCTACGAGGACGTGGAGCTGTGGCTGGCCCGGCAGCTGGAGCTCTCGCGGGGCTGAGCCCTACAAGCGCTGCGGCCGCTTAGCCGTGTCGATCAGAAGGTTGTGCAGCAGCTCCTTGCTGCTGATCAGCAGGTGGGCCATCCAGGTGCCCGTCAGCTTCGGCTCGGCGACAAGATCGCCCCGGCACCGCCTCATGCCCTGCTCAATCTTGGCCAGCTCCCGGCCGATGTTGCGGACCATCGCCTCGGTGCTCTCGCGCGGTGTGGGCCGGGGCGGTGTCTGCATGGGCTCCACTCTGGGGCCCTGCGCCGGCATCCCTGGCAATAGGCGATGAGCACAGCCCGGATGGGGTGCTCACTCCACGACAGCCGCGATGGGTCATGGCCACTGCCACTGCTTCCTCCACCTCCAGTACCGCCGCTTCCAGCGGCCAGGGTGCTGACGACAATTACGCCGCCACCGGCCTGCCTGGTGAGGCCACGCCAGCCGGTGGTCCCTCGGGTGACTCCAACGCTGCTGGCGGCCAGGGCGGCACTGCTGCCAGCGGCGGCGGCGACAGCTCCAGCACTGCTGCTTCCGAGGCCGCTGCCTCCCCGCTGGACGACAGCCGCCTCACCGAGCCCCTGCGGGCTGAGCGGCGCAAGAGCAACCAGCTCGAAAAAGAGATCCGCACCCTGCGGCAGCAGCTGAACCGCTTTTCGGAGATCAACCCCGAGGAGTACGCCCGCTTGCAGGAGGCCGAACGCCAGAAGCAGATCCTCGAGCAGCAGATGGAGCTGCGTGAACGCCAGATGGAGGAGGCCTCCGCCCAGAAGGTGGCGGCCGTCGCCGCTGAGCGCGATGAGGCCAAGCAGCAGATCCTGCAGCTGCGAAAGGACCGCCTGCTGGAGCGTGCCTTCTCCCAGGCCGAGGGCCGCACTGGTGGGGATGCCAGGGGCACGTTCTTCGACATCTTCAAGGGGCAGCTGGGCACCTGCTTCCGCCTCAGCACCGGCGGCGATGGCAAGGACGTGCTCGAACCGCTCGACTCCCAGGGCAAACCTCTGCTGGGCGATGACGGCCGGCCGATGACCACCACCGAGTTCCTCGATCAGATGCGCGTGCATCCCGTCTACGGCTTCCTGTTCCAGCAGCGCGGCCCAGCCGGGATGCAGGCCGCCGGTGGGCTGACGGTGTCTGGGATCGGCAGCAACGGCGAGCCGATCAACCCCCAGGCGATGTCGGCCTCTGAGCTCTACCGGGCGTCCTTCGCGGTCAACGGCCGCGGGGCTCGACGCTGAGACCAGCTGATGGCACGGCGGCCCCGCAGCTTCTACGCCGAACTCTCCTTCCGGCCGCCGGAGCCGGTGGCGGCTGCCGCCCGTCGTGCCCTGGAGCGCCGGGCCCAGCAGCCGCCCTCCAACCGGGGCATGACGCCGGTGGGGCTGGCGCGAGCCCGGCAGCTGCTCCATCGCCAGGAGCTCTCACCGCAGACGATTGATCGGATGTTGAGCTACTTCGCTCGCCACGAGGTCGACAAGCAGGGCTCCAGCTGGGAGAGCTACGGCAAGGGCCGTCAGGCCTGGGATGGCTGGGGCGGTGACCCCGGCCGCCGCTGGGCCACGGCTGTCGCCAGACGGATGGATGCGGCGGAGCAAGCAGCTCAGCGCTCAACCAATCCACCGCGCCGCCGCTGACACGCGAGTCGATCAACCCCGCAACTGCCCGGAGCCTGGAAAACACCGCCGGCCAAACGATCAACACATCAAAAGGGGAGAAAGCAACACGAAAAAAATCGAAAATTCTCCTCGTATTTCGCGTTTCAAAATCAGCTCCCTGCAACTCCTTGGAGAGCCCCGTAGCTCCTCATAGAAGAACGCAGACTCGGGGGGTATTCCCCCTGTTTCAAGGAGCGGCGCAGGGTGCCTCGGAAATTTTTCAGGTTCTGGGAAATCCCTCGTCTCAGTCCCTGCTGTCCTGATCGGCCACCAGCAGCAGGCCGCCCATGATCGCCAGGTTCTTGAACAGCTGAATCCGCTCCATCTTGTCGGCCACATCGCCGTGGAACAGCAGGGTGGTGGGCACCAGGAACACCAGCAACAGCACCGCTCCGAGTCGTGCTTTACGGCCGCTGATCACCAGGGCTGAACCCACCGCCATCAGGGCCATCGCCGCCACCAGCAGCACCGGCGCCAGTGGCAGTCCCTTGGCGGCAATGGCGCCGGCCACACCGGCAAAGCCCGTCAGCTTGCCGATCACGGCATGGATGAACACCAGGCACAGCAACACCCGGGCGATGCGGTTCAACAACGAGGGCTGGTGGCTCTGCTGGCTCATGGCGGCGAGGTCTGCTGCGGGCATTGTGTGGCCGGTGGCCGGGGTCCGGTTGTTGCTCGCCCGTCGGGCAGCGAAAAGCCCCGGGGGCCCGCGGGCCCACCGGGGCAAGGGGCCGGAGCCCCTGGCGGCTCAAAGCACCGCCACGGTGCCGAGCCGCTTGGCCTGCAGCTTGCGGGCGAGCTGATGGGCCAGCTGGGCAGGAATGAAGCGGGGCTTCTTCACGGGGCGGCCACGGCGGCCATAGAAGACCACATGGCGCTCGGCATCGGGCGACTTGATCCCGCCGGGATAGACGAACACTGCCAGCTGGCGGATCTCGCAGCGGGGAGAGAAGGAGGCCATCACGAAGGAGGCGAGGGACACCCGCGTCAGGCCTCGGCTGTATCGACCCGGCAGAACTTGATGGAAACCCCCATCCATAGGTTTGCAGGAGCTGGATCAGGTCCGGGGCGAGACGGCCGGGGCAGCGGGCTCCCCTTCTTCCCCTCGCCGACCGTGAGGCCTCCGGCCCCCGCTCGTGCTGAACCCCCGCCAGCTCGGTCGTTGGGTCGGCTTCCGGTGGATCGGTGGCCTGCCGATTCCGCTGGGCTTCCTGGGCTGTCTGGCCGGTGGTCGCGACCAGCAGAAAGGCAGGGCCCTGGGGAGCCCCGCCGGCTGCTGGCCCTGGCTCTCAGAAGGGCAGCAGTGCCTCCAACTCTGGATCGACCGGCACGGCCGGGGCGGCTGCTTGCTGCTCGAACAGCACCTGGGCCGCCAGCTCAGCCAGCCGTGGCCAGCGCTCGCTGCAGAAAGCCAGATCTTCCAGCACCTGCCAGGAGAACTGCTGCAGCTGAGCTTTGCGGGACAGAGGGGCCATGGGAGGGCTCCGCGTAGGACCCCTCAGCCGGCGGGGGGCGGGTCAAGGGCCCGTCCACGACTGAGATGCGGAGCGCAGCGCAGCCAACGTCCACACCGGCGGGCTCGTATCACCCTTGACGCGCCCCCCGACCATGAGGAGGGCCGGAGCGGAGCCCGTTCAGGAGCTGGTGGCTGTATCGCCGCCGCGCTGCTCACTCCCCATGGCAATAGGCGGTGACGTGATCTGGGGCCGGACCCCGGGAGTGCAGCACCGATGGGCCTCACCCTGATCGAGGCAGCCAAGTACGAGACCCGCCTGGAGCATCTGGCGGTGATCAAGACCTTCGCTGAGGGCGAACTGCTCAGCTGGCTGCCGTTCATGAACATCGCCGGCGGCGGCCTCTTCTACTCCGTCGAGAAGGAGCTCCCCTCGGTGGGCTTCCGGGCAGTGAACGAGGGCTACAAGCAGAGCTACGGCGTCGTCGACCCCCAGTCGGAAGCCGTGCATCTGTTCGGGGGGGATGTGGATGTGGACCGCTCGATCGTGGACCTCCAGGGCCCTGAGGCCCGAGCTGCGCAGACCGAGATGAAAGTCCGCTCGATGCGGCTGACGCTTGAGGCCGCCCTGATCAATGGCGATGCCACCGCCAGCCAGGGCCGGGGCTTTGACGGCCTGGCCAAACGCCTCGCCCCTGGCAGCGAGATGGCGCTGAACAACGGTGGTGGAGCACTCGATTTCGACAAGCTCGATGAGCTGATCGATTCGGTGAACTCTTACGGCGGCAGGAAGTACCTGGTGATGAGCAAAGCGATGCGCCGCCAGCTCAATGCCCTCGCCCGCCAGACCGTCGGCCAGGGCGTTTACAACGTGAGCACCAACAACCTGGGGGTGATGGTGCATCACTATCAGGAGTGCCAGATCCTCACCGTTGACCGCGATGCCCAGGGCCTGGAAGTGCTGGGTTATGGCGAGGCGGGCGGCACCAGCTCGATTTACTGCTGCACCTTTGGGGATCAGGCGGTGACCGGCCTGCAGGGTCCGTTCCAGGGCCGCTACGGCATCTCGGTGCGGGACCTCGGAGAGGTGCCTGATGCACCGGTGTTCCGCACCCGGATCGACTGGTACGTGGGCTTTGGCGTGATGCACCCCCGCGCTGCTGGCCGGCTGCACAGCATCGCCCCCATTACCTGAGGGGCCAGGGCCCCTTTGTGACTGGGCTGGGGCTGCGTCGGCTGGCCCTGCTCCGACCTCGACCACTGCTGTTTCTGCTCCTTCCGTTCTGGAGAACGACCGATGACTCCGCTCAAGGCCAACGCCCTCCTCGATGCCGCCACGGTGCTGGTGGGCTGGACCAACCGCTCCGCCACCCGCGACACCGAGAAGGTGTTCACCAGTGGCGAGGTGGTCAAGCTCAACACCAAGCTCGATGCCGCCTCCCGCTTCTCGCTACTGGTGTCGCACCCCGGCCACAGCGCTGCGGTGACGGTGGTGCTGCACCTGGCGCCCGAGCTGCGCGATGGCACCCGCGGCACCTTCGTGCCGGTGGCCACCGTTGCCGTGCCTGCCGAGGGCGGCCGGGTGGAGGCCTACATCTCAGGCCACGACATCCTTCTCGATGCCGCTGATGCAGACAACGCCGACCTGCCGGCGCTCTGCTTCGCCAAGGCCGTCGTCACTCCCTCCACGCCTCAGGGAATGGTCGTCGGCCTGACCGCCACGCTGCCGGCCTGACCATGAGCCAGCCACCCATGACCGGGCACCAGAGCCAGGGGCTCATCGCCCAGGGGCCCCTTCCCGCCGGGATGCTGCGTATTCAGCAGGGCAGCCAGGAGCGCTACGTCTGGCCGGTGCATCTGCCGGGCTGGCTGGGCCTCGGCTGGCGGGTAGCCGGAACGGATGCCAGGGCGGATGCCAGGGCCGAGGCCACTGCCGTTACGCCCTCGGATGGGATCGCCGCAGTCGAGTCGCCGACTCCCATCGCCGCGACCGCTTCTGGGCTGATTGAGCAGGACGATGCAAAACCTGCATCAACCCGCGGCCGGCGCGGCAGGCGCCGCAAAGACGAGGCTCAGCCCGAGGCACCTGCTGACACCGGCGCCAGCACGATCAACGACGGCAGCGATGCCGTTGCTCCTGAGCCCAGCAGCGAACCGGCACAGCACAGCGAGCCTCCGGCTGCAGCCATCGAGGTGCCCAATCCCGACACCACTGCGGAGGCCCCAGTGCTCACTGCCTTGCCCGATGACCTCTTCTCTGACCCGTTGATCTGATCCCCAGCCATGCCCTACCCGCTGCCCGAACAACCCTCCACGGTGGGCGGGGCACGGGTGCGGCTGCTCCCCCCACTCGGCTGTCCCGGCACCGAACAGTGGGTGCTGCCGATGGAGTTCGGCCGCTGGGAAGAACTCGGCTACCGCAAGGGGCCGGTGCCGGCGAACGACCTGGAGCTGTTCTGGCTGCCGGCCGATCGCCGCTGGAATGAACCGATCGCTTCAGTGGCGATCGAGCTTCTGATCAACCCGCGCCAGAGCATCACCGCGCCGATCTCCGTGACCTGGGGGGACGGCAGCAGCGATCTGCTGCCCTGGCCCGCCACCTCCCGCACCGCACCGCGGCTGCGGCACGTCTACGCCCACCGGGCTGATGTGAGCGTGCAGGTGCAGCTGGGAATGCTGATCGCCACCCTTCCCGTCGCCCTGGTGGGCTGCCCCGTGCCGCCCCAACAGCTGCTGAACAACCGCGATGGCGGTGGCGGCACCAGCAGCAGCACCATCCAGCCCCTGATCCCCAGCGGCGGCATCACCGGTGAGCCCTACGACGGTCGCCATGCCGTGGTCTGGCGCCTGCGCCTCCACCCCAACGGCGGCCTGGGCTTTCTGCCCGATCCCAGCAGCGGCGAGCCGGCGCTGGCGGTGGTGCAGGAATCGGGCGTCGGCAGTCGCGCCACCCGCTGGTACTCCGGCGATGGCGCCCCACCGACCGGGGCGGCGGCCCCCCTGCAGCCGCCACCGGCGGTGGGCGACTTCTACCTCGACCGGCTCACCGGCCAGGTCTACGAACTCTCCGCCTGATCGATCTGTGCCCGAGCTCAACAAAGGCCTGGCCGAGCGGGTGGAGGTCTTCACCCGCGCCACCAGCGATGCCCTGCAGAAGGCGGTGGGCGATGTGCTCGATGCCCGCAATCCCTGGCAGCTGCTCTACCGCCTGTCGCGCATCGTGCTGCTCGGCCTGGTGCTCTACACCGCCTGGCTGCTGATCACCCTGCAGCCGGATCTTGCCAAACGGTTCAGCACCACCCCGCCCCAGACCCTGCAGGAGCAGGTGGCTGCCCATCAGGGCCAGGTGCAGGCGTTGCTGCGCACGGCGATCGAGACCACCGGCGATGGCCTCCACACCCTGGCGCTGCTGCAGTGGGATGGCGGCAGTGGCGCCACCGTGCTGGTGGCTGCGGGGCGGCTCAACCAGCAGGGACTCGCCGCGGACCAGGAGCTGCTGCTGGGGGTGGAGATGGCCGGCGCCCTGGGCCATCTCGCTCTCGGGCTTTGCGCCAGCGAGCAGCCGGAGGCCCTCCCCCTCACCCCAGACCCTGCGGCTTCCCCCAGCAGCAAGGCCACGGCAGCGCTGCTGTGCCCGGTGGGGTGCGGCACCCGCAGCCGCCAGCGTGCCCTGCTGCTCAGCATCTACGACAAGCGAGCAGAGCGATCGCCCTCCGCTGCCGAGGCCGCTGAACCGGAGCGGCAGCGCCAGGAGGAGCTGCTGCTGCTTGCCCGCCGGCTGGGGGAGCTGCTGGCTGATGACGGTCCTGGCGGCGCCTCTGGCGCGGGCCATGGCAAGAGTCAGTGATCGCCGCTTCTCGCTGCCGTGGCCCTGTTCTGGACCCAACTGGCCTCCCTGCTCGGCCCCCCAGGCCAGATCGGTCCGCCGGGACCCCAGGGCGCAGGCGTGCCGGCCGGGGGCAGCACCGGTCAGCTCCTGCGCAAACGCAGCGCCGCGGACCACGACAGCGAATGGGTCACAGCCCCCGCCGCTGATCCCCTGTTCATCCAGGCCAGCCCGCCCAGCGCCGAACAGCTGGCCGGCGCCTCCCGCTACCAGTGGTGGGACACCAGCGGCGGGGCCCTCACCCTCTACATCGAGGACGGGGTGAACTGATGGCACTGCGCAATGCCTTTGACGAGCTCGCCCTGGAGTCCACCCTCCAGTCGCTGCGGCTCGCGGTTGCTGCCCTGACCCGCACCATCGGCCTGCTCACACCCGATGCGGCCGGGCGGATGCGGGTGAGCCTGGACGCCGCCCCAGCGACCGTTGCCGCCACCCAATCCGGCACCTGGACCCTCACCACCCTCACCAACCAGAGCCAGGTGGGTGGCTACAGCGCCAACGATCAGATCCCCGCCCTGATGCACCTTTCGGCCGATGGGCTGCGGCGCAACATCACCGTGAGCTGAGGTGAGCTGAGATGCCCATCAGCAACGGCAACCGCAAGATCCTCGATCTCAAGCGCTGGGAGTTCTGCACCCCCGCGCCCAGCGCTACGGCCGCAGGCCACTTCATCGTCTCCAGCCGCCAATACCGCCAGCAGCAACTGCTGGTGCAATCCAACACTGCCGCCTTCCTCTACAACCCGGCGGAGGACGGCTGGGTACAGGTGCCCTCTCCTGCCCTCGCGGGAACCTTTGGTGCTGGCGCCTGCGGCACTGCCGCCTCCTTTTCCACCGGGGCCACCGCTGCGGCCTCCAGCCTCACCGCCACGGCCGGCAGCACCACCAGCCTCACCACGAACCAGAACCTGCAGCGGGATCTGCGCGGCTACAGCGTGTTGATCGTGGGCGGTACCAACGCCGGCCGGCTCAAGACCATCGCCGCCAACACGCTCGGCGCCAATGCGGTTCTCCAATTCACAGAAGCAGAAGCGGTTGCCTTTGATGCCACCAGTCAGTACCGCCTGCTCACCCCCACCTTCTTTGTGCTCGGCGCCGGCACCCTCGCTGCTGGCTCGTTCCGGCGCTACGACTTCGCGACCAACAGCTGGATCACCCTTTCCAACACCGGCCTGCCGGCCACGATCGGCACCGATGGCCGCCTGATCGCCACCCCCGCCTGGATCGACACGGGCTTCCGCTCCTTTGCCTCCGGCACCGCCACCGGCGGCACCAGCACCACCCTGACCAACACGGCCAAGGGCTGGGCCACCAACCAGTGGGCCAACACCCAGCTGCGCATCACCGCTGGCACCGGCGCCGGTCAGATCCGCACCGTGGCCAGCAACACCGCCACCACCCTCACGGTGAGCAGCCCCTGGAGCACCGCACCGGATGCCACCAGCCAGTACAGCCTGGAGGGCAACGACGATTTTCTGTACTTCATCGGCAACAACGCCATCACCCTTTATCGCTATAGCATCAGCGCCAACAGCTGGTCCACCCTGTCGCCCAGCACCGCTCGCGCTGGTGCGCCGGGGGCAGGACTGTCGGGCCACTGGATCCATTCGGTGAGTGCCAGTGACTGGAGCAGCGAGAACAGCATCCGCAATGGCCGCTACCTCTATTCCTTCCGTGGCGGCGGCTCCGCAGTCCTCGATCGCTATGACCTTGCCGCCAATAGCTGGGAGAACGCCCTCCCCTATGCCCCAGCGACGGAGACCTTCACGACGGGGACCAAGCTGGCCTACAACGGCGATTTCCTCTACCTGCAGAAGGACGCCACCAGCCGCTGGTTCCGCTACGACTTCGCCCAGTCCGCCATGGATGGCTGGACCACCATGCTCTACCCCCAGGGTGCGGCAGTGGTGGGCGATACGGCCTTTGATGTGTCCTTCCGCGAGGGGAATACCGAGATTGTGTACATCTACATGCTGCTCAACAGCTCGGCGGTGAGCCTCCGGCAGATGGTGATCTGATGCCCCAAGGGGGGGCAGACGGGGAAGGATTCGATCCCTGGCAATAGCTGGTGACCTTCCCGGCTGCAACGCCGGCCTGCATGGGTGCATCCATGGGTTCTTGGAAAACCTCCGGTTCGATCCGCGGTCCTGAGGGTCCCGCCGGTCCCCAGGGCTCGCCCGGTGTGCCGGGACCCCAGGGTCCAGCTGGGCCCCAGGGACCGCAGGGACCATCGGGTTTGCAGGGGCCGGTCGGTCCTTCGGGACCCTCAGGACCGGCCGGGCCGACTGGGTCCCAGGGCATCCAGGGCCCTGCGGGGATCGGTATCAACTTCAAGGGCCAGGTGGCCACCCTCGCCGCCTTGCCCACAGGCGCCGCCCAAGGCGATGCCTACCTGGTGCAGGCCGATGACTCCCTACGGGTCTGGGACAGCAGCACCAACAGCTGGGTGAACGGCGGTTCGATCCAAGGACCCCAGGGTCCAGCCGGTGTGGCCGGCCCGACCGGCGCCGCCGGCTCCCAAGGGCCGGCTGGCCCGCAAGGTCCCCAGGGGATCCAGGGGCCGGCCGGCGCCGATGGGCTGATCGGCCCGCGCGGCACCGGCTGGTTCACCGGAACCGGGGCACCGCCGGCCGTGATCGCCGGGGCGGTGGATGGTGATCTCTATCTCGATCTGGTCAGCGGCACCGTCTATGTGCTCGGTCCGATCCGGGTGGCCGATCTGCCTGCGATCGGCAGTGAGTTCCAGGGCGGCTTCTATGCCGGCCTGATCAGCCACACCGCCAATGGCGTGGCCACCCATGCCTTGATCATTTCGCCCAAGACCGCCGGCTCGCTGCTGAACGTGGCCTGGAAGAGCGCCAACACCGCCAGCACCGGCACCACGAGCGTCTTCGACGGCCTGGCGAACAGCGAGGCGATGAACAACGCCAGCCATCCAGCGGCCCAGTTCTGCTGCTCGCTCACCATCGGCGGCTACGACGACTGGTACCTGCCGGCTGCCCAGGAGTGGGACATCCTCTACCGCTCCTTCAAGCCGGAGGCGACGGCTGCTGGTACCTATTCCGGGGCGGGTTATGGCGCCAACCCCTATGCGGTGCCGGTGGGCGGCAACTACAGCGACAGCAACCCGGCTCTCACCTCGGCGCTGGCCTTCCGGGCCAATGGCGCCGAGACGCTCCGGCACTTCGACGACACCTACGGCGACGATCCCTTCTTCCACTGGACCTCCACCCAGGCCGCCAGCGGCACAGCATTCGTGCGAACGACCTACATGGGCACCCAGTACGCCGAGAGCAAGACGCTGGCCAGCGCCAGCCAGGTGCGGGCCATCCGCCGCATCCAGGTGCTGCCCTGATGGCCAGCTGGCTGCCGCGCACCCAGGTTCCTGGCCAGCGGCTGAGCGTGAGCGCCACCACCACGCCCCTGCTGCCGGGTGCCAGCGCCCTGCTGGATCTGCCAGGCCTGGGGCGGCTGGGCCATTTCCTGGCCGTGAGCACCGATGCGCCGGGCTGGGTGAGCTTCTACAGCTCGGCAGCAGCGCGCGAGGCCGATGGCAGCCGCCCCGTCACCCAGGACCCGGCCCCTGGCACTGGGGTGCTGCTCGATCTGGTCACCACCACCGCCGCCCTCACGGTCACGGCCCCGCCGGGGGGCACCTACTTCTCTGCCGACGGAGCCTCGGCCCCCAGTAGCCCTCCGCTTCTGCGGGCGCTGGTGCGCAACACCGGCACCGCCCAGGCCGCCATCGCCCTCACCGTTTCCGCCGTCGTGCTGGCGCCATGAGGTCCACCCCATGAGCAGCCGGGCCCTGATCGACATCAGCCGCCTCGGCACCGAAACCACCTGGCCATCGGTTGCGGTGGAGGTGAACGGCTATCTGCAGAACTGGCTCACCGCCGCCAATGCCCAGGTGAGCCAGCACCAGCTGCGTCTGGCCACCGCCCCCAACCCCATGGCCACTGCCACGGATCCCTGCGGCTGGCGTTTGGAGGCGACCCTCGCCCAGCTCACCCCAGGTGGTGAGCCGGCGGTGCTGCTGCTGGAGGTGTTCCTCACCGGGACCACCCTGCAGATCAAACCGGGCATCGCCAACCGCGAGCCCTTCCTGGGCGGCGATGACCAGGTGAGCTGGGTGTACCCCTCTGGAGAGGTGGGCACCAGCAGCGGCACCTGGAGCACCACGCCGCTTCCCTTCAACGCCCAGGTGGGCTGGTCGCTGACACCGGGGGCTGAATACTTCGTCTTTGCCTACAGCCAGCACCGCTTCACGAACAGGCAGGCGGTGCCGCTGCTGATTGCCCGCGATCAGGTGTCTGGCCACTGGATCCTGGCGGCCTCGCCACCCTCCACCACCACGGATGCGCTGCGGGCGGTGAGCTGGAACGTTCGCTCCGGCCAGCCCGCAGGCTCGCGCACCCTGCTGCGCGAGAGCTTCACGACAGCGGTGATGATCCGCCGGCCCGCCGAGCTGGTGATCGCCACCACCGACTGGAGCTACTACGAAAACGCCAACGAACCGGCCCAGTTCTGGGAGCCGCTGATCCTTCCCCCCGATTTCGCAGTGGTGAACTTCAGCAGTGCGGCGATGAGCTACTTCAAGCCGCCTGATGGCAGCGAGTGGCTGGCGATCGGCGGCCACGGCCTGCTGCTGCGCACCAAGGATGCCCCCACCCCCCAGGGAGGAACGGGGTCATGACCTATCAGGTGTTCTGCCAGAGCTTTGCCCCCGGCACTTGGAAGTGGACCGGCAAGGACCCAGCCGGGGTGGGCCTGCAACTGGATGCCACCTTCCGCGCCTTTGCCGCCCTGGTGAACGCCCTGCCCGGCAATGCCAGCACTCCCCTCTCGGTGGTGCGCTCCCATGCCGATGCGACCGCCAACCGCTGGGGCTACACCTGGCAGCTCGGCCATCCCGTCGAACCCGCCCAACTGTGGTTCCTCACCGAAACCACCGGAACCGTCCCGCAAGGCGACACCCAGAGCAGCAGCAGCGCGGTTTTTGGGAGTGCGCTGGCCAGCACCTTCACCGACAACAGCAGCAACGGTGGCTACGGCGCCTACAGCAACTCCACCGCCTACGGCACCGGCCTGGCCTACCTCGACAGCACCCTCAGCGGGGCCACCGCCATCGGCGCGATCCTGCTGATCGCCCAGGACACCACCCCCGGCAAGGAGTTCTTCTGCTGGGCCCTCAAGACCCATGGCGGCAACGACGAGCTGCATCGGGACTGCTGCCATGCCCTCTACAAAAGCCCTGGCACGGCGGGGTGGAACTCGATCGCCGTCTTCCCCCGCACCAGCAAGCAGTTCTACGGGCAGGTGGTGCTGCACGGCTATTCGGGCAGCCGCTTTGGCGGCCTGCCCTCGGGGATCAGCAGCAGCATCCACGCCAACGGCCACCAGCTGCGCAGCGGCATCGTCCTGGGCCACTACGACTTCACTCTCCAGGCCCAAGGCCTGTTCGATTCACCGCCACCGCTGATCCAGCTGCCGGCGCCGCTGTTCATCGGCTCCACCTCGATCCGCGGCGCCAGCACCCACTTCGGCAAGGTGACCCGCCCCGATGGAGTGATGCTGCAGCTGGGCCAGCGCTCGAGTGACCGGGACGTGTGGCTCTGGGTGCCGTCGGGCACCAGTCACAACCAGAGCAGCCCCTGGAGCTCTGCCACATCCCTGAGCCACTGGCGGGAGTGCAACGAGCTCCACTTCATCAGCAGCCTTCCTCCGCATGGGATCCAGCTGATTACCAGTACGGCGGACTTCATCCGTCACTTCCCGGCGATGAGCGCCATGGGTGCCCGTCAGCACCCCCAGCAGGGGCCGCTGCTCTCGGGGGCTGGCGGCGGCGGAGGGACCGGAGGAGGTGGTGATGGTGGGGGAACGGGAGGCGGGCCGACGCGACCTGCGACCGGGCTGCTCTGGCCACGGGGGATGTGAGACCGGGTTCAGCGCCCCAGGGTGCGGCGAATGTCCTTGAGCAGCAGCAGCAGGTGCAGCGGATCGGTGGGTGAGCGCTCAAACTCCGGGATCAGGTGCTCATAGAACCCCCGGGCCTGCTCGGATTCGGCATGCACCAACAAGCCGCGGCAACCGATGGCCTCGCTGACACCGGCGACTCTGGTGATCACATCCAGCAGCAGGGCAGCACCGAGGCCTTGGCCTTCATGGCGTTGGTCCACCCCCAGGCGGGCCAGCAAGGCGATGGGCTGGGGGTAGCGGCCGGCGCCACGGCGCAATCGCTCGGGCAGATCGGCGATCGCCACGCTCGCCATGCACCAGGCGTAGTAGCCAACGACGTGGAGCTGATCCACCTCGGTGACGACAAACACCCGGGTGGTGCCGGTGCCATGGGCCTGCCTGGCCACCTCCACCAGCCAGGCGGTCTGCTCCACCGATCGACAGCGGAAGCCGGCGAGCTGATGACGGGCCACCAGCAGCTCTGGCGGTTGGTAGCGGCTCATGCTTGTGGCTGATCTGCCGCTGGGGGGGCAAAAGGCGAGGGCCGCTCCAGCAGGCGCGCCAGCCCGGGCAGGCTGCGGGCCGGGCGGCTGTTGATCCGCTCCCACTCCTGATGGGCGCCTGCATCAAGGACGAACTGCTCGCGGTCGGCCAGCACCCGCTGAGCCGCCAGCCGCCCCTGGGAGAGCAGGAAGGAGCTGCGGTCGGTGCCCAGTGCCGCCGCGGCCCGATCCAGCAGATCGCGGTCGTCTTCTGTGGCCCGCAGCTCGATGCGGCTGGTCTTGGCCGGCCGGTGGCCCTGCGGCTTGGTGCTGGTCAAGGCGACACCTACCCCGAACGTACGGACACTGTACGGCGCCCAATCGGAGAAGGGGGCCGGAGCCCTCCGGCGATGGCCATCAGGCCATCTGCAGCCTCAGCGCACCCAGCGCCTCACGCTCAGCCTCCAGCTGGCAGCGGTGCAGCAGCTCCTGCTGGGCCAGCAGCCGCTCATCGAGCTCATCGACTCGCTTGAGGCACTGCTGGATCGCAGGGATCACCTCCTCCTCCAGCAGGGTGATTTCTTCTTCTCCATAGGGCTGCTCGATCCAGGTGCGGCGCAGCGGCAGCCCTCGCCGCAGCTGCAGGATTCGCTCGATCGCCTTCAGGCTGGATTCGAGCAGCAGGAACGGATCCTCCTCAGGCCGGCAGAACGGCGAGGCAGCAGCAGAAAGCATGGCCATGGGCTCGGCGCCGAGAGCGGCGCAGCGACGGGACCGATCCCAGTGGGGGCCTGACGACAGGAAGGTCCCAGACTGGAGAGGCCCGGAGCAAGCCCCACAGGGGGATGCGCCCCTCAGCTGCAGTGGGCCGCTGCCGCCGCCGCACGGGGGCCATGGGCCGGGAAGGTGATCACGAACGGCCGATCGGCCTGGGCGCAGAGGGGGATGCCAAAGCGGCCGCCGCAGCTGATGCACTGGACCTTGCGGCCGCCTCTCCCCCGGCGGCTGGCGGGGCAGGCCACAAAGCGCATGCCCTCGTGGCGAAACACCGCAGGCGCATCGGGCGGCACCACGCAGACCGCCGGGAGGCCCTGGCGCACCAAGGCCGCCGCCGCGCTGCGGGATTCAGTGGAGGCATTGACCACCAGCCCCTTGGCAGCTGCCTGCTGCACAGCGGCCTGATTCTCAGGGCCCATCGGGAAGTGGGTGAAGGACCAGGCCGCCCGCAGATGGCGTGTGGCCCGGGCCAGCTGGAGCAAGAGGGCCTGATCGATGCGCAGCGGATTGGCCGGATCGGGCCATTGATCGCCGGCCACGCAATGGCGGAACAGGATCCCGGCCGGCAGTGCCAGCACCTGCTTGATGAAGGCCGCCGCCAGCAGGCCGCTCTCACCCCGGCTGAGCCGATCCCAGTGGAGCCGGGTGTGGAAGCCAGCCTCGGCGTAGCAGCCCTGATCACCGGCCAGAGGGCAGCTGGAGGGGCAGGTGCGCCGGCTGGTGCTGGAGACAGCGATCGGGCCGGTTTTGCCGTTGTCGCTCGGGAAGGACAGTGAGGCACGGTGGGACTCGGCAGCAGCCACGGGAGGAGTGACGCAGGACCCGCCCTGCAGCCGCGCCGCCCGGCAAGGGCCAGCCACCAGCGAAGGGCGGAGCGCAGCGGAGCCCAACGTCCAGCCCGGCTGGCTGGTGAAACCCTTGCCCAGGCGCGGAGCATGGAAGGGCCTGCGGCACCGACTTCACAACGCAGCCGATCGCCTCAGCGGAAGCTGTCCACCACCACCGCCCAGCCCTTGCCTGGGGCATAGCGGTAGGCACCGCCGCCGATCGGCTCCACCATCCAGCGCTTGCCGAAGTTCTGCCGGCTGAACCGCAGCCCCATGCCATTGGCGTTGAGGGTGGTGCCGTGGATCAGATCGGGCTCACCCCAGGGGTCGTTCACCACCACCTGGGTGGGGGTGTGGCCGATCACGATCAGCCAGTGGCCCGAGCCGGTGGGGCGATCGACCGGGCCGCGGTGGAGGTAGCCGCAGGGAATGGGGATGCCGCGGGCGATCTGCTGCTCGATCAGCTGGAAGTCCGCGTTCTGCACCAGCCGGGCCGACACGCCGTAATGGGCCAGGGCGCGGATCTGGGCATTGGCGTTGGTGGTGTCGCCAAAGCGTTGGACGACCGTCAGGTACTGGTCGTCGCCATTGGCGCCCTGGAGCGTGCCGGGCTTGATGGCCTCCAGGAGCATGGCGCAGCTGGAGGAGAAGCAGGTGCGGTCCCGCTGGGCCAGCTGGGCTGAATCCCGCTGTTGAAAGCGGGGCACACCCACCAGCGGGTTGGGGTGACTGCTCACCTGGCTGGGGCTCACCCGATCGGGTGATGGCGGGCTCCCCTGCTCGGGGGAGGCGCTCCAGAGGGCCCCCTCTGCCTTGCGGCGGCGCCGGAGCCCGGCCTCGCTGGGGCCGCCGGGGTTCACGTAGAGCATCAAGGCGGCTGGCACCGCCTCCAGCTGGCCTGCTTTCAAGGCCTTGCTGAGGGTGTCGAACCCCTGGGCACCAAACCAGCGAGGGCCGCAGTTGTAGGTGAACGACAGCAGGGCCGCCTGACGGTTCACAGACAGCGCCTTGTAGATGGGGATGCAGTCGCGCAGCCGCCGCCAGTCGTCCTCAAGCCGGCTGCGCAGCAGGGCATCGGCCTCCTCCTGGCTGATGCGATCCCCCTCCTTGAATGGCCGCCCCTGCGAATCACGGGTGCTTCCCCAGCCGATCGTCCAGGGCTCGCCGCCGGTCTCGGGATCGGGGTAGGCCGTGAGCCGGCAGCCCTCGAACTCCTTCACCAAGGGGAGCGCAACGGCGACGGCAGCTGGAATGTTGGCCAGCGGAGCCGATCCACCTTCGGCGGCAGGAGCCTGGCGGGCAGTCCAGAGACGCCGCAGGGTGCCGCCCTCCTCCAGGGCCTGGGGTTCATGGGCCACCAGTTGCTCCAGCACCGCCAGCAACCAGGCCCGGTGATGCGGCAGCTCGGGATCGAAGTGCTCGACGTAGTCGCCAGCAGGGATGGAGCGGCTCATCGGAACACCCCCCGCCGGCCGGGCGCGAGTGCCGGCTGGTTGTTGGCCACGGCGGTCTGCATGCCGGAGGGGAAGAACAGGGCGCTGACCGTCATCCAACGCTCCAGGCAGGCATTCACTTCGCGGGGTGCCTGGATCCAGTTGGGCAGCTCACAGGCGCCGACAAAGGCCGTGGAGAACACGATCTGACCGGTGAGCAGGCCGTTTGACGCGGCCGCTCCAGGCAGCCGCAGCAGGGGGTTCATGGAGCCAAAGTGCGGCGGGTCCTCTGGCTCTTGCCACGGGCCTGGCAGGAATCCCGTGGGGGCCTCAGCCCGCCCCCACCAGCTGCTGACGCAGGGCGGCGAGGGCCTTTTTCTGGGCCCGCTGAACGGCCATCGGGCTGATCTGCAGCTGCGCCGCGGCGGCCCTCAGGGAGAGCCCTTCGAGGACGGTGAGCCGCAGGGCCGTGGCCTGGGCGGCAGGCAGCTGATCGACAAGCTGCTCCAGCGCCGGCCCGGTGATGGAGGCTTCAAGCGTGGGCTCAGCGATGGGTGCCGCCAGCTGCTCCAGCAGGGAGAGCTCACCGGCGGCGGGTGCATCAAGGCTGGTGTGGCCGAGCGGGCAGGTGCCCTTCTCATGCTCGCGGCGGGAGACGCGGACCAGGCGGACGCGATCGCGCAGGTGGTGCTGCAGGGCCCCGGTGATGCAGCGGCGAAGATAGGGCCCAGCGGGCTCTCCGGCTCGGCAGCGGGGAGCGGAGCGCACCAGGGCTTCTCGGGCCACCTGGATCAGATCCTCCCGCTCCACCAGCGGGAAGAGGCGCCGGGCGGCGGCGGAAGCCAGGGCATCAGCCAGGGGCAGGTGCTCCAGCACCAAGGCATCACGGGCTCGCAGGGCAGAACGGCTGAGAGCCGGGGACTGCTGCTGGCGGCGGGGGGAGGAAGCGGAGGCAGCCATCTGGGGGACGGCGGAGAACCCCACCCCCACCGGCCGGCCGCAGCGCCGTGGCAAGGACGCCCGACACCGGAGGGCGCCTGGCCCGATCCTTGACGCGGCGCGAGGACTGGCCGAGGGATGCGGTGGGTGTGCGCCGGCCTGGGGGCCAACCCCTCCCCCCCCCCACTGCCGGTCCTGCAGGGTGCCCAGCCCAGGGACCGCCCAGGCGAACTGTCAGGCCATGGCTCCAGGAAGCCCAAGCCCAGGGGCGATGCGGCGACATCCGAAAGCCGGAGGCGGAGGGCCTCCGGCCTCGGGGGCTCAGAGCACCCGCACCTCGGCCTGGGGACCGAGCACCCGCTGCTGATTGGCAGCCAGGATCAGGGCCTGCTCGCGAGGCACGTAATGCGGCTTGGCGCTGATGTGCCCCTCGCGATCGAGGAAGAGCACACGCAGCAGCTGGCCGGCGGCATCGAGCAGATGCACCGAGATGATGCGGATCGGGCAGGAGCGGCTGAGGGGAGTGGCGGCCATGGCTGGGCTGGCGAACGACACCGCCGTTCAGCCCCGGCGCCGCCAGCGCCGCGCAAGGGTCGCGGAGCGCAGCGCAGCGACTCGCGTCAGCCCTTGCGCGGTGCGCAAGCCGGGGCAGGCCGGGTGGCGTGATCGCCAGAGCACAGGGGCGCCGACCAGTTCCGCTAAACCCTTTCCGCGACAGGCATCAACCAGCTGAGTCCTGGCGGACGACCCCCGAGAAGCCCATCACCACTGGAGGCTGATAGGGCCTGAGCTGCTGGGCCGTCGCCTCCAGGAAGGCCACCATGATCGTGATCAACAGGATGTAGTCCCGCAGGGCGGGCTCCAGGGGGCCGTGGGCCGAGGGTGGCTGGGCAGCCAGCACCGTCTCCAGGGGAGCCCAGAGGGGGTTGGTGCGGGCCTCTGCATAGATCTCGGCCAGACGGGCGCTGTGGGCAGGATCAGCCAGCGATGCCGATTCAGTGGAATGCGCGAAGGCGTTGCGCAGCTTGCGTAGAGCAGAGAGAGCCCGCTCCACCGGGGCGTCGATCAGGCCCAGACGACGAGCGAGTGCCACCTTGGCGCCGAGGGATCCGAGGGGGCGATCCGGTAGAAATAGGCCATCACCTCGGCTGGAAGCCGGGGCCATAAGGGCCTGAAGCAGGTGCTCAAGAGCGGCATCGACTCTCGCGACGCCGACAAGCACTGCCCCACGACCGCGCTCTTCGAGCATCTGCAAAGCAATTCTTCGCGCTGCTTGGGTCCCATCCCCGCGACGCAGCTGAGGGTCTTCACCAGTCATCTAATTCATCTTCTCGAGGAAAGTCTGACGGAAATCAAGTAGTACTCAACGAAGCTGAGAGCGGAGCCCCTAAATGCCCTTCCTTGCGAGCCCAGAGGAATGATTACGCTAGTGGCGACAAAGCGATGCCTGGAAATAGCATTAGTAGCCGCAGACAATCTTGGCGCCAAGCACGAGGCCGGGAAAGGGCGCGAGCATCCTTGTTGCCCTTGACGCGGCACAACTAAGCCTACTAACAGGGCCAATAAATACAGTCGCGGCTAACGTGATACAAGTCAGGCAGACGACAAGCCTGTTTTGCCGCCTGGTGATGATGCGTTGCTGCTGTTCCGCCTCAACCTGCTGGCTTGCCTGAGTATTCATTGCCTCTTGAATTGTTGCTACTTGCTGCAGAGCGCTAGCTGTATCTCTGATGCCTTCACGAATCTCTTCGAGATTAGCAGCTGCATCCGCAAGCATCCGCAGCCGGGAGCTATGCAGCCTCGCAATGCCAGGCATCGCGGCATCAGGAATAATATTCGCCGTGCTGTCTTCTGGCAAAGAACCTGAGGGCTTTTGCGAGAACCCACCAAGCCCTCCAGTGAGTCCCCAATTAAGTGTCTTTATCTGAGAGTCTATGGCCATGAATCCATCACTAAGACCTCTAAAAGGGCTAAGGGTATCCTGGAACATCTCGGAACGTTTTTTCCAGTCATCTCGGAACTGAGTCATCAGCAGATGCAGCGCTTGATTGACATCAAGCAGATCAGCGTCATCCCCGGAGAAAACCTTAATGAAGAAACGCGCCATCTTGGCAAGCGACGTATCGGATAGAGTACTGATCTCTTCCATGCCAAATATAGGTTCTTTTGGTCGGTACTTGCCGTCCCTAAGGTTGTCAGAAGGGAAGCAAGCATATCGAGCCAAATGTCTTGCAAAGCAGACGGGGTCATCTAATCGCCTTGTGGCTACTTCTAGATCTTCATCGGCCCCTGCTGATAGCGCAAAAATGGCTATGCGGCCGAGCTCAGAGTCGATAAAGCCGTAGGGCCCCCATCTGGAGAGTGCGTCAATGTTTAGTGGCATAAATAAAATTAGCCTCCCCCAAACAACCGATCCCACGCTTCCAACACCATCCGCTGCGTACGGTACTCCCCGAACTGGCGGATCTCGTTGTTTTTGAGCACGCGGAAGGTTTCGCTTGGGTAATCGGGGCCCATCACGTCGGCGGGATCGAGGATGTAGCGCAGCTCATCGCGATTGAGGCCGTAGAGGTGGGCGTAGAAGGCATCGAGTTCGGCCCGCAGCAGGGATCGGCGTTCGGGATCGAAGATGAAGGGTGGGCCGTCGTACCCGAGGTCTTCGGCCCAGGGCTTGAGGTCGTGGGCGGTGTAGGTGAGTTCGAGGACGCGGGGTTGGATGAAGTCGATGACAGATTGGCCGTAAGTTCCTGGAGAAAGAACTGGAAGTTGCTCGGCCACAAATGCAGCGAAGTTAATTCCACTGAGCTTCTGCCTGGCTATGTAGTCAAATACAAGGCTAGATAGATTCCCAAGGACTAGAGAGGGATTGCATTTGTCTTCGGAGATAAATACAGTCGGCAGGGTATCGTTTGAAGGCAAAAATGGACGCACCGCAAAAATCGCTGTGCGTTGATCAGTGGACCTGGCCTTGTCTCGCATTGAGAGAAGCCACTCTTTACTCCACTGTTTATTCTCAAACCGACGCAAGAAATCTTGCTTCTGAATCCAACAGCGTGGTGCGACTGAGTAGCAAGGGTTCTGCAGCTCAGATATGGTTGAGTTGCGAGCCAATCCCTTATCTGCAGCCTCTTGGCTCGCCCCAAGATATGTCGTGGCCCTGTGATTAAAGAAATTAAGCATCTTTGCTTCGTAGAGCGGAAGGTGCTCCAGGCTAGGACGTTCAATCGAGAAGGTAATTAGATCTTCATGGATGCCAAAGTCAAACATCTTCTTGAAAAATCTTGGGCCCCATCCGCCATTTTCTGTTGCAACACCAAATACTGGCGCTGCCTGATACAGCTTCTTGGTCAGCGCCGCATCCATCTGGCTGCGGAAGATAGGGCAATTGCGGGTGTTGGGATTTAACAGTGTTATCTCATCGGCTGAAAGCTCAAAGAATCGTGCTCGGTCGTTCAGTTGCGAGAAATGCCGGATGTAAAAAGCGTATTGAGCGGGGCCCTCGGTCTCACCTGAATTGCGTAGGGTAAGGGAGCAAAACTTATAGGCGTGATGAACCTCGCGGAAAATAAATGACTCATTCTCGAAAGAGGTTAATGATGCCAGTTGGTCCTTGCTAATAACCTCATCAAAAAAGGCTTTTGTTCCATTGTCCGTTGCTATCCCTGTCGGAACTATCGAGCCGGATCTACCCCTTGTTCCAATCAGCCCGAGGAAGAGCTCAGCGAAAAGCGCGTAAGTGTTGAGATCGCCAACTGCTGTGAGTTTGAATCGCCCTGATCCCCGGATGAACTCGCCACTACCTTCTGCCTCACGTTTAGCAAGCTCAAACTCGCGCACCAAGGCACGATCAGATTCCGAGGCCCCAAGAGCATTAAGGGCCTTGATCAGTCTCTCGCGAGCAGCCTTGTTCGGTGCCGTAGCGATCGCTTCGGAGCGTGCCGCAAAGAACTCCTTCTCCTGCAGCTTGATTCGCTCCCAGGGAGGATTCCCAAGCACGCAGTCAAAGCCCCCCTTCCTCATCACCTCGCCAAAGCGCAGGTGCCAATGGAAGAAACGGAAGTCTCGTGCGGCCTGTTCCACCGCCACCTCCAGATCGCCTGGGATCTCCTGGCCGGTCTGCAGCAGAAGCAGGTGCTCGGTGGTGGGCACTTGCGAGCGCCCGCCCCTGGGCTTGGGCAAGAAGAATGCAGCGGTGTAGAGATCGGCCGCGAGGGTCTGGGGATCGCTGGATCGCTCCTGTTCCCAGGCTTCATAGGCCGCCTGTTTGGCGGATCCTTCCGCGAGGGTGGTTTCGGGCATCGCCTCGATCTCCTGGAGCCGTTGCTGGCTGCGGTTGATCGGTGGGCTGGTCTGGAGATTGAGCGTGCCTTGCAGGGTGCCCTTCTGTCCTGCCTTGCGGAAGCTGGCGTTTTCCTTCTTCAGGCTGGTGCAGGTGGGTTTGTCGTCGCCGGTGAGCGGTTTGTAGGCCTCATCGGGGATGCCCTGCTCCAGTACCTTCGGGTCGAACACGCCCACCAGTGAATCGCCGCACTGGATGTGGGCATCCAGGAAGCTGAGTGGCTTGCCGGGATCGACCGCTTCAATCCAGAGCGCCACCTTGCACAGCTCTACCGCCATCGGGTTCTTGTCGACCCCGTAGATGCAGTGGGCCACCACCTCACGCAGGCATTCCTGGCGCAGCTCTTCGCTGGGCTCCTCGTCGCCGGCGCGGATGCGGGCCAGCTCCAGGGCCAAGCGCCGGGCTGCCGCCAGCAGGAAATGGCCGCTGCCGCAGGCCGGATCGAGCACCCGAATCGCCAGCAGCGCCTGCTCCTTCTCCTCCGGGGTTGAAGCCTTGCTGAGGCGATCGGCAATCACCGGCAGCAGAGCCGACATGATCAGCAGCTGCACCAGCTGATCCGGCGTGTAGTAGCTGCCCGTGGTCTTGCGGTCGCTTCCTGCACCACCCCCGTAGCTCAGCTGCCAGCTGCCGCCGACGCGCTCCAACTGGGGATGGAGCTCCAGCAGCCCCTCATACACACTGCCCAGCTCCTCGGTGTTGAGGTCGCGGTAGTTGACGCGGGTGAGCGTGTCGCCGGCCTGGAACCAGCCGATCGCCCGGATCGCCCGCAGCAAATAGCGGTTGGCCAGTTCGCACTGCTCCAGCGCCCGGCATTGCGGCTCGGCGAACAGGCCCCCCAGGCCGGGCAGCCCCAGCGGTGAGCTGTTCTGGCGCAGCTGCAGGAACACCAGCTTCTGGGTCTGCCACAGATCGCCGTAGGGCCCCTCCGAGGCGCTGCGGCGGATCGCCAGCTCCCTCAGTCGGCCGACGCTGTAGCCCTCGCGGTAGATGCGGCGGCGTGGATCCTCCTGGCCCAACGTTCGGGGGAACAGCAGGTCGCGGAGCAGCGTCCCATGGAGTGGTGTAACTCGGGAGGAGCAGCCCCGGCTTAGCCGGGGCTGACGGCTCGCCTCCCTCAGATCTCAGCTGTGGCAATGGGTGGGCCGGTCTGTGACCCTGTTCGGAGCAT
>QLAH01000297.1_pt1 | contig 33008 bp, 37 predicted proteins | sample 4693081 | NCBI WGS metagenome assembly QLAH01 (sample SAMN09425401, study PRJNA476045) | Lake water metagenome, whole genome shotgun sequencing project. | reverse complement strand
GACGACAAAGGACGCGCCGGCCGACAAGACGAGGCCGAGCAGCACCGCCACCACCAGCACCCGCGCCGCAAGCAGCAGGCTGCCACGGCTGATCTCGCCCTTGCCGCCGAGGCGGAGCAGCGCGATGCGCAGCCAGCTGGTGAGCGCGGAATCGCAGAGCTCGCCCACCGTGACCACGAGGGCCAGGAGGCCATACTCGGTCTGGTCGATCAGCCGGGTGGCGATGACGAGCAGCAGCAGCGCCGAGATGCGGGTCAGCAGGATCGCCGGGGCGTAGATGAGCGTGGAACGCAGCAAGGGCGGATGCTCTCGAGACGCGAGACCGGCCGGTCCGGCGGTCCCTTAACCTTCGCTTAACCCTGCGCGCGCGGGACCCGCCAGTAGATTCCCTCGACACGATGAATGCAGGCAATTTGAATCAAAAGCCGCTTGCCGCGGTGATCCTTGATCCTCGCGACCCAGCCCGGGTCACGCACGGATCTGCGGCCCCGCGTGTTAGCGCTGAGCCCTGCAGCTATCCGAGAGCCAGAGCCTGCTGGATGCGGCATGGCGCACGCCAGGCTTGGCCGACCTTGTCACGATCCCACTGTATCTCCGATCGCTGCTCGAAATCACACCTGGTACGGCGTTGCCGGAAACCAAGGAAGAAGTGCTTCGGGGGCTCGTCCGCACGCACGAGTCCGAGCCCACAAACCAGGAGATCTTCCACCAGCGGCTGCTTGATGAACAGCAGCGCTATCTCACTGCACTGGCGGTCGCGGCACAAAAACTCGGCAGTCCGACGTTGCCCGAGGCGGAAGCCAAGCGGGTCATTGGGTCGGTCAACCGCACCATCATCGAAGAGGGGCTTACCGCCTCTCCGCTCGGTGCGCCCCAGGTGCTGGATGTGCTGGTTGCCAGCCATTCGCTGGTACGTGATGCGGGGGGCACGTTCAGTTTTCAGCACCAGCAAATACAGGAGTGGTACGCATCGCTGGAATTCGACGTCGTTCTGCATGGTGTGGTGGACCAGCTATCCATGACCTTCGCCATGGAGCGCCTGAACGATCCCAACTGGGGTGAAGTCGTGATGTTCGCCTGCGAGCGACGCGGCTGGTGGTTGGCACCAGATGCGGCGTTCCGCAGGATTTAAGAGCCCGCTCCTGACGCGGACCCGCGGATGAAAATAATGGTCTACAACATCAGCACGTGACCGCCGCCCGTTGGAATAGCCTTGTCTCAGCGTTTTCAGAGCTCTAAGGGTGCCCGAGCCTTCAATCCGGCACGCACAACCGTGAACTCCTCGGCGCACCAGAGGTCCGCTTCTGGCCCCAATGCGGACTTCGATAGCGGGCGTTATCGAAGGAGCGCGGCTGATGATGCGGCAAGTCAACGCGAAACCGGGCGCGAAGTCGCACCCGGTCCCAGCGACGCTCAGGGAGTCGGCGGTCAGCCGAGAACCCGGCGGGCAGCGCCCATCGCATTCTCGACGTTGACGGCGTCGCGGCGGGCCGGAGTCACGCAGACCACGTCGCCACGGAACGCTTCACGCCAGACGAAACCATTGATGCAGGTGTAGGGACCATAGGCGCCAAGCGGATCGATGCGCGAGGCGGCAGTGGCGTTTTCCGTGGCGGCCCGGCTGCGCGACACTGGCTTGACGCAGACGTGGTCGCCGGGGGCGGCGTCACGCCAGACATAGCCGTTGAGGCAGGTATCGGGGCCGTAGGCCAGCGGGTCGGCCTGGACGGTTGGCGCGACGCTGAAGCCGGCGAGGACGAGGGTGGCGGTAAGCAGGCTTTGAAATGAGGCGCATTCGAGTCTCCTTTGGGTTCCAAGAACTGCCGCTGCCCTGGCATCTTGGGAACACATTGAGGCCTTGAAGCTGTATGGCGCCTGAGACCTGCTGTTACCTGCCGTTCATCGGATCAATCCCCGGGGGCCTATCGACACCAGTTGAGATTCCTGCTGAGGAGGAGATGGCGTGCGCTCCGCTTAGCCCCCACAAACCGCCAGACCAACCTTGGCCTGCCCTGAGCCTCTTATGGCGATTTCCTGGGGTAACCCTCTCCAATAGCTGCCCTTCCACCAACGAGCGGATTGCTTCAGGTCTGGCTACCGCCGATGGAACACCGGTGAACGCGTTGAGAACCCCTAAGCGCGCTAGATTCTTCGAGCCACCGCGGTCTGCAGTATTCAGTGCTGCTCCAAGAACCGGCGCAAGTACGGCAACGTCAGGTCCGAGCGTGCCCAAGCGGCTACGTGACCGCAGTCGATCACCGAAAAGAAATGTGCGTTGGGGATTCGGCGACTGCACTCGTCTACCTTCGGCCAGCGAACATCTTTGGTGCCGGCGAAGAGGAGGCATGGCATCCCCATGGTCGCGAGGACCTCCGAAAAGTCTTCGCGATCAGTGGTCAGTGCCCGGAGTGCCACCAGGTCATTTAGAAGCATCCTGGAACGCATCGCCGGGCCTAGGTGCTCGCCGTAGACCGGCTCAAGTCGAGACAGAAAGTCATTTGGACTGTCGGGAATCATTGCCCTGAACGCAGCCATATCTTCTGAGAAGGGGTGAGCGCCGCCGATGACAAGCGAACGGCAGCGCTCGGGAGCATGAAGCGCTAGGCCAAAGCCTATCCAGCCGCCCATAGAGTATCCCATGAAGTCGGCGCGTTCGATCTCCAGAGCATCAAGCACGGTGGTGATATCCGCGACGCGAGAGGCCAAGGCATACTCGGACGAGTGATGCGGCTTGCCGCTTTTTCCATGCCCGCGCGAGTCAACTAGAACGAGGGTGTTGCGCTCACGAAGTGCGGCCACGCACCCAAAGTCGTACCAATCTTCGAGGCTACCGAAGCTTCCATGGCACAACACAAGCGGAGGGCCGTGTCCAACGACCTCGAAATTGATAGCGATGCCGTCGTTACTCGTCACCAGCTGCAGCGCGCTCATGCCTGGGATGCCCGCTGTCCGATCAGCTTGAGGATATCCTTTTCCAGAAGATAGGTGCTGGAGATCAGTACGCCATCCAGCACGAGCGCAAAGACGCCGTAGGGCGTGGGGGACAATCGTCGCAGGTCCTCAGCGCTTTCGATGATCCGCTCGGAAAAGGATAGGCCCAGCTTCTCGGCGGCCGTGCGGGCGTTGGACGCGGCGTCTTCCAGATAGGGGCATTGCGCCGAGCGCAGCACCGAAAGCCCCGGTCCCAGGGCGCGGGCCTTTTCTTCCCAACCGCCTGACAGGCGCGGATCGGGCCCCGGCGCGAAGGACCGCGCCAGAAGGGCGTAGCCCGGCGCGGCGGTATCGGTTGTCCTGTAGCCGCGCCGTTCAAGCACCCCGGGGCTTATCAGCCAGTTGCCGGTGCTGGTCAGCGCCGCGGCTCCGCGATAGCCGTTCTGTCGCGCCCAGCCCTCGACCTCGTCAAGCAGGGCCGCGGAATGCCCCTTTCCCTTGCTCTTGCCGACGACCCAGAGGCAGTGGATGACGACAAAGTCCTCGGCCTTGTCGATCCCGCGCCAGGCATGACCGCCGGGGATGAACTCGACAAAGCCGCGCTCGCCATCGCCCAGAAGGCGCATCTGCAGCCCCTCGGTAAACCGCGCCCGCAGCCAGGCGCGCTTATCCTGCCACGCCAGCGATTTGCGCGCGCTCATCTTGCAGAAGAAGCCGTGGGTATCGACCGACGCCTCGGTCACCTCGAGGATGCTGACCATAACATACTCCGTCGAAAGTGGATGAAGGTACACAGTATGCTGTGGGGCATGGGCTAAATGATCCAAATCAAGATCAGGGTTTCGCGGACGGCCAGATAGTCATTGCCGTGCCCGCGCCGTCCGCCTCCCGGCCGGCTTGGCCGGAGTGCCGACGACCTAGTGCATGGGAAACTTAGCGGCGTCCTCCGCCGAAACCTGAGCATAGATTTCGGTGATTAGTTGGGCATCGGGAGTTACGCCAGGCTCGTTGAGATAGACCTCCCACATACGCGGGCTGTCTGGGATGGCCGCGTCCTTCATGGCCGCCCCAATTGCTGCGTAGATCGCCGGGAAGTCGTCATAGGGTCCCACATGCACGACCTTGAGTGCGTGGCCACCCGGCGTCATCCCTGCGAGCACCGTGCCGCTTGCCTTCCTCGCGTCATCGGCAGACACGGGAAAGCCCAGATCGACCGCAGTCTTGTCACCGGACCAGTCATGATAGACGGCCAGCGGCGGACCCAGCGCCTTCACCCCGGATGTGCCCAGGAACTGCCCGAGCGTTGCAAACGCTGTTCCCATGAATGCCGGAATCTCGGCCATCGAAGCGTTGGCGGTGACATAGAGCATTGGCTGGGCGACAAGCTTCACGCTGGTGATCTTCACGGCTGTCTCCAATTTCTGGGTGGAATCGGCGATCGCTGCGCCAAGAGGTGCGGCGGAGACCATGCCAAGGAACAGCAGTGGCAGAATTCCTTTTGAAGGCATCGAAATCCTCGCGCGCTGGCAGGCGGGAAGTAGCACTCGGGCGCGCTCGTGAGTTGATCGACATCAAGTCCGCCGCAATACCGTCTCCACCACAAAGCAACCTGCGTCGTGCGAGACGTCGCGTCAGGTACAGCACCACAACTTTGCGATGGGCGACGTGCTATCAGGCCGTCTCCACGCCCTCAGGCAAGAACCAGGGATCGAAACTCCGGCCCACACTGCCGTGTATCGAGCGCTCGTCCTGCATGAGATGGGTTGATCGCGCCTTCGTGGAAAGGGCCGCAAAGCCGAACTGGGCGGCAGCTATTGGGCGCGAAGCGGACCTTTAGCCATCGGATTTACCCGCCGAGCCAAGTGACAATAATGGTCTACAACATTAGCACGTGACCGACGCCCGTCTGAACAGCATTGTCCCAGCGTTTTCAGGGCTCTCAGGTGCCCCGAGCGTTCAATCCGGCACGCACAACCGTGAACTCCTCGGCGCACCAGAGGTCCGCTTCTGTCACACTTCGGAACTCACGGGACGAACCTCGTGTGGATGAGGCGCTCTGCCACAACGGTCTCACCGACAACGCAATTCTTTAGGATTCGGCTCAATCCGGCCAGTCCAGAACAGCTCGTTCCCTTGCCCAGCCAGAGCTCTTCAATTGGCGTAGCACTAACGTCATTCGAGAGCGCGGCCTTGCCCAGTTCCTCGACGAGGCGAGCCGCGACCTGATGTTCCTGCTCGGGGTGGAGGTTGGACCTCGGCCGAACAAGCAAGGGTATCTTGGTTCCGATCTTGCGTTCTAACTCGGGAGGACAGCTGGAGGCCCGCGTGGCGACGACCGTTGGAGAGACGTCGTCTAGCTTCACGGATTCTCTGGCGAATGGGAGAGTGCGGCAGGTCTTGATCCGTCATGGGATCGGTGACTGCTGTATGGACTTCGATGTACCCTGCTAGAGCACCCACGTGTGTGTTTCCCCCTCAGCGGACTTGCTAGTCCTGGAGCGGGCTGGCAAGTGCCGGAAGTGCGTCCTCAGTGCATGGTTTGCAGGGCTCAGCCGATTTGCTACGCTCGAGAGGATATAATCCCTCACAGGGGTGCCCATGCCGGCGTGGACCAAGACTGCAGCCGCACTGCTCGTTTTCTGGTTCGTCGGCCTGAGCACAGCTCAAGGCGCCTGGCGTGCGGTAGAGGGTATCGATGCGGCAAGCGGCCAGGCATCGTTGCTGCTGATCGGTGAACTCGATGCGCGGACGGGCCTCTATGCGCGCTGCGTCGCTGGCGAGGCCGAGATGTTCCTCGACGGCTTCGATGGCAGGGATTTCGAGATTGCGCCGGTCGGGCCAGTCAACCTGATCATCTCAACCGACGCTGGCAAGACCTGGTCGTCCGAAGCCCGCCACGGGCGCGAGAAATCTGGCTATGTCACCACGACCTGGCTGACCAGCGAGACGATCAGCGCCGCGGTAGCGGAGCTGGCGGCGGCAAAGTCGGCCATCTCGATCAGCATCGAATTCGCCGACACCGGCGATGTCAGTACCTGGGATACCGACGCCAAGGGCTCGACAGCAGCCGCCAAACGCTTTCTTGACGACTGCCCGCAGACAGGGTTCTCGGGCGAGCCAGAGTCGGGGGGTGCGGCGACCTGGCAGATCTTCACCACCGACGCTGCCGAAGCAACGCTGGTGGGCGGACTGGAGCGCAACGCGCGCCTGCTCGCGACCTGTGACAGCGCCAAGAACGTAACGCTGAGCCTTGTCGCACCTGATCTGCCTTACCAGATCGGCGATGTGGGCCTGAGCCTCTACCTCGAAATCGACGGCGAGGATCGGTCGTCGACAGGCGAGGCTTTTGACGATGTCGAGGGGTTCAAGGGCGTTGCCTATACCGGTGACTATGTTGCGAACGCGATCCAGGCCATCGCTGGCGCGCAGACAGTCATCAAGCTCAAGGTCAAGAACTATGCCGACGGCTCGCTGGTCGAATGGCGAGCGCTCGACCTGCAAGGCCTCCTCGCCGCCACGGGCAGCTTTAACGCCACATGCTTCGGCACCCCGCCGATAGAGACCGTTGCAGATAACCCCACCCCACCGGACAGTGTGCCGCCACGGATACAGCTTACCGATGCTCTTGATCCTTATACCGATTGGACGGTTGTCCTCGGAGACAGGTTGACACTGCCCGATGTGAGGGCAGTGCTTTTGGGTCGCACCAGTCCGGCGTCCGCAATGGTGCAGATGACATGTGGTACGAATCCCAAGATGTGGTCGGTCGGCCTCACCGCAACCGACCCGTCGGCAATCGCCATCCGGGACAATGATGGCCCGTTCGCGATTAAGCTCACGCTTGACGGCACGACCTGGACGTTCCCCGACGCGCAGTACCTCGGCTCTTCGACGGGCATCAGCGTCATTGCCGACGCTGGCACAGACCTCGCTGGAGCCCTGATCATGCTGACCCTAAGCTTCAATCCGGCGATGCTGACTGTCATCGGGGCCAGTGGCGAAGCCCATGTCTATACTGTCGGGGTCTTCGGTATGGCAGAGGCATCAATGGCCATGAGCAAGGCCTGCCTGGGCTAAGCCGAGTGCGGACTGGCCCGCCAACACCTGCGCGCCGACTGCGCTAGTTCAGAACCAGTTCGAGGTCGATGCGAGCAGCGCAGGCCCTGGCCGTGACCCGGTTTGTCTCGTTGCTCAGGCCGCCTTCCTGGCGAATGGCCTCAAGGACGCCGTTGAACCGATCTAGTTTCTGTTGGTCGGTGAGGTCAGTCGGTCGTGTCCGATTGGTTTCGGCAACGTAGAAATTGCCAGCGTCGCGCAGCGTGTCGATGTTGCCCTGCTCGTAGTCGATCTTGGCGAACTCGATCAGGAGCAGGCACCGAAGGGCGGCATTGTACTCATCGGCACGCGCTGGTCCAACCACCGTGGTAAACACCAGGGGGCGAGGGCTACACGGCCTCGATCTCGAGCTTGTGGGTGTCGAAGGCCTTGCCGTTGCTCAGCACGCTCCAGGCGATGCGAGCGAGCTTGTTGGCAAGTGCGGCAGCCAGCTTGTTGCGATGCATCCTGGGCGCGGCATTGGCGAGCCACGCACCGAAGCTGAACTTCGGCCAGTTCTGCGGCCGCATCAGCAACACCTTGGCGGCCTGGATGAAGAGCGTTCGAAGGTATCGGCTGCCACGCTTGGAGATGCTGCCCAGGATGGATCGGCCTCCGGTGCTGTACTGGCGTGGGACGAGCCCGAGCCAAGCTCCAAAGTCTCGTCCTCGATCGAAGGCTTCGCCAGTTCCGATCGCCGCCACCACTGCCGTCGAGATCAGGGGGCCGACGCCCGGCACGCTCATCAGCCGGAGACAGTTACCCTCGCGCTGGCTGATCTCCTCGATCTCCTTAGTGATGGTCTCGATGCGCTCATCGAGCCAGAGCCAGTCTTCGTAGAGGCCAACGATCAGTTCGCTCATGCGTGGCGAGATCTCATCCTCCCGGTCCTTGAGGATGTCGAACAGCGAGTTGCGTAGCGCGGCCACGCCGGCGCGCACGGCAATGCCCTGCTCGATGAGGAAGGCCCTGATCTGGTTAATCGTCGCCGTCCGGCGCGACACGAGCCTCGAGCGCACCCGATGGCAGGCTTGCAGGTCGAGCTGCTCCTGGCTCTTCTCACGCACGGTGCGCAGGTTGGGGCGAAGGGCAGCTTCTGCGATCGCCTCGGCGTCGTTGTAGTCGTTCTTCTGACCCTTCACGAAGGGCTTCACATAGATCGCTGGAATGATGCGCGGCTCGTGGCCGAGCTTGCGCAGGGCGCGGCTGACGAAGTGCGCACTGAGGCAGGCCTCCATGCCGACGATGCACGGTGGCAGCTTCTTGAACGTCTCGATGAGCGCCAGCCGCTTGATCTTGCGGCGGAACGCGATCTTGCCGTCAGAGCCGAAGCCAACGAGGTGGAAGACTTCCTTGCCGATATCGACGCCGATCGAGGCAAGGGGTGCAACGGTGGTATCCATGGGCTGCTTCTCCGGTTGATACGGAGCAGTCTAAGACCGCGCCGCGGGGGAAGCAGCCGGTCCATCCCATTAGCGGCCGGTCGAGTTTGGAGCGGGCGCGAGCACCAACTCTGCGGGGCTATATGACGAGCTTGACAGACGGCATCCAACATGACTAAACCTAAAGCGCTTTAGATCGCCGAGCAGGCAGATCGAGCAGTTTGAGGAAGACGCCCGACCCGGCGGTTTACAGACTCCGCGGGTGGGCAAGGGATGGGGTACTTCGATGTTGAGCACGATGCAGGCGGCGGTCCTTCATGGCGCCAATGACCTTCGCTTCGAGGAAGTCAAACGGCCAGAACCAGGTCCGGGGGAGGTGCTGCTGCGGGTCCATCGTTGCGGTATCTGCGGGACCGATTCCCATATCGTCAAAGGGCGGTTTCCGGCGCCGAACCTGCCACTGATCATCGGCCACGAATTCGCCGGGGAAGTCGCCGCGGTTGGCGCGGGCGTCAACCACGTCAAGGAAGGCGACCGGGCCACTGCGGACATCAATATCGCCTGTGGACATTGCTGGTATTGCCGCAACAACCAGAAGCTATTTTGCCCCGAAGTGCGCCAGCTCGGGGTGCACGATCACGGCGGCATGGCCGACTATATCGTTGTTCCTGCGCGCAATATCTACATTCTCCCAAGCAGCATGCCGTTCGATCATGCGGCGTTCATCGAGCCCCTGGCCTGCGCAATCCATGGCCAGAAGCGGATCGGCATCGAGGTCGGCGAATCCGTCCTTATCCTCGGTGCCGGACCGATGGGCCTTGCCCACGCGGCCCTGTCGAAGCAGCGCGGCGCCGGCCTCGTGATGGTGTCCGAGCCCAATCCGGAACGACGTGCCAAGGCGCACGATATCGGCAGCGACATGGAATTTGATCCCAGTACACCTGACGGTCTTGAGGCCATCATGCAGGCCACGCAAGGGCGCGGCGCCGATGTGGTCATCGAGGCGGTGGGGGCTGTGGTCACCTACGGGCAGGCCTTTCAGCTGGTGCGCCGTGGCGGCCGCATTCTCGCCTATGGTGCCGCGGCTACGGACGCGGTGGTGCCGATGAAGCCGTTCGAGATCTACGCCAAAGAGCTCAGCATTGTTGGCTCTTACGCTGGGACATATGAGACCTGGCCAGCGGCAATTGCCCTGATTTCAGGCGGCCGCTTCGATCCCGGCAAGATTATTGACTCCGTGCGCACGCTTGCAGACGTGGGCGCGGCACTCCAAAGCCTTGATCGCGACAAGTCGGTGGTCAAGGTGCAAATCCAGATCGCCTGACACAGGCGAAGATCGACTTCGAACGCCGATAGACGGCGTTCAAAGAGCAACCAAACATCTAAAATCGAAACGAGGAGACTGCCCGAAAATGTCCCAAGTTCTAAAGCGCTTTAGTTATACTAGGCGAATGGCAACCGCTATGATGCTCGGGGCCGCAACGGCTCTGGCACTGCCCGGCATGGGCATGGCTCAGGACAAGGTCACGCTGCAGGCGATCTTTCTGCCGGCGACCTGGGGCGTTGTGGTCCGCGATGTCCTCGCGCCGCAGTACGAGCAGGAAACCGGGGTCAAGGTCGACGTCCAGCTGGTCGGGCGCGATGCCATCCACGAGAAGATGGCGACCCTGTTTGCCGCTCAGGATCCGAGCTTCGACATCTTCAATCTCGACTATTCCTGGATCCCCGAATTCGGCGCCGGCGGACACCTGCTGCCGCTCGATGACCTGCTGTCTGAGGACGACAAGGCGGATTTCTTCAGGACCGCGCTCGATGTGGGCAGCTGGAACGGCACGCTCTATGGCATGCCCCAGACCATCCATCCGCACGTGCTCTGGTATCGGGCAGACCTTTATGCCGATCCCGAGGTGAAGGCGGCCTACAAGGCAAAGACCGGCAGCGACCTCGTGCCACCCGCGACCATGGCTGAGTGGCTCCAGCAGGCCGAATACTTCAACGGCACGCAGTTCGAAGGCCAGACGATCTATGGTTGGGCTGCCCAGGCAGCCAAGGGTTTTGGCAACGTCCACACCTGGCTGAGTTTCCTTTATGGCTACGGCGGCTCCGCTTTCAATGCCGACTTCTCCGCCTCGACCCTAAGCACCCCGGAAGCCATCGCGGCCACCAAGCAGTGGGCCGAGATGATGAAGTACATGCCGCCCGGCTCGTCCGCCTTCACCTACGACGATGTCACGACATCGGCGCAGCAGGGCACAGTCGCAACCGCGCTCCAGTGGTCGTGGGGCGCCTTCGCGGTCGATGATCCGGCCAGTTCAAAGACCGTGGGCGATTGGCAGTTCGTCGAGGTGCCGGCGGTTGAGGCCGGTGGCCAGAGCCACCCGCATCTGGCGTCCTGGGTGATTTCGGTCTCGAAATACTCCAAGCACGCAGACGAGGCCAAAAAGTTCACGGCTTGGCTCGAGACCAAGGCAAACGATGTGGTGCAGGCCTCGCTGGGCGGCGGTGACCCGGTCCGCACCTCGAGCTACTCGAACCCGACGCTGACCGAGGCCAAGCTCGAGGGCAGCGACGCCCTTCGCTTCCGTCGCTACGAGGTCGTCCTGAAGGCCATGCAGAACACCAAGCCGCGGCCCTTCTTCCCCGGCGAGGAAGCCTGGGAGACGGTGGTATCCGGTCCGCTTCAGGCCATCCAGCTGGGCGAAAAGAGCGTCGAGGACGGACTGGCTGAAGCTGACGCTGCAGTCGACCGCTTGCTCTTGCGCTAATCCCACTCTGTCTGCCGCCCTGTGAGGGGCGGCAGGCACCTGTCCGCCGCATCAACACGCGCGGCCCCCCACGTTGTCTCTTTTCGCCGCAAGGATCGGACTGCCAAATGTCTGACAGCACTACCACACTCACCAGAGGCGCAGTCCGTCGGTCCGGGCGCGGCGGCTGGTCCTGGTTCGCCAGGCGCTACGGCGCCCTCCTGCCGATGGCGCCGGGCATGCTGTTCCTCGTTCTCATGTCCATCTATCCGACCGTCTACTCCCTGGTGATTTCCCTGTTCCGGTGGAACCTGTCGGATCCAACCAGCATGCGATTTGGTGGCTGGCACAACTTTGGCCTGCTGCTGACCGACGTCACGTTCTGGAATGCCGTCGGTGTTACATTCAAGTTCGTGGGGGTTGCCGTCTCCCTCGAGCTCTTCCTTGGGCTCGCCATTGCGCTGCTGTTCTTCCAGCGCTTCCCCGGCGACCGGTTCCTTCGCGCCTTGCTCATCCTCCCAATGGTCGTGGCGCCGGTCGTCGTGGGTCTTCTCTCGCGCTACATGCTCAACGTGCAGTTCGGGATCATCACCTATGTGACCGAAGCCCTTGGATTTGGCCGGATCGACTTTTTCGGCGACCCGAACCTGGCGCTAGGCACCCTCATTGTCATCGATATTTGGCAATGGACGCCGTTCATGTTCCTCATCATGCTCGCTGCGCTGCAGGGGGTCCCGGAGGATATCATCGAAGCGGCGAAGGTGGACGGAGCGCGTCCGGTGCGCATCTTCTTCGACCACATTCTGCACCTCATCCGTTATCCGGTCGCGGTGGCTGTGGCGCTCAGGCTGATCGATGCTTTCCGCGTCTACGACATCATCTTCATGACCACGCGTGGCGGTCCGATTGACGTCACCCAGACATTGTCCTGGCAGATCTACGACGCCGGCTTCAAGTCGCTCGATATTGGTTACGCCGCTGCCTACTCTTGGCTGATGCTGATCATTGTCGTGGCGACTGTCACCCTTGTCCTCCGTCTACTGCTCAACGAACAGGCCAGTTGATGACCAGCGCTACGCTCCCAATGCCGCGCCGCTCCCTCCGTCGGACCCGCGCCCACATGCTGACCCTGATCCGCGCCAGTGCGGCGCTCATCGTCTCGCTGCTGTTCTTTGCGCCGGTCTACTGGATGGTCCTGACCGCCTTCAAAAGCGGCAATGAGGCCTTCAACGCGACGCCGAGCTTGATCGTCTGGCCGAACTTCGAGAACTTTTCGCTGGTGCTCACGCAGAGCAATTTCGGCTTGGCCCTGTCGACCAGCCTATTCGTTGCCACAACCTCCACGGTGTTCTGTCTCATCCTGGGGGCTTCAATTGCCTACCCGCTGGCCCGGGTAAAGATGCGTGGCCAGAAGCACATCTCCTTCTGGATCCTGTCGCTGCGCATTATTCCGCCGATCGCGGTGATCATTCCGCTGTTTCTTCTGCTGCGCAGCGTCGGGCTGACAGGCTCAATCTGGTCCCTGGTGATCGTCTACACCTACATGAACCTGCCGCTGGCCGTCTGGCTGCTGCGCGGCTTCTTCGCCGACCTGCCGACGGAGATTGAGGAAGCGTCTTTCGTCGACGGCGCGGGCCGCTTCAGGACCTTCATCGGCATCACGCTACCCCTTACGGCACCGGGCTTCGTCGCCACTGCCCTGCTGTGCTTCATCTTCGCGTGGAACGAGTTCCTGTTTGCCAACATCCTGACCGGCGCGTCCACCCGCACCGCACCCGTGGGTCTGACCGAGTACGTGACGCCGGTGAGTGTCGAATGGAACAAAATCATGGCCGCCGGCACCCTGGTGGTGCTGCCGGTCTGGATCGGCGCGCTAGCGGCTCAACGCTATCTTGTGCGCGGCCTGACCCTTGGAGCAGTGAAATGACCGCATTTTCCTCAATCAACGAAGGTTCGCCGAGGGTGAGCGAAAGCAGAGTCGCCGGCATCGAGTTCGCAGCCGTCAACATGACTTTTGCGGACGGAACGACGGCCCTCAAGTCGCTCGACCTCACCATTGAGGAGGGAGAGTTCGTGGTCTTTGTCGGCCCATCCGGGTGCGGCAAGTCCACCGCGCTGCGCATCCTTGCCGGCCTAGAACAGGCGACTGGCGGCACTATTGCCATCAAGGGCCGCGACGTCACCGACTTGGGGCCGCAGCAGCGCGACATCGCCATGGTGTTTCAGTCCTACGCGCTCTACCCCCACAAGACGGTCTACGAGAACCTCGCCTACCCGTTGAAGATCAGGGGCCTCGATAAGGCCGCTATCGAGACGGCCGTCGCCGGCGTTGCCGAACTGCTTGGCCTGACGGCGCTGCTGCAACGCAAGCCCGGGGCCCTGTCTGGTGGCCAGCGACAGCGCGTTGCCATGGGCCGCGCGCTCGTCCGCAATCCCAAAGCCTTCCTGATGGACGAACCGCTTTCAAACCTCGACGCTGCTTTGCGCGTCGAGATGCGTGGAGAGATCAGGAGACTGCATCGTCGCCTTGGCGTGACCACCGTCTACGTCACCCACGACCAGGTAGAGGCCATGACCATGGGCGACCGCGTCGCGGTGCTGCGCGGCGGCGAGTTGCAGCAGTTCGATGCCCCACAGCGGCTCTACGAGCAGCCAACAAACATGTTCGTTGCGAGCTTTATCGGTTCGCCGGCCATCAACCTCGCGATGGCGGAGCTCGGCGCAGGCGCGTCGGTCCTGACGCTGGCGGGCAACACCATCCCGCTGCCGCCAAACCGGCGTGCGGAAGGCCATCCGGACGGTCCGGTCATGGTCGGCATTCGGCCGGAGGCATTCAGCTACCGACGGGACCTCGAGCATGACGTGTCGCTGACCATTACCCCTGACCTGATCGAGTCGCTCGGCGCAGAGTTGCTGGTGCACTTCGCGCTTCCCGCGGCTCCGGTTCCCGTCGCGCTGACCTCGTCGGCAAAGAGCGCCGTCAGTCAGATCGCCCTTACAGGCACTACTACCGGAGTCAGCACGCGCTTCATCGCCAAGCTTGATGCCCGGTGTGCCTACGCGGTCGGCCAGCCCGCGACCGTCTGGTTCTCGACCGACCACCTCATGCTCTTCGAGGCGACGACAGGCCGGACGATCCTTGCCTCTGCCCCGATGATCAAACTCAGCGTCTGAACGCCCCTCAATGCGCCTTTGCGTTTCCTCATACAGCCCGCTGCGGCCGCCCCTGTGCGCCCCAAGTAAGGAGATTTGCCGTGTTTAAGTACAGCTACGATGCCCTCGTCTATGCAGGCGAACCGATCGAGACGTCCATCCGCCGTGTTGCCAGATATGGCTATGACGCCATTGAGCTGGTTGGTGAGCCGACGCAGCATGACGTCGCTGAAGTCCGGCGACTTTGCGACGCCGAAGGCATCGCGGTCTCCTCCATCTGCTCAATCTTTGTCGGTGCCGAGCGCGACCTTGTGGCCCTTGATCCCGCAATGCGTAGCAAGGGCATTGGCTATGCCAAGTCGGTCGTCGATTTCGCCGCCGAAGTCGGGGCGCCGACCATCAACCTCGCTCCGAGCCCCGTCGGCAAGCTTGCTCCTGTCGGCAGCCGTCAGCAGGAATGGGACCTGGCCCTCGAAAGCCTTTCCGAAATCGCAGCCTACGGCGCCAAGGCCGGTATCCGTACCTGCCTCGAGCCCTGGAACCGTTACGAGACCTATTTCATCAACCGCCTCGATCAGGCGCTCGATCTCGCCGCCGCGGTCGGCCATGACAATCTCGGCGTCATGGGCGACAGCTTTCATATGAACATCGAGGACCCCGATGTCGCGGGCAACTATCGACTGGCCGCCGACAGACTCTTTCATGTGCATTTTGCCGACAGTCAGCGTGCCGCACCAGGCCGGGGACACATCGACTTCGCCCCGTTGGTCAGGGCGCTGATCGACATCGACTACCAGGGCTATATCGCGTTTGAACTGCTGCCGGCCGCAGCCGATCCGTTCGCCACGCTGCGGACAGGTGGCGGACAGGAATTCCGTGACGCCTATACCGAACTCGCCATCAAGACGATCAAGGCGGTTGAGGCCGACGTGCGGAAATGACCCGACCGCAGTTCGGCGCCAGTACCTTCATCTGGGTGTCGCCATTCTCCGGTGAGACGCTCTCGCTGATCGACAGCGTGGCGGAGATGGGGTTCGATCTGATCGAGCTCTGTATTGAAGATCCGGCAACCATCGATCTGGCCGCGATCCGCGGGCGGCTTGCCGCAGCCGGGATCGGGGCGCTGGTCTGCGGCGCGTTCGGGCCCGACCGCGACGTGAGTTCCGACGATCCGGCGATTCGCGAGAACGGCCTTCGCTACATCACGCAATGCATCGAGATTGCAGCGGGGCTCGGTGCGCCCTTTGTCGCCGGCCCCATGTATTCTGCAACCGGCAAGACCGCACTGGTGCCAAAGGAGAAACGCACACAGCAGTTGGCCTGGGCCGCCGAAAACCTCACCCGGGCCGCCGATGCCGCGGCGACTCGCGGTGTCGGCCTCGCCATCGAGCCTTTGAACCGTTTTGAGACTGACCTGATCAACACCGTCGATCAGGGTGTCGACTTCGTTCGGCGCATCGGTCGGGACAATGTCGGACTGCTTCTCGACACGTTTCACATGAACATCGAGGAGCAGTCCATTCCCGCCGCGCTGCGCCGTGCTGCGGGTCACATCTTCCATTTCCATGCTTGCGCAAATGACCGCGGCGTACCTGGACGGGACCATTTGCCGTGGGCCGAAATCGATGCAACGCTGGCGCAAGTCGGTTATCAGGGGCCGTGGGTTATCGAGGCCTTCAATCCCGCCATACGGGAAATTGCCCGCGCCGTTTCACTCTGGCGGCCTCTCGCATCAAGCCAGGACGAGATCGCGGTGGACGGACTGAGGTTCCTGCATTCGACTGTGGAGAGGCCGGCCGCGGGATGACTTGCGCCCGCTCTGCCGGCTTGGTTGACTGGAAACGCGCCGCCGCACTGCGCCAAAGCCGCCGGAGATTTTGTTGTCGACACTGAAGGACGTTGCGGAACTGGCGGGCGTATCAACAGCGACGGTGTCGCTTGCCCTCAACAATGGTCCGGTCGCCGCGGAGACCCGGTTGCGGGTCCAGGAGGCGGCACGGACGCTGAAGTATGTGCCCAACGCGATCGGCCGATCCCTGACAACCGGACGGACACGCACCATCCTGCTTGTCACCCTGATCTCCGAGGGTCACGCCGATACCGTCCGCAAGACCTCGTTGTTCCACTACATTCTGGAAGGCCTTTTGTCGGCGGCCACGGCACGCGGCTACGGCGTTCGCTTTGACGTCCAGAGTCATGACGACCCCTCGACGGCGTCGTACTTCGAGGGGTTGGTCGGAGGCGGTACTGTGGATGGGGTCGCGATCATCCCGCAGTTCAACCGCAACGTCGATCTGCTCGCCCCGCTCAAGCGGGAGAAGTTTCCCTATGTTGTGCTGCGTCCCGGTCGTTTCGGCACGGACGACAACTTTGTCGATATGGGAAACTACGCCGGCGGTGAAATGGTGGCCAAGCTGTTTGCCGCGAGCGGCGCCAGGCGCGTTGCCTTCATCAATGGACCGTCCACGCATTTCGACGCAATCGAACGCGAGCGCGGCTTTCGCGATGGCCTGGCAGCCGCAAAGCCAGAGATCATAAAGGTCTGGTATGGCGACTACACCATCGAAGGTGGCTATGTCGGCATGTCCGAGATCTTGCGGGAGATGCGGCCGGACTCGGTGTTCTGCGGCAACGATTATATGGCTGCGGGTGCCATCCGGCGGCTTCTCGAGGCCGGCATCAGGGTGCCCAACGACGTCTCGGTGGTCGGTTACGACGACAACGACGTCTGCACCGGGCTGTTCCCACCGCTGACCTCCGTGAACAATCATTTCTTCGACCTTGGCAACGCCCTCGCGGAAAGCCTCCTGGCGCAGATCGAAGGCCATCCATTGGCCCAGCAGAAGACTCTGGTGCCGCATCTAGTCGAGCGTCAGTCTCACCGTCCGCCGCTTGCGCCAAAACGACGGAAGTCAAAATAGGGGAGCTCTATGACTTCAGAACCCGTTACACTCATTGCCCGCATCAGTCCGCGGGCCGGCCAGGCCGCGCGCCTGCGCGATGTGCTCGTGGCGATGGTGGCGCCCACCAATCGCGAAGCTGGCTGTGTCGTCTACAATCTGCATGAACACCCTGGCGAGGACGGACCGACCTTCTCGTTTTACGAGGTCTGGCTCTCCCAGGCGGCACTCGACGCGCACATGGAGACCGCCCACGTTCAGGGTTTCATCAATCGCCTCGAGGAATTGGTCGAGGGCCAGATCGGCATGGAACGCCTGCAACTGCTGACCAGCAAATAGTCGCACTGCTCCGCCCTGCCGGTCCCCGCTTGGCCACACCTCGTGAGGCATGGTCGCGCGTCGGGCCGATGTCCGCTTTTGGCGCGCGAAGCGGACCTTGATCCCTTCGAAGCGCGCGCCAACTGACGCGGAAAATAATGGTCTACAACATTAGCAGGTTGTGGCCCCCGGCCGCTGCCACTTCCAGCGCCCGCCGAGCCACCTCCTGCCCGCGCACATCCTTCAGGTCGGGCAGGCGCCCCGGGTCGGCCAGCCGCTTCGTTGTCGGCCGCGCCGCCAGCTGGAAGCCACCCAGGTGGTTGATCAGCGCCAGCAGCGAGTCCGCCGCGATGATATCCAGTTCGTCGCCGGCCCAGGCCGCTTCCGGGCCGGATTCTGCGGCGCAGATGATGCCGAGGTCACGTGCCTGCGCGGCAATCGCCGCCGGCAGCACCCCGGCCGTCGCCGCCAGCCGGCCATCGAGGCCGAGTTCGCCCAGTGCCAGGTGCCGGCTCAGCGTGTCCGAGGGGATGGCGCCAAGTGCTGCCATCAGTCCGAGCGCGATCGGCAGGTCGTAGTGGCTGCCTTCCTTCGGCAGGTCGGCCGGCGCCAGATTCACGATGATGCGCTTGGGCGGCAGCCCCAGCCCCGAGGCATAGAGGGCGGCCCGTACCCGCTCGCCGGATTCCTTCACCGCCTTGTCGGGCAGCCCGACGATCAACAGCCCGGGCTTACCCGGAGAGAGCTGCACCTGCACATCGACCGGAACCGCCTCGATACCCTGAAACGCCACGGTCGCGACCCGCGTGACCATCCGCAACTCCCCAAGCCCAGTCGCAGCGTATCAGGAGAACTGCGGATCAAGCAAGAACGTTACAAGAACAAACGGGCAGCCGGCCACAAGACCTGCTCCGGCATTAACCATGCTGGAATATCAAAGGGTTAGCGCAAGGTTTCATTAAGCGCCTCATGTTGAATCAAAGCCTGTCCATTGTCGATCCAAGGCTGTTGTCCAGCATGAGCTTCGCCGCCGCGTTCCACCCCGCGACCTCGTTCCTCAAGCCCGTCGCACTGCTTCTCGTGGTGCTGGCGCTCGCTGCTTGCGGGCGCTCGCCGACCAGCCATGTCGGCATTCCCGGCGACAATGACCCGCATGACGGTGTGCGCCGCGCCTGGGGTCTGCCGATCCAGGGCCTCGATATCGCGCGCTACCAGGGCCGCGTCGATTTCGACAAGGTCCGCGCCGGCGGTGTGCACTTCATCTATATCAAGTCCACCGAGGGCAAGGACTATATCGATCCCAACTTCTATACCAACTGGCAGGGCGCGAAGGCCGCCGGCGTTGCGCGCGGCGCCTACCATTTCATGACCTGGTGCAGCCTCGCCTCCGAGCAGGCCGACTGGTTCGTGAGCAGCGTGCCGTCCGACTACGACTCGCTGCCGCCGGTGCTCGACCTCGAGTGGAACAATCACTCCAAGTGCAAGAACAAGCACGACCGCGCCGAGGTGCTCGAAAAAGTGCGGGTGATGCTGGCCGCCATGGAAGCGCACACCAAGAAAGTGCCGGTGATCTACACCGACATGAACTTCTATCGCGATGTGCTGCAGGGTGAGCACTTCGACAGCTCGTTCTGGCTGCGCTCCACCGCTGCGGAGCCGCACCTCAGGTACGGCGGCAAGAACGACTGGCTGATCTGGCAGTGGACCCAGACCGGCACCATGTCGGGCATCAGCGCCGAGGTCGATCGCAACGCCTTCTACGGCACGCAGGACCAGTGGGTGCAGTTCCTGCTGACGGGCTGCGACCCGCGCAAGCTGCACATTCTTGGCCCACAGGGGCGCTGCACCACCAAGTAGTCCGCAACGAACGAGCGGTGACTCGCTGCACGGCGAGGATTGCCAGCAATTTGCCTTGGTTCTAGCGTGAGGTTCGCAATCACGCTGGCGTTCATGCCGGCACCACAGGAAGGGGAACCCCATGGCCAAGGGTCAGCTGAAGTCGAACAAGGAAGCCAAGAAGCCCAAGAAGGAAAAGCCGAAGGTGCTGGCAACAGCGGGGCTCACCAGCTCCAGCACCGCTGCAGCGGCTTCCAAGAAGAAGTAGGCTTCGATACCGAAGTGTGTCGCAGGGCCGTGGCCACGCCGCGGCCCTGTGCTATTTCGCTGCCGCGTCCAGCACCGTGCCCACCAGCCCGCTCGCCTTGATGCCGTCGAGCAGGAACTGCATGGCGAGCGCCGCGAGCAGCACGCCGACGACGCGGGAGACCACGGCAAGCCCGGTCAAGCCGAGCAGCCGCTGGATCGGGATGGCCACCAGCATCACCAGGTAGCACAGCAGCAGGATCGCCAGCAGCGCGCCGACCACCACGAACCATTCGATCGAGAAGCCGCCGGTGCCGGTGGTCAGCAGGATCACCGCGCTGATGGCGCCAGGACCAGCAATCAGCGGCGTGGCGAGCGGGAACACCGAGATGTCGGTACGGCTCTGGGCCTCGTTCTCTTCCTCGGGCGTCGTCCCGGTACCGCCCGAATGGCGCGCAAACACCATGTCGATCGAGATCAGCAGCAGCAGCACGCCGCCCGCGATCCTGAGCGCCGGCAGCGTTATGCCGAACAGCCGCAGCATCGCCTCGCCGAACACCGCGAAGAACAGCAGGATCGCCGTGGCGATCAGCACGCCGCGCAGCGCCATCGCCTGCCGTTCAGCGCGGGTGTTCTTCTGCGTCAGCGCCGCATAGACCAGCAGCAGGTCCGCTGGCCCGATCGTGGCAAAAAATGTCGTGAGTGCTAACAGCAGCGTGTCGATTGGCATGGCGCCCGCATTCCCCCGGTAACCAACCCTAAGGAAGTCGCGGGCGCGGGGCAATCGCGGTTCATCTTTCATTCAGCCGCACGGGCGTAGTCTGAAAACCAGGTCATCAAAAACGAATACAGGGGCTCGTCAAATCATGCTGAAGATCATTGTCGCGACCGCTGCCATCCTGCTGCCTGGTGCCGCCCTCGCCGAAGACTGGACCAAGTTCTACGCCGAAGTCTATGGCGGCGCTTCGCTCGGCACCGATACGCAATACAACGGTGCTGACTACGCCATGGACCCGACCTGGGCCGCCGGCGCTGCATTCGGCGTCGATTTCGGCAACGGCTTCTCGCTCGGCGTCGATCTGATGAAGACCGGCGATGCCGAGTACCAGACCTGGGACGCCTCGGTAAGCACCTTCTCGGTGATGGCCGAAGGCGAGTATGCGCTCGCCCTCAACGACACCTTCTCGGTGTACGGCTCGCTCGGCCTCGGCGCCATCAACGTTGCCATCAACGGCATGGACAGCGACGACGCCTGGGGCGCCGGCTATTCCGCCGCCGTGGGCGTGCGCGCCGACATCACCGAAAACCTCGCGCTCTTCGGCGAGCTCAAGCACCAGAACACCTTCGACACCGTCGAACTGTTCGGCGACGACGTCGGCGCGCCCACCAACACCGCCCTCGTCGGCGTCCGCCTCAGCTTCTGACCTCTCGGAAGACTACTGCCGCCGCTTCTCGATCGCGTCCCAGATCAGCACCGCGATGTCGGGGCCGCCGAAGCGCTTGATTTCGCGGATGCCGGTGGGGCTGGTGACGTTGATTTCGGTCAGGTAGTCGCCGATCACGTCGATACCGACGAAGATCATGTCCCGCTCCCTGAGCGCCGGCCCGATCGTCGCGCAGATTTCGCGGTCGCGCGGGGTGAGTTCGATCAGCTCCGGCCGTCCCCCGACATGCATGTTCGAGCGCGCCTCGCCATCGGCGGGGATGCGGTTGATCGCGCCCACAGGCTCCCCATCGATGATGATGATCCGCTTGTCGCCCTTGCGCACGTCCGGCAGGTATTTCTGCACCATGAACGGCTCGCGAAAGCTCTGCTCGAACAGCTCGATCAGCGAAGCGAGGTTCTGGTCGCCCTCCTGCAGGAAGAACACCCCCGCGCCGCCATTGCCGTAGAGCGGCTTGAGGATGATGTTGCCATGTTCCCTGCGGAAGGCGTGGATCTGCGCCCGGTCGCGCGTCACCAGCGTCGGCGGCATCAGTTGCGGAAACTCGGTGACGAGGATCTTTTCGGGCGCGTTGCGCACCGCGGCGGGCGGGTTCACCACGAAGGTCTTGGGGTGCAGCCGCTCGAGGATGTGGCTGATGGTAATGTAGTTCATGTCGAACGGCGGGTCCTGCCGCATCAGCACCACATCGTAGGTCGCAAGGTCGCCACGGGCGAAGTCGCCGAGCGCAAAATGCTCCCCCTTCGGCTTGTCGAACACCGTGACCGGCGCGAGATCGGCCGTCACCACGTTGTCGCGCAGGGCCAGCGTTCCCGGCACGTAGTAGTCGACCTTGTGGCCTCTCGCCTGCGCCTCCAGCATCATCGCGAAGGTAGAATCCCCCGCCGGATTGATCGAAGCGATGGGGTCCATCTGCACGGCGATTTTCAGCATGGTGAAGTCCTGGTGGAGCGTTCTCAGGAAAAGTGGCAGGCTTTTCCGGTTCGAAAGCGCGACAACTCAAGAACTATCGCGCGGCGTCGAAGGCGTTCACCACATGGCGCGGCCACGTCATGGGCGCAAGGAAAATCACGTCGTAGCGCATGTCGCTGCCGGCATGGCGCGGGTGCCGGGCTAGAAAATAGTCGGCCGCATCGGTGATGCGCCGGTCGTTCACCGCCATCCATGCATCGGCCAGCGACCCCGAGCGTCGCGCCTTCACCTCGACGAACACCAGCGTGCCGAAACGCTGGGCGACGAGGTCGATCTCGCCCGCCGGCGTCTTGAAGCGGCTCGCCAGGATGCGATAGCCCTTGAGCCGCAGGAACCAGGCCGCCAGCGTCTCGCCGCGGCGGCCGAACAGCTCGGCCGCGAGTCGGGTCTGCCTACTGCGCGGCCTTGCGGGCAAGCGCCGCATCGTAGACCTCCTTGCGCTTGAGGCTGTAGCGGGCGGTGATTTCGTCGACGGCGGCGCGCAGGGGTTGATCGGCCAGCGCGACATCGAGCGCGGCCTGCCAGTCGGCCGCTTCCACGATCGTTTCGGTCGCGCCGGTCACCAGGATCACCGCCTCCCCCCTGGTATCATCGTCGGCATAGAAGGCGGCGAGTTCGCCGAGCGTGCCGCGCTCCACCCGCTCGAACCGCTTGGTCAGCTCGAGTGCCACCGCCGCCGGCCGTTCCGCTCCGAACGCCTCGGCCATTGCCGCCAGGGAGTCGCCCAGCCGTCGTGGTGACTCGTAGAAGGCCAGCGTGTCCGTCCGTCCGCGTAGTGCCGCCAGCGCATTGGCGCGCTGCCCGGCTTTGCTGGGCAAAAAGCCGACGAAGCCGAAGGCATCGGTCGGCAGCCCGGCCGAGGCAAGCGCTGCGAGCAGCGCCGAGGCCCCCGGCACCGCGAACACCGGCAGCCCGGCCTCGCGCACCGCTCGCACCAGCGGAAAGCCTGGGTCGGAGAGCAGCGGCGTTCCGGCATCGGAGACCTGCGCCACCGCCTTGCCGGAGCCGATCGCGGCGACGATCTCGTCAGCGCGCTGCCGCTCGTTATGCTCGTGCAACGAGCGTTTTTCGGCGCGTATGCCGTAGTGGTCGAGCAACGTGGCGGAGTGCCGGGTATCCTCGCACAGCACCAGGTCGGCCGCCGCCAGCGTCTCCAGCGCCCGGATGGTGATGTCCCTCAGGTTGCCGATCGGCGTCGCCACCACGTAGAGGCCCGCCGCCAATGGCGGGGCATCAAAGCGCGTGCCGCCGATGAACCAGGCTTTCGGCTGCTCGCTCACTGCTGGCTTTCCCCTGACAATTAAGGACCCGTTAAGCTCGGCCTTTATGCTTCGGGGCCGATTTTGTATAGCTTCGTGCGGGCGGGACCGATCTGAAGGTCGGAAACCGATGGCAGGTTGCGGACAAGACGAAGGCTAGGCAAGTGGGAATCAGCAATGGACATGGGCTGGCGCATCGCGCGCTCGGGTTCATCAGGACGGCCGGACTAGGCCTCGCCACGGCACTGCTGCTGGCAGGTTGCTCGCCGGGCGGCTTCGATTTCGGTCCCGCCAATGGCGGCGGTGGCGGTCCCGACCAGGGACCGCAGACGCTGATGACCGGCCGCACCCTGGGCACCGGCCCGGTGCGGGTGGCTTTGCTGTTGCCACTGTCGGGCGACCCGAGCCTTGCCGCTGTCGGCACGTCGATGGCCAACTCCGCCGAACTCGCCATGGCCTTCGTGCAGGCCAACCCCAACCTTGGCGACAACATCACCATTTCGGTGAAGGATACCGGCGCCACTGCCGCCGGCGCCGCGCAGGCCGCCAATCTGGCCGTCAGCGAAGGCGCCAGCCTGATTCTCGGGCCGTTGCGCGCCGATCAGGTGACGGCCGTCGGCCAGGTGGCCAAGAGCGCCGGCATCTCGGTGATCGGCTTCTCCAACAATTCCGGCGTCGCGAGCCCGGGCGTGTTCCTCCTGAACGTGCTGCCGGAGGTCGAGGTGAAGCGCTCGATGTCCTACGCCCAGAAGCTGGGCAAGCGGGCCATCGCCGGCATTTTCCCGGCCACCGATTTCGGCCGCATCCAGGAAGGCGCATTCCGGCAGGCCATGTCCGAACTCGGCATGAACGCCGTCGCCGTCTACAGCTTCAAGACCGAGGCCGAGGCCCGCACCGTCGTCACCCAGGTGATTCCGCTGCTGCAGGCGGGCCAGATCGATACGCTCTTCATCCCCGACCGCGCCACCGCGCCGAGTATCGCCAACCTGCTGCAGGAGGGCGGCATCGCCGCCGGAGGCGTGCAACTGGTCGGCTCGGGCGATTGGAACGGCGACCCGTCGATCGCCAACACGACCTCGCTCGCCGGTGCCATCTTCCCGGCGCCCGACCAGTCGGGGCTCAACGCGCTCACCACCGAGTATCAGGCCCGCTTCGGGACGGCGCCGCACCCTTTCGCGACGCTCGCCTACACCGCGACCATCCTTGCCAACGCCAAGTCGCTGGCCAATGGCACGCCGCGCTACGATCGGGGCCTGCTGGCATCCCCTGCGGGGTTCAACGGCCGCGATGGCGTGTTCCGCTTCCTGCCCGATGGCCGCAGCGAGTTCGCCCTGTCGATCCGGCAGGTGTCGATCGGCGGCTCATCGGTCGCCGAGGAAGCGCCCAAGAAGTTGTAGGGCACAGGGCTCAGTTGCAGGTGATGCCGCTGTTGCTCGTCACGCACATGCCCTCGTCGGTGACGACGAGGTGGCCGCCCTCGAACCGGGTGATGGTGACGAATGATCCGGCGGTCAGCGCATTCTGCACCACCCAGCCGCCATCGGCCCACAGCGCCAGGCCGATCTGGCCGCCGCTGCGCCGCTTGACGATGCCCGGATACTGCACATAGGGGCTCTCAAGCCCGTCGCTCGAATAGGTGCCGCTCGCCGTTTCGACCACCTGCACGAACTCGGTCTGGCCGTAGCCGATCTTGCGCACTGTGCTCTGGCGCAGCGGGGTGGTCGAGACGGTGTCGGCCACCTCGTAGGTGTACCTGTCCGCCTTGAACAGCGTCGCCGGATCGAACGGTTCGGGCTCCGGCAGCAGGCTGCGAACTACTTCGCCCGCCTCGACCTGCACCACCTGCGCCGCGGCGGCGAATCCCGGCAGCAGCACCGGTGAGCCGAGGGCCAGGGCCACGAGGCCACCCGCGGCCCCCATGCCGATAACTGTCTTGATATGGCTCACCGGGCGCTCCAGTCGATGATGGACTTTAACCATTCATCAACCATACGGTCCGAAAGCGTGTCAAAATGGAACAGCGGTTAAGGTTAACCTAACCTACGCCGCCAGGCTGGCGGACAGGTTCTCGACGGCGGCGACGAAGCGGTCATGCGCCTCTCGCGTCGGCCACGGGCGGATCAGCCGCTCGAACGGCTCGAACTCGAACACCGGAAAGCTCGGTTCGCCAAAAAACCGCTTCGCCTCGTCGACCTCGAACCCGGCGAGGTGCACGGCCTCGAGATAGGCGGCTTCCCGGTCGGCCCGCTTGATTGCCTTGGTGGTGGCGCCCGACGCACTGACGGGCAGGGCGAAATGGAGATGCACGGCGCCCAGCAGCCGGTTCTCCACTTCCTTGTAGTTGCCGCCCATCGCTGCCTTGAACGGCGAGATGATGTCGCCCATCACGTATTCCGGTGCATCGTGCAGCACCGCATGCAGCTGGGCCTTTGCCCCCGCTTCGGGGTTCAGTGCCCGGAACAGTTCGAGCACCAGCACCGAATGCTGCGCCACCGAAAACGGGTAGTCGCCCTGCGTCTGCCCGTTCCAGCGCGCGACGCGGGCCAGGCCGTGGGCGATATCAGAGAGTTCGACATCAAGCGGCGAAGGATCGAGCAGGTCGAGCCGTCGGCCCGAAAGCATACGCTGCCAAGCCCGCGCCGGTGCCCGTGCCATGTAGTCCCCCTTTGTGCGAAGGGCGAAACCTAGTCTTCGGCGCTTGATTCGCCAAACTGGTAGGTGGCCCAGGCGGGCAGTTCCACCGTCACCGGCCTGCCGTCGACCGTTACCGCCGTCACATCGGAGATTCGGTCGAGCCGCAGCACTGCCACGGCCCGTCCGCCGACGACTTCACCCAGCGTCCCGGCTGTCCGCCCGCTGGCGACCACGTCGGCGGCTGCCGCGGCGTCGATCCCGGAGACGATCACCGGCCGCCGCCGCGCCGTGCCGCGATGCTTCATCCGGCTGACGACTTCCTGCCCCACATAGCAGCCCTTGGCGAAGTCGATGCCGTCGAGCAGATCCATGCCGATATCGTGCGGAAACGTCGTGTCGATGGCAAAGTCGGGGCCCAGCTCCGGCATGCCGGCCGAAATCCGTCGTGCCGCATACCGGTCATCGGCCGGCAGCCAGCCAGCCGTCTCGGATTTCGTGCCGATGACCCGCTCGCCGAAGCCGCGCGGGTCCGAATGCGCGATCCCCGCCTCCCCGCCGTCAAGGCTCCAGCCCACGACATGCGTGTCGCGCAAATCCTCGATCTCGACGGCGGCCCGCAGCTTGTACATCCGCATCTTGCGCAGGAAGGCATCTGCGACGCCGGCATCGACATCGAGCCAGAATGCATCGTCTGCCCAACCGCTGAGCCCCTCGGCCTGGATCTTGCCCTGCGGCGAGAGCAGCGCCCACCATACGCCCGGTCCTGGCTCGGCCAGCAGGCGGCCTGTTACCACGTCGAACAGCAGCTTCTGCGCGTCCGGACCCGAGAAGCGGAAGGCGGCACGGGACGGACGGAGGATTGTGGGCATTTCGGGCATCCGCTACACCGCCCATAGACAGGCGGGAGACCACACATGGCGCAGTACGACGCGATCTTCAAGAACGGCACCGTGGTCAATCAGGATGGCTCGACCCAGGCCGATATCGGCGTGCGCGGCGGTCGCATCGTCGCGATTGGCGATCTCGGTGCGGAAACAGCCGAGCGCATCGAGGATTGCACCGACCTCCACATCCTGCCCGGCGTCATCGACACGCAGGTGCATTTCCGCGAGCCCGGCCTGACCCACAAGGAAGACCTCGAATCGGGCTCGCTCTCCGCTGTGATGGGCGGCGTCACCGGCGTCTTCGAAATGCCCAACACCAATCCGCTGACCACGACGCGCGAAACCTTCGAGGCGAAGATCGCCGCCGGCGCCGGCCGCATGCACTGCGACTTCGCCTTCTTCATCGGTGGCACGCACGAGAATGTGGCGCAGCTGTCCGAGCTCGAACGGCTGCCCGGCTGCGCCGGTATCAAGGTGTTCATGGGATCGTCGACCGGCTCGCTCCTCGTCCCCGACGACGACGGCGTCGAGGCCATCCTCCGCGCCATCTCCCGCCGCGCCTCCTTCCACTCCGAGGACGAGTATCGGCTCGAGGAGCGCAAACCCCTGCGCGTCCCCGGCGACCCCTCCTCGCATCCGGTCTGGCGCGACGTCGAGGCCGCGATGATCTCGACGCGCCGCCTTGTGGCCCTGGCCCGCAAGACCGGCAAGCGGGTCCACGTCCTCCACATCTCCACCGCCGACGAGATGGTCTTCCTCGCCGCTCACAAGGATGTGGCGAGCGTCGAGGTCACCCCGCACCACCTCACCCTCGACGAAACGGCATACACCCGCCTCGGCACCTACGCGCAGATGAACCCGCCGGTGCGCGACAAGGCGCATCGCGAGGGCATCTGGGCGGGTGTCCACAACGGGGTCGCTGACATCCTCGGTTCCGATCACGCCCCGCACACGCGCGAAGAGAAGGATCACGCCTACCCCGCGTCGCATTCCGGCATGACCGGCGTGCAGACTCTGGTGCCGATCATGCTCGACCATGTGAACGCCGGCCGCATGACGCTCCAGCGCTTCGTCGACATGTCGAGCCACGGCCCGAACCGCCTGTTCGGCATTGCGAACAAGGGCCGCATCGCGGTCGGCTACGATGCCGACCTCACTATCGTCGACCTGAAGCGCCGCGAGACCATCACCAATGAGTGGGTGAAAAGCCGCGCCGGGTGGACGCCCTATGATGGCGTCACCGTCACCGGCTGGCCGGTCGGCACCATCGTGCGGGGCAATATGGTGATGTGGCAAGGCGAACTCGTCACCCCGTCGCAGGGCCAGCCGATGCGCTTCCTCGAAGCCCTCTGAGTTGTCTCGACGATGGAACCGCACTGAGGTGTCATCCCTGCGCAAGCAGGGACCCACGTCGCCACCTGCGCAGGTTTCGAGTTGGGTCCCCTGAACTCACGCGACAAGTGCAACACCTGCCAAGGTGTTGCTGCGATGGGACAATGCTATGAACAGGTGAGCCTGCGTGAGCGGGTGGAGATCGGGATATTGCGGCATTCGGGGATCTCGATGCGGCAGATCGGCAGGGCGCTGGGTCGGTCGGCGTCGACGATCAGCCGGGAACTGGCGCGCAATGCGCGGCCGACCAAGCAATGGTGCGGACCCTATGAGGGGGAGCGGGCGCATGATCTGGCGCGGCGGCGGCGTTGGGATGCACGGTTCAAGCTGGCACGCCAGCCGGACCTGTGCGGCCTAGTCAGGGACGGCCTTGCGATGGGACGATCACCCGAACAGATCGCCGGCCGGCTGGCGCGCGAGCACGGTAGGCCAGTGATCAGCCACGAGTCCATCTATCGGTTCGTTTATCACCGCTCGGCCCAGAAGGACTACTGGCACCGGCTGCTGCCGCGCGCCAAGAGCCGGCGGGGGCAACTGGGCAAGCGCGGCGGCTCGCCGGCCAGCCGGATGAGCCGGCGTCGCGCCCTCGCGGCTCGTCCCGCCGAGGCCAGCGATCGGACCATTCCGGGCCACTGGGAGGCCGATCTGATGGGCTTTTCCAAGTATGGCCAGTATGTGCTGGTCACCCACGAACGCAGCTCGCGCCTGCTCAGGGTCGAACGCCTCCCCGACAAGACCGCCATGAGCGTGAGAACCAGGCTCTCGGACTGGCTCACGACCCTTCCAAAGCCATTGCGCCGCAGCCTGACCTTCGACAACGGCACCGAGTTCGCCCTGCACTACAAGCTCAGTTGCAAGCTCAGCCATGGCACCTTCTTCTGCGATCCGCACGCGCCCTGGCAGAAGGGCGGCATCGAGAACGCCATCGGCCGCATGCGACGCACCCTGCCGCGAAAGTCCGATCTCGCGGCCATCACTCAGGATCAGCTCGACCGCCTCGTCGCCGCCTACAACGACACCCCCAGAAAATGCCTTGCCTTCCGAACCCCCACCGAGGTCTTCTCAGACATCATCAACCGTGCTGCACTTCAACCGTGACTCCACCTCCCTGCGTTCGCAGAGATGACACGTTGTGGAACGACCTTCCGACCGGCCTATGGCACAGGCGCGGTCTACTGCAGCGAGCGCATCAGGTTGTATTCGCCATGCCGGATGCGTTCCGGCAGGCTGGCGATCAGCTCGGCGGTGAGGTTCTCGCCGTGATGCTCCACCATCGAGGTGATTGCGGCAAACAGCGACGCATGGGCGAGCGCCAGCGAGGCGACGCCGTCATCCTCGGCCTCGTTCCAGGCTTCCGCCACATATTCGAGCGCCACCTGGCGCTCCTCGCGTTCTTCGGTGGCGATGGCGTCGAATCCTGAAACGGTCATGAGAGTCTTGCTGAGCTTCATGCGAACCGGGTTAGCACGCGAGGCGAGTCGCTGCTCCCGAGTCGTCGCCAAAAGGTTAACGAGGGGTCGGCAATTATCCTTAACCGCGAAACCGGCGGTTCATTCTGCGTAGCGGGTGTGTATATCGCGGGCGGTTTTCTCGGCCTCGACCAGCAGGCGGGTCATCGCCTGGTCGGCCGATACCGTGCAGACCCGGTACAGTCGGGAATAGGCCGCAAAGCCCGCATTGAAGGCGCCGGCCAGCCGCTGCTTGCGGTCCTCGTCCGGCTGGTCGAGCACGATCAGGTCACCCATCTCGGCCCGCCAGTCGGCCCCACCCTCCGGCCGGCACAGCGGCTGCAGGAAATACAGGCTGCCCATGATCTCGCTCAGCCGCTCCATCTCTTCCTGGTACGGCGGATCGACGGCGAGGGCAGGGGCGGCCAGGAGGCCGAAAAGGGTCGCAGCGAGAAGCGGAGCAATGCGCATGCCGCCTTGTTACGCGAGCCACGCCGCCGTCTCAACTGCGATCGAACAGCCCGAACGCCTGCCCGAGCACCTCCGACAGGTGCGGCGTGGTGCTCAGCCTAGCCTCCTCGCCCCGCCGAACCCATTGCCATGCGGCTATCTCGTCGTTGGGCGCGATGTCGCCGTCGAACACTTCGGTACCGAACACCTGCAGGCGGAAGCGGCTCTCGCCCAGCACCAGCCTCGCGACCGGTCGCAGCGCGGCGACCCGCAGTCCCAGTTCCTCCCGCAATTCCCGCGCCGCGCAGTCCTCCGCCGTCTCGCCGGGCTCGAGCCGGCCGCCGGGCAGGCTCCACGCCCCTTCCCACGGCGCCCTGGCGCGCTGGATCAGCAGCACCTGCCCGGCTCGCAACAGGGCGACACTCGCGGCGTTGGGCGGCAGATCGAATTGATGGACCATGGCGAACCCTCGCCGTTTGCCTCCCCGCCCGCAAGCGCCTAACTATTCATGCCGAAGGAGCCAACAGCATGTGCGGACGCTACGCCTCGACCCTGCCGCCCGAGATGATGACCGAGCTCTTCCACCTGCTCAACCAGATCGACTATCCGCCGCGCTACAATATCAGCCCCACCGAGCCGATCCCGGTGATCTGGGAGCAGATGGGGCGTCGCACCATCCAGCTGGTGCGCTGGGGCTTCATCCCCAACTGGGTCAAGGATCCGCGCGAGTTCACGCTGCTGATCAACGCCCGCGCCGAAACCATGCGCGAAAAGCCGAGCTTCCGCGACGCCGCGCGCAACGGCCGCTGCATCGTGCCGGCCACCGGCTACTACGAGTGGATGAAGGGGCCCGATGGCAGCCGCCGGCCCTACTACATCACCATGCAGGACGATTCCCCGATTTCCTTCGCCGGGCTCTACTCGCAATGGGCCGGCCCGAACGGCGAGGAGATGGACACCGCCTGCATCGTCACCGTCGAGCCCAACCTCGAGATCAGCTCGATCTACGACCGCATGCCGGCCATCCTGACGACCCCTCGGCAGATCGACGACTGGCTGAACACCGCCGCGATCGAGCCGCGCGACGCCGCGCAACTCACCATGCCGCTCCCACCCGGCGCCCTGAAGTACCACCCCGTCGGAAAGGCCATAGGCCGCGCCGACAGCGAGGGCGAGGAGCTGATCCGCCCCTTGACCCCGGACGAGCTCGCCGCCGAACCCGAGCCCAGGCCGAAGCGCAAGAAGGCTGCCAGCGGCGGCGGTGAGCAGTTCGACCTGTTCTAGAAAATCCCGAACGCCCCCAGCGCGTCGCCGATCGCCTCTTCCTCGTAGCCGAGGTGGCTGAGCAGCACGCGCTCCAGAGCCCTGTAGACCGTTACCGCATCGTCGAATCGCGACTGCCCCGGTTCGTCGGCCAGCGCCGTCAGCGCATCGATCAGCCGCAGCAGCAATTCATGCACCACCACGTGCTCGGCCCGCAGCCGGTCGGCGATGGCCCGAAACGCCTCGCCCTGCGCTGCAATCGCCGGAAACACCGCTTCGTCCTCGATCGAGTGATGCACATGGACGATCTGGCAATGCTGGCCGCACAGGTTGCCGAAGCGGCGGTAGTTGGCGACCATTGCCAGACCCGTGGCCTCGGCGGCCGCCGCTTCAGCCGAAACCTGACCCTTGGCCGCACGCTCGATCAGCACCGCGAGCGTCTTCATGTTGCCGCGCAGGTGGTCATGCACCTCCTTGAGGTGCTCGCCGGGTGCGCGCTGCGCCGGCGTCAGGTTCGGGATGCGGATCGGGGCCGGCCGCGTGGCGTCGTCGAGAAACTGGATGTCGAGAAGCATGCCGGCGGACATGGGCCGCGCGGGCAAAACCGTCAAGACGCCACCAAAAGGTGACCTGCCGGACGCTCAGCCCAGCATCTTGCCCGGGTTGAGGATCCCGTTGGGATCGAGCGCCAGCTTGATCGCCCGCATCATCTCGAGCGCCACCGGGTCCTTCACCTGTTTGAGCAGCTCTGTCTTGAGCTGCCCGATGCCGTGCTCGGCCGAGACCGAGCCATGCAGCCTCTGCACGACGTCGTAGATCGCGGCGTTGGCGTCCTTTTCCCGGGCCATGAAGTCCCTGGGGTCGGCCCCCACCGGCTGGGTGAAGTTGAAATGGATATTGCCGTCGCCCATGTGCCCGAACGGGCAGGCGCGCACCCCGGGAATGGCCCGCTCCACCGCCGCCGTGCCTTCCGCTAGCAGCGCCGGCACCGCGCCGATGGGCACCGAGACGTCGTGCTTGATCGAGGCGCCTTCCTTCGATTGCACGTCGCTCATCTGCTCGCGCGCCGCCCACATGGCGACCCGCTCGGCCTCCGACTCCGCCACCATAGCATCCGGCACCAGCCCTGAACCGAGCGCTTCCTCCAGTGCCGCCTGCAACGCGCCCGGCGTTCCACCCTTCGGCCGGCTGACCTCGGCCAGCACATACCAGGGCGACAGGCTGGCGCTCGGGTCGCGGGCCAGCATGGCATGCTTGAGCTGCAGGTCGATGCCGAAGCGGTTGATCAGCTCGTACGCCGTCAGCTGCGTGCCGACCCGTCCGCGCAGCAGCCCGAACAGTTCGAGCGCCACCGCGGGGCTCGGGACATTCACCAGCGCCGTCTCCTGCGCCTCGGGCATTGGGAACAGCTTCAGCGTCGCCGCCGTGATGAACCCAAGCGTCCCCTCCGACCCCACCAGCAGGTCCCTGAGGTCATAGCCGGTATTGTCTTTTCTGAGCGAGTTCAGCCCATTGTACAGCCGCCCGTCGGCCAGCACTGCCTCGACGCCCAGCGTCAGTTCGCGCGCATTGCCATAGGCCAGCACCTGCACGCCCCCGGCATTCGAGCTCAGCACGCCGCCGATCCGCGCCGAACCCTGCGAGGCGAGCCACAGC
>QLAH01000296.1_pt1 | contig 33027 bp, 28 predicted proteins | sample 4693081 | NCBI WGS metagenome assembly QLAH01 (sample SAMN09425401, study PRJNA476045) | Lake water metagenome, whole genome shotgun sequencing project. | reverse complement strand
GTGACCTCCTCCACCCTGGACGCCACCGCCTCCGCCCCCCTGGTTCCCGGCAGCGATGCCACCGCGGCGTTCCGTGCCGCCTACGAGAACCGCTACACCTGGGCGCCCCCATGTTCCTGGTTCTCGACAACTACGACAGCTTCACCTTCAACCTGGTGCAGTACCTGGGCGAACTGGCGGCCGAACATCCTCTGGCGGCGGACCTGCGGGTGGAACGCAACGACGCCCTCACGCTGGATGCGATCCGGGAACTGGATCCGGCAGCGATCCTGATCTCCCCCGGCCCCGGGGATCCCGACCAGGCGGGGGTGTGCCTGGAGGTGCTGCGGGAGCTGGGACCCAGCGTGCCGATCCTGGGGGTGTGCCTCGGGCACCAGTGCCTGGCTCAGGTGTTCGGCGGCCGGGTGGTGCGGGCGAAGGAACTGATGCACGGCAAGACCTCTCCGGTGCACCACGGCGGCATGGGCGTGTTCGCCGGCCTGCCCGATCCGCTCACCGCCACCCGATACCACAGCCTGATCGCCGAGCGCGAAACCCTGCCCGACTGCCTGGAGATCACGGCCTGGCTGGAGGACGGCACGATCATGGGCCTGCGACACCGGGACCATCCCCATCTGCAGGGGGTGCAGTTCCACCCCGAGAGCGTGCTCACCCAGGACGGCCACCGGCTGCTGGCCAACTTCCTGCAGGAGGCCGCCGCCCATCACTGCTAGCTTCGCGCCATAGACCCGGGCCGGAGCCCGCAGCGATTTCATGGCCTTCGCCGCCCGTTCCGCCCTGGCCCTGGCCACCACCACCGCCCTGCTCACGCTGCTGCCCACTGCAACGCCCCCCGGCCGCGCCCAGAGCGGCGGTGTGACGATCACCAGCTACGGCCACAGCGCCCTGCTGATCCAGGGGGGCGGAGCGCGGGTGCTGCTGAATCCGTTCCGGGCCGTGGGCTGCGCCGCCGGCCTGGCGGAGCCGCGGGTGGGCGCCGATGTGATCCTGGCCAGCAGCACCCTGCGCGACGAAGGGGCGGCCGGCGTGGCCAGCGGCCGGATGCTGGTGAAACCCGGCTCCTACCGGGTGGCGGGACTCCAGATCGAAGGGATCGCCGCCCCGCACGACCGGGTGGGGGGCAAGCGCTTCGGGCTCTCCACCCTCTGGCGCTGGAAGCAGGGGGGCCTTGATTTCGCCCATCTCGGCGGCACCGCCGGGCGCATCAGCCCCTCGGACAAGGTTCTGCTGGGTCGCCCCGATGTGTTGATCATCGGCGTGGGCGGCGGGGCCAAGGTGTACACGGGCAAGGAAGCGGCTGAAGTGGTGCGCGAGCTCCAGCCCCGCCGGGTGATTCCGGTGCAGTACCGCAGCGCTCCGCCCAGCGAAGGCTGCGACGTGGGCTCGGCCGAGCCCTTCCTCCAGGCGATGGCGGGCACCACGGTGCGGCGCAGCGGCCGCAGCCTCTCGCTGGTGCCGCCCCTCGGCGACAGCATGGTGATCGAACTGATGCGCTGAGCCCGGCGGGCCGATGGCCGCCGGGGTCGTCAGCCGTCGATCTGCCGGTAGGCCGCCCAGAAGCGCTCCATCTGTTCCGGGGTGCCGAGGCTCACCCGCAGGCTGCCGTCGATCTGGGGCTTGCCGGCCATCGAACGCACCAGGATGCCGGCCTCCCGCAGCTCCCGCTCCACCTCGACCACCGGCCTCCGCGGCCAGAGCAGCAGGTAGTTGCCACCCGCCACGTGGTGCTCCACCCCTGCCTCCCGCAACCGGGTCACCAACCAGTCGCGGGCTCGGAGAACCTCGGCCACATAGGCGTCGATGTAGGCCTGATCAGCCAGGGCGGCCCGGGCGGCCGTGACCGCGAAGCTGTTCACGTCGTACGGACCGGTGACCCGGCTGACCCGATCCACGAGGGCGGCCGCACCGATGGCAAAACCGATCCGCAGGCCGGCGATGCCGGCGGTCTTGGAGAGGGAGCGCAGCACCAGCAGGTTGGGATGGCGGGCGAAGGGATCACCGCCCGCTGCGGCAGCGTCCGCCAGCAGCGGCGGCAGCACGCTGTCGCCGGTGAAGGCCTCGTAGAGCTCATCCACCACCACCAGGGTTCGCGGGGCAGTGGCCGCCAGGGCCAGCACGTCGGCAGCTGGCAGGCGGGTGCCGGTGGGGTTGTTGGGGTTGCAGAGCAGCAGCAGCCGCGGCACCGCACCGCTGGCGTCGGGGGCCAGGGCCGCGCGGATCTCCGCCAGCGGGAAGGCAAAGCCGGGCATCCGATGCGGCAGCGCCTCGATCGCCATCCCCTGCATGCGGGCGCAGGGGGCGTAGTAGCCGAAGGTGGGCGAGGTGGTGAGCAGACGATCACCCGCGGCGCCGTAGGCCTGGAACACCGCATGGATGGCGGCGTCCACACCGTTGAACACACCGATGTGGCTGGGCGTGAGGCCGCCGCCGGCAGGGGTGCCGGGCGGCACGAGCGCGGCGATCACGTCCTCCCGCAGGCCGTCGTACTCGGGATAGATGGCGTAGTGGTCCGCGGGGATGGCCCGGATCGCCTCCACCACCTTCGGGCTGGGCCCGACGGTGTTCTCGTTGAAATCGAGCCGCAGCAGCCCGCGGCGTCCCTCGAGCGGGGCGCTGTAGGCCTGCAGACCCTCCACCTCGGGGCGGGCCGGGGGAACACCGGATCGATCCATTTCCTGAACGTAGGTGGCGGCGGCTACATCCGCTCCAGCGTCTCGATCCCCAGCAGCCCCAGGCCCAGCTTGAGGGTGTCGGCCGTGAGGCGGCAGAGGGCGAGGCGCGAGCCGCGGGAGGGCTCCTCGGCCTTCAGCACCGGCACCTGGTCGTAGAAGCGGTTGAACACCTGGCTGAGTTCGAACAGGTAGGTGCAGAGTCGATTGGGCAGCAGGTCGGTCTCAACCTCGGCCACCACAACGTCGAACTTGAGCAGCTCGCGCACCAGGGCCCACTCCTGCGGCTCCATGAAGGTCAGCGGATCGGGGAAGCCGACGGCAGCATCACCAGCACCGCCATCACCCGCGAGAGCGCCGCCCAGTTCGCCGCCCCTGCGGGCAATGCCGGCGATGCGCACCAGCGCATAGAGCAGATAGGGCGCGGTGTTCCCCTGCAGCGCCAGCATGCGGTCGAAGCTGAACTGGTAATTGGTGATCCGGTTCTGGCTGAGGTCGGCATACTTCACCGCCGCCAGGCCCACGGTGGTGGCCACCTGGTGGATGAAGGCCTCGTCTTCCGTGCGCTCCTCCTCCGCCAGCCGGCGGCGCAGGTCGGCCTCGCAGCGCTCCACCGCCTCATCGAGCAGATCCCTGAGCCGCACCGTGTCACCGGCGCGGGTCTTGAGCTTCTTGCCGTCCTCGCCCTGCACCAGGCCGAAGGGCACGTGCTCGAGGCTCGCCCCGGCCGGGAGCCAGCCGGCCCGGCGGGCCACCTGGAACACGCCGGCGAAATGATTCGCCTGGCCGGCATCGGTGACGTAGATCACCCGCCGGGCCCCGTCGCCTTCGGGGGGCGCTGCCAGCCGGTAGCGGATCGCCGCCAGGTCGGTGGTGGCGTAGTTGAAGCCGCCGTCGCTCTTCTGCACGATCACCGGCAGGGGAGCCCCCTCTTTGCCGCTCACTCCCTCCAGGAACACGCACTTCGCCCCCTGGTCCACCACCAGCAATCCCGCGGCCTCCAGGTCGGCCACCACCGCCTGCAGGTAGGGGTTGTAGAACGATTCACCCCGCTCGCTCAAGGAAATGGCGAGCCGGTCGTAGATCTTCTGGAATTCGCGGCGCGACTGGTCGCACAGCAGCCGCCAGGCCCTCAGCGACTGGGGGTCACCGCCCTGAAGCTTCACCACCTCCTCGCGCGAGGTGATCTGGAAGGCCTGGTCGTCGTCGAAGCGCTTCTTCGCTTCGCGATAGAAGGCCACCAGATCGCCGAGATCCACCGCATCCGCCGTGGTGAGGGCCTCGGGTGCCACCTGCTTGAGATGGGTGATCAGCATGCCGAACTGGGTGCCCCAGTCGCCCACGTGGTTGAGGCGCAGCACCGGGTGGCCGCGGAACTCCAGCACCCGCGCCAGGGCATCGCCGATGATCGTGGAGCGCAGGTGGCCCACGTGCATCTCCTTGGCGATGTTGGGGCTGGAGAAATCCACGATCACCGGAGCCGCAGCGCCCACAGCGCCGCCGCTCTCCGCCTCGTCCGCCACCGAGGGGACCCCGAGGCGCGGGTCCCCCAGGCGTGCGCGCACCTCCGCCGCCAGCAGCTCCGGACGGAGCGTGAGGTTGAGGAAGCCCGGACCGGCGATCACCGGCTCCAGACAGATCTCTGCGAAGCCCGGCTCGGCCGCCAGCTGCGCCACGATCGCCTCGGCAATCTTCCGCGGCGGCAGGCCCAGGGCGCGGGCCAGGCCGAGGGCGCCGTTGGACTGGAAGTCGCCGAACTCCGGCTTGCTGGCGGGCGCCAACTGGGGATCCAGAGGCGCCCCGGCCTCGCGGGCGGCGGCCGCCGCCTCCGGAAACGCCCGCTCCAGGGCCGCGCGCAGCTGACGTTCGAGGGCGTGGGCGAGGCGGAGCATGGGGCGGGGAGGGGGTGAGCCGATCGGGTGCCCGAGGCGCAGGCACAACCCCGATCATCCCCCGCAGCCTGAAACTGCGGCCCGGCGGGGCAGGGCCACGCCCGATCCGCTTCGATGGAGAGCGGTCGGTGGACGACCTGTCCCCGGGAGATCGCTGCCACGATGGAGTTCGCGAACGTCGTCTTCTACGGACGGCTGGGGGAGCAGGCCCTGGCGATGTTCAACCTCGCCGGTGAACTGCCGCGCTGGCGCGGAGCCAAGGTGCTCGACTGTCCCGGCGGTCCGGGCTCGCTGTCGGCGGTCCTGCGCGGCGCAGGAATCGAGGCGACCGCCGTCGATCCGCTCTATGCCCTGGCGCCTGAGGAGCTGGAGCGGCGGGCCCTGGCAGATCTCGATCTCACCATGGCCACCCAGGCCGCCAGCGGCGATCTGCGCGCCGATTTCGATCTCGACGCCTGCCGGCAGGAGCATCTGCTGGCGTTGGAGGCGTTCCTGGCCGACCGGCGGGCCCACCCCGGGCGCTACCGGGCCGCATCCCTGCCACAGCTTCCCTTCGCCGATCGCAGCTTCGATCTGGTGCTCTGCGGCCACCTTCTCTTCTCCTACGCCCCGCGGGCCGACGGAGGCCTGATGGCCGGCGCGGGGCTGGATCTGGACTGGCACCGCCAGGCCCTGGCGGAGCTGTGCCGGGTGAGCCGGCAGCAGGTGCGCCTCTATCCCGCCCACACAATCGACCTCCAGGCCCGCCGCCATCCCTACGCCGCCGCCCTGCTGGCGGCTCTGCCACCGGGCTGGCAGGGCCGCTTCACCGCCAGCAGCTACGACCAGGGCCACCAGGGCTGCACCGACGGCCTCCACCTGGAGCGATGCGATGACTAGGACGCGAGGCCGAGTTCACGCTCCATGCCGGCCACCACCACATCGGCCACCAGCTGGATGCGGAAGCGGCAGTGCTGGGTGGCGCTCACATCGAAGCGGCCATGCTCCCAGTACTTGTTGCTGCCGGCACCGCCGCCGCAGAGGCCGAAGTACTCGCAGCTGCGACGGCACAGGTCCACGCCGGAGGCGATCTCAGTCTGCACCCGCCGGAACTTCTCGGTGGCGGCCAGCTGTTCAAGGCTGTGCTGGCGCACGTTGCCGAAGCTGAAGTCGCCGTACTCCGCTGTCGCCACCGACAGCAGCTCGGGATCGAAGGTGGAGACGTTGCCGTGCACATCCACGTTCACGATCGCGAAGGGCCGGTTCATGTCGGTGAAGCTCAGGCGATCGCCGCTGCAGGCCAGGCTGGTGACACCATCGAACTCACGGATCCGCAGACCCTCCGGATCGGCCTGAGCGCGCTGCCAGAACACCTCCAGAAAGGCGCGGTAGCGGGCCTCCAGCGCCAGCTGTTCGCCGCCGTCGGCCTCGAGGCTGGAGCGGGCGTTGCTGCCCTCGGTCTCCTCCATGTTGAAGCCCACATCGCGGATGCCGTTCTCCAGGAAGAAGTCGGCCATCGCGGCGGCGTGATCGAGGGACTCGGAGGTGAGCACACAGATCACCTGGAAGGGGATGGTCCGGCGCTGCAGCCAGCCGATGCCGCGCATCACCGCGGCATGGGTGGGCCGCCCGGTGCGGGTGAGCCGGTGAGCGTCGTGCAGGAACGCCGGACCATCCATGCTCACACCCACGTGGATGCCGTTGCGCTCGAAGCAGTCGCACCAGGCCCCGTCGATCGTGGTGGCGTTCGTCTGCAGCGACTGCACGATCGTGTGCGGCGGCAGGCCGCGCCGCTCCAGCAGGAGCCGGATCCGCTCCGTGGCCTCGTCGTAGAAGGCGATCGTCATCGTGAGCGGCTCGCCGGCATGCCAGAGCAGGGTGAAGTCGCCCTCGAACCAGGGGCTCTCCAGCACCCGCTCCAGCGCCGCCTCCAGCACCTCGAAGGAGAGCCGGCTGCGGTTGCCCCGATCGGGGAGGTAGCAGTAGTCGCAGTCGAGGTTGCAGAAGGGGGTGGGCTGGATCACCAGCAGCCGCACCGGTCCCGCCAGGTGGGTGCGCAGGTCGTTCACGCCGCTGCGCTCACCAGTGGTTGCGGAAGCCACCCCCACCACCGTTCCGCCAGGCGGCGCCACCACCACCGTTCCGCCAGCCCCCGCCATTGCGGAAGCCGCCGTTCGCAAAGCCGCCATTGCGGAAACCGCCGTTGTAGAAGCCGCCGTTACGGAAACCACCGTTGTAGAAGCCTCCGTTGCGGAAGCCGCCGTTTCCCCAGCCGATGCCGGGGCCGTTCACGAAGGTGTAGGCCAGCTGGTCATCGGCGGCTGGACTCCCCTGTTCGCCATCGGGCTGCCGGTCGCGCACGGCCTCCTGGATGCGCTTCAGGCGTGCCTCCAGGCCCACCGCCGCGGCGGTGGGCTCAGGGGACGGAAGCATCGCCAGAGCTGCCGCTCCCTCCGGGGGCAGGGCCAGCAGCAGCAGCAGACCGAGCAGGGGAGGGCGGGACGGAAAGGCCATCGTTGCGGTCCGAGGTAGGGCGGAGGAGGCGGGGAAGAGACGGGCGGAGGGGAACGGGCGTCAGCGAGCGGGCTTTGGCGGTAAGGGCCTCAGCGCCTCCACGGTGGTCAGCACCATCTGGAACACCTCCCGAATCTGATCGGCCGGCAGCTCGCGCACACCACCCGGGCCGACCCAGCGGTGCACCGTCGCGACGGCACGGGGATCCCCGTCGACGTAGGCCTGCATCCAGCGGGCGATCGCCAGGTTCACCAGATTGCGGAACTGGGAGTCGTTCTCCGGCACCATGCACGAGACGGCGTAGGTCTCGAAGGGCTCCTCGGGGGTGAGGGCCATGCCGGTGAGCCCCCGGGCCTTGACCATTCCCGCCAGCAGGGTGCTGTCGGCGATCACGCCATCGACCCGGCCCGCCTGCAGGGCATCGACGGCCGCCCCCAGATCGGGAACATCCACCGCCCGGGCCTCGGGCTGGATGCCCCCCAGCTCCGTGTCGGCGAGGGAATCTTCCACTACGGCGATGCGGCGGCCCCGCAGAGAGGCCGGGGAACCATCGATCCTGCCGGTGGGGGCCAGCACCCGCAGGCCGGAGACGGCGATCGGCAGCGAGAAATCCACCACCCCATCCGCGGCCCAGGTGAACGGCACGCCGCACACCAGGTTGAACGACCCGTTGGCCACTCCCTCCACCAGGCCCCGGGGGTCGCTGGTGGGAACCACCCGGACGTTCACCGGCCGGCCCACCGCGCTGGAGATCTCGGCGGCGATGACGCGGCCCACATCCACTCCGTATCCCGTCCATTCGCCGGAGCTGTCCTGGAACACCAGGGGCGGCAGACCGCCCGTGGCGCCCATCACCAGCTCACCCGTGCGGGCCGCCCGCGCCACCACCCCCTCGGCATGGGCGGGCAGGGCGACCGTGACGGCGCTCAGCAGCAGGGCCAGGGATGACAGGCGGTGGAGCAGGGAGCGCGCGGAACGGCGGGAGCGCAGCACAGGCGGAAGCGGCGAAGGCCGTGGTCAATCTGGCCAGGGCGCCGCGATGGGGCCACCGCCCGTGCGGGTGGTGCGGTGTTTCTTCACGCAGGCGGCCTCGCTCAGGCCAGAACCGGGGCGAACCGCATCGACAGGTCGAGCCAGGGGCTGCGGGTCACCGGTGCACTGGTGGAGATCAGGTCGATGCCGGTGCCGGCATAGGCCCGCAGCACCTCCGGGCTGATGCCGGAGGCCTCCAGCACCACCGGCGCCCCGCGCTCGGCGGCCAGCTGTCGCAACCGCGGCACCAGGGCCGCCAGGTCGGCGGGGCTGAACTCATCGAGCAGAACCCCGTCGGCGCCGGCCCGCACCGCCGCCGCCGCCTCCGCGGCCGTCTCGGCCTCGACGATCAGCCGGCAGGGCCAGGGTGCCTCGGCCCGCACCGCCGCCACCGCCGGCCCAACGCCGCCGGCCCAGGCCAGGTGGTTCTCCTTGAGCATGGCGGCATCGTCGAGGCCCAGGCGATGGTTGCGGCCGCCGCCGCAGCGCACGGCGTACTTTTCCAGCAGCCGCAGCCCGGGAGTGGTCTTGCGGGTGTCGGCCAGGGCGACGCCGCTGCCGGACAGTTCCGCGACCAGCGCGGCGGTTGCCGTGGCGATCCCCGAGAGCCGCATCGCCAGGTTGAGGGCGGTGCGTTCCCCCGCCACCAGCGCCGTGGCGCTGCCTTCCAGCTCCAGCAGCCGCTGGCCGGGCTGCACCCGCTCACCATCGGCCACCTGCAGTTGCACCACAACCCCTGGATCCAGCTGGCGGAACAGCGGCTCCACCAGCACACCGCCGCAGAACACCCCGGCCTGCTTCGCCTGCCAGGAGGCCCGGGCGCTGCGCCCCTGCAGCGCCGGGGCCGAGAGATCGCCGCGACCCAGGTCCTCCAGCAGCCAGCTCCGGAGCATGGGCTCCAGGGCCAGGAGGCTCAGTCCACCGAGGGGCGGCGGGGAGGCAGCGGACACAGGCGTCATGGGGCGGGGCTCAGCGGAGCTTGGCGCAGCCATCACCCTGGCGTCCGAGGGGAACGGGCCGGCGCGCGCCATGGAGCACGGCTCCGGCGGCGAGCGCCAGGGGCAGCCCCAGCACCTCGGCTGCGGTGGTGGCCCCCAGCCGCAGGGCATGGCCACTGGGGCTAGGTAACTGCCAGTGCCTGCCGAGCAGCCCCAGACGCTGAGCCGCCACTGCCCCCACGCCGCCCAGTGCCGCCAACCCCACCAGGGCCGTCAGAGCGAGGGCCACCACGGCCAGCACCCGACCCGGCGGCGCCGGACGGCGTGCTCCGGCGACGGCACCGGCCGCCGCCAGGGCCCCCAGCAGCGCTCCCCAGCGACAGCCCCAGCCCAGCAGGTCGAGGGGGCGGATCGGCTGATCGATGCTGAACGGCGCCAGCAGCCCACCAAGAGCGGTGGCCGCTGTCAGGCCGGCCAGCACCCCGGCGGCCAGGGTGCCCGTGGCCAGGGACTGGCGGCGGTTCATGGTGCCGGGGGCGCAGGCACGATCCAGCCCGAGCGCAGAAGGGGCTGCAGACGATCGAAGGCGGGGTCCATCCCGGGCTGGAGCCAGGTCGGACCGGGCCGGGGAATCGCCAGCGGCCGCACCGGTCCGAGCAGCGGCTCCAGGGCCGCGGGACCGGCCGCGGCAGGGGGCCAGCCCCCGGGGAGCAGGCGCACGATCCGGTTCCCGGGCCCGAGGATGCGATCCCGGGCGGCCAGATCCCTGGCACCGCGCACGCTCGCCAAGGTGTTGTCCACCAGACGCAGGTGGCGCAGGCGCACCGTGGGGGGATTCCAGCCCAGTCCACCCCCCACGAACAGATTGTGATCGAGCTGCACCTCGTCCACCGAATCCACCAGTAGTTTCAGCAGCACACTGGAGCTGGTGTCCAGGGGATCCGGGAGGCCGAGGAACACGTTGTCGCTCACCCGCACCGACCCCTCAGACATCGGTGAGAAGCTGAGCATCACGAAGGCATCGGCCACCAGGTTGCGCGCCAGCGAGAGCCCACGGGCCCGATCATCGACCTCGAAGGCGTCATCGACGGCCGCCCCGATCACGTTGGCCGCGGCTGTGTTGCCACCGCCTTGGGGAACAAGCTTGATCCCGTCGCCCGCTTCGCCGATCAGGTTGTGCTCCACCCGCAGGTCCTCTCCCCTCAGCCAGACCAGCGAACTGTTGGAGTAGTGATAGATCTCCTTCCAGCTGAGCCAGCCGCTGCTGCGCCAGCGGGCCAGTGGCCAGGCATCGGCGAGGTTGTGGCGGATGGCGATGTCGCTGGCAACACGCAGGGTGGGTCTGTCGTTGATCGCCACATCGGCGCCACGGAACACATTGCCCTCTAGCCGCACATGGGCCGTGTCCCACAGCTGGATCGCCGCGAACACCGGATGCTCGAACACCAGATCGCGCACCTCCACCCAGGGGGCCTCCAGCCAGAGGCTGGCCACCTGATGACCGCCGGAGCGGGTGCGCAGCGCCCCCGGCCGCTGCACGGTGAAGCGCTCCGCCCGGGGCGGCCCACCTGAAGGGAGGCAGAGATCCAGGCGGCGGTCGGTGGCGAAGAAGGCGGGCCAGGCTCCGGGCCTGCGGCACACCTCTTCCAACTTCCCCCGCCTGGTGGCCCGGTAGGCCGGCACCCCATCCACCCGCAGGCCATCAACCCGCCAGCCGGTGGCGGTGACCCAGCGTCGGCCACCGAGGGAGCGCCAGCGCCAGCTGCGGGCCACGGGGGTGGCCGTCGCCCCGCTGATCACGGCCTTGCCCGGCTCCGCCGCCCGCAGCACCAGCGGCCTGCCGGGGCGTCCCCCTCGACGCACCCGCACCGACTCGTGGTAGGTGCCCGGCCAGATCAGCACGGTCTCCCCCGACTCCGCCAGATCCACCGCCCGCTGGAGGCTGCGCACCGCCAGCCGCCGGGTGCTGCCGGGGAAGCCATCGAAGCCGTCCGGCGCCACGTGCACGGTGCCGTAACGCAACCAGCGGGTGGGCAGCGGCAGGTAGAGGGCGGTGGCCCCCACGGTGAGGGCGAGCAGGCTCCCGTCCACCGCCCGTCGCGACAGCCTGCGGTCAGCCGCCCGGCGGGGGAGCCCCCTCATTTGCCGATGCAGAAGCGGGCGAAGACGCGATCCAGCACAGCCTCGCTCACCTCCTCGCCGGTGATCGCGCCGAGCCGCCCGGCGGCGGCCCGCAGGTCGATCGTCCAGAAATCCCAGGGCAAACCGCCCGCCGCGGCCTCCAGGCTGCGCGCCAGATCGCCCGCCGCGCCGGCGGCCAGATCCCGCTGACGGGCGTTGAGCGCCACGGCGAGCCCCTCGTGCTCCCCAGCACCGCAGCGCTCCAGCAGCCGGGTGGCCAGCTCGGCCTCGCCGTCGCCCTCGAGGGCGCTGATCACCACCTCAGCCGGCCCCTGCCGCCGCACCGCCAGGCGCTGCGCCTCGGTGAGGCGATCGGCCTTGTTGCCCACCACCAGCAGCGGCACCCCCGGCGGCACCAGGTCGCGCAACTCCTGATCGGCCGGCAGCCAGCCCTGGCTCAGGTCGTGGAGCAGCAGCACCACGTCGGCGGAGGCAAGGGCCGTGCGGCTGCGCTCGATCCCCAGCCGCTCCACCGGATCGTCCGTGGGCCGGATCCCGGCGGTGTCGAGCAGGGTGAGGGGAACGCCCTCGATCACCAGGTCGCTCTCCAGCAGGTCGCGGGTGGTGCCGGGGCGATCGGTCACGATCGCCCGCTCCCGCCGGGCGAGCCGATTGAGCAGGCTGCTCTTGCCCACGTTGGGCCGGCCCACGATCGCCACCCGCAGGCCTTCGCGCAGCAGTTCCCCCAGGCGGGCGTCCGCCACCAGCAGCTCCAGCTCCCCCTTCACCGCCTCCAGTTCGCGCACCAGGGCCGGGCCGTCCAGGGGCGGCAGCTCGTCTTCGAAGTCCACCCGCGCCTCCAGTTCCGCCAGGGCATCGAGCAGCCGTTCGCGCAGGCCACCGATCAGGCGCTGCAGACCACCGTCGATGCCGGCCATCGCCAGCTCGGCGGCACGGCGGCTGCGGGCGGCGATCATCTCGCCGATCGCCTCGGCGCGGGTGAGATCGAGACGGCCATTGAGGAAGGCGCGCTGGCTGAACTCCCCCGGGCCCGCGGGCCTGGCCCCGGCAGCGAGAACCAGATCCAGCACCCGGCGCACAGCCACCCTGCCCCCGTGGCAGTGGAACTCCACCACGTCCTCCCGGGTGAAGCTGCGGGGCGCCCGCATGAGCAGCAGCAGGGCTTCATCGACCCGCCGGCCGTCATCCGGATCGACGACATGGCCGTAGAGCACGCGATGGCTCTCCCACGCCTGCTGACCCGGCGCCTCGAACAACAGCCGTGCGATCGCTTCAGCCCGCGGGCCCGAAAGCCGCACGATCGCCACGCTTCCCTGGCCGGCCGCCACAGCGGTGGCGATGGCGGCGATGGTGTCGGACAGGGCGGCGGCGGCAGCGAGGCTCATGCCCCCAGCCTGCCAAGCGGGGGGACGCGCCGCCGGGTGGTGGGTTTCAGGGGCTACTGAGGCCCGGGAACACCATCAGATCGATGTGGCCGCCGGTTGGCTGGCGCCACTCCCGGAACTCCGCCGCCAGAGCCCTGTGCTCCTGGCGCAGGGAGCGAGACTCGAGATCCAGCAGACGCTGGTGCACCAGATCGAGGGTGTTGTCGATCAGTTGGGCAGCCTGTTCGGACGTCATGGCAGGGCTGGCGAGATGGGGGGAGACCCCGTAGTGGGCCGGTTGTAGAGGAGCCCTCTCGCTAGGGCTGTAGCGGCAGACACGGGCTGTCCTGGGCTGTCGGCGGATGCACACGGCTCCGGGATGGGGGCCCTCAGCCGATGCCGGTGCGGCAGAGATCGAGCACGTCAGCCATCGAGCGAATCTGATCCATCGTGGTGCGGAGCTGGGAGGCACTCACCAGTTCCACGCGCAGGTCGATGCGGGCCGGCTTGCCGGGGGTGGTGCGGACCCGGGCGTCGCTGACGTTGATGCGGTGATCGGAGAGGCGGGTGAGGATGTCCTTGAGCACGCCCACCCGGTCGAGCACCTCGATCCGCAGCCGCACCGGGTAGCGTCGGGTCGGGCTCTCGGCCTGGGGATTCCAGCGCACCGGCAGCCGGCGCTCCACCGGCACCTGGGCCACGTTGCCGCAGTCCTGGCGGTGGATGGTGATGCCGTGGTTGCCCAGGGCCACGCTGCCCACGATCGGCTCCCCCGGCAGCGGACTGCAACAGCCGCCCAGGCGGTACTCCAGCCCCTCCACCCCCAGGATCGGGCTTCCCCCCTGGGAGTGGACCGGTGTCGCCGGGCCGGCCGGCTGCGCCGCCACCACGCTGGCCGCCACCTCCTCGTTGCTGAGCGCCGGCGCGGCGGCGGCGGTGGCCAAGCGAATCTCCTCCCGCAGGCGGTTCACCAGCTGCTGCACCGTCACCCCACCGAAACCGAGGGCCGCCAGCAGATCTTCGGTACCCACCAGGTTGCAGCGACGCGCCACCTTGGCCATCGCCTCGCCATTGAGCAGCAGGTCGAAACCATCGCGGCCCAGCTCCCGCTCCAGCATCTCCGTACCGCGCTGGATGTTGTCCTCCCGGTGGCTGCGCTTGTACCACTGGCGGATCCGGTTGCGGGCGGTAGGGGTGGCGACGAAGTTCAGCCAGTCGAGGCTGGGGTGGGCCGTCTTGGTGGTGATGATCTGCACGAAATCACCGTTCTGCAGCGGCGTGGCCAGGGGGCAGAGGCGATCGTTGATGCGCACGCCCTGGCAGTGATTGCCCACTTCCGAGTGGATGCGATACGCGAAATCCACGGCGGTGGATCCCTTGCGCAGCCCCACCACATCGCCCTGGGGGGTGAATACGAACACCTCCTCGTCGAAGAGGTCTTCCTTGATCGAGGCCAGGAAATCGCTGCTGTCCTCGCCACCATCATCTTTCTGCCAGTCGACCATCTGGCGCAGCCAGTTGAAGCGCTCGGCATCGGTCCCGGCGGCCGCCGGCGACCCCCCCTCCTTGTATTTCCAGTGGGCGGCGATGCCGTACTCCGCCACCTGATGCATCTCGGTGGTGCGGATCTGCACCTCGATCGGCCGGTGGCGGCCGATCACCGCCGTGTGCAGCGACTGGTAGCCGTTGGGCTTGGGCAGGCCGATGTAGTCCTTGAAGCGGCCGGGGATGGGCCGGAAGGTGTCGTGCACCACCGCCAGCGCCCGGTAGCAGCTCTGCAGATCCGGGCAGAGGATGCGCACGGCCGCCACGTCGTAGAGCTCGTGGAAGGCCTTCTGCTGACGCTGCATCTTGCTCCAGATGCCATACAGATGCTTGGGCCGTCCGCTCACATCACAGCTGGCGAGTCCCACGGCGGCCAGCCGGTCGCGCAGCAGCTGCACCGTGACACCGAGCCGCTCCTCCCGCTCGCTGCGCTTGCTGGCCACCTGGCCCTGGATGTCGCGGAAAGCCTCGGGCTCGAGGATCTTGAAGGCCAGATCCTCCAGTTCCCACTTGAAACGGCCGATGCCCAGCCTGTTGGCGAGGGGGGCGTAGATCTCGCGGGTTTCGCGGGCGATGCGCTGCTGCTTCTCGGGCTTGAGGGCGCCGAGGGTGCGCATGTTGTGCAGGCGGTCGGCCAGCTTCACCAGCACCACCCGGATGTCGCTGGCCATCGCCAGGAACATGCGCCGCAGGTTCTCGGCCTGGGCTTCCGTTTTGTTGGTGAAGTGGATGCCGCCCAGCTTGGTGACCCCCTCCACCAGGGCGCGCACCTCGGCGCCGAAATGCTCCTCGATCTCCTGCGGCGTGACCTGGGTGTCCTCCACCACGTCGTGGAGGAAGCCGGCGGCGATCACGGCAGCGCTGGCTCCGATATCGCGCAGCAGATCCGCCACCGCGATCGGATGGATGATGTAGGGCTCGCCGCTGGCGCGGTACTGGCCCTCGTGCAGCTGGTAAGCGAAGTCGAACGCCGCCGCCAGCAACGCCTCGGTGTCGGTGGGACAGCACGTGCCGGCGCCAGGCGGCACGTGCTCGACGCAGCAGCGCAACCACTCAGGCAGGGGAACGCCGTAATCGGCCGGCCCCTGGATCGGCCGACGGCGTGCACTGGGCGCCGGGCCGGCGGATTCAGGCGGCGGCAGCACCTCCACGGGCGGCACAGGCACAGCCCGGGCGGAAGTGGCAGAGGTCTGCGTATCGGGAACCGCCCTGAGCATCCGACACCGCATGGTTCACCGATGGTAGGCAGGCGCGGTTACAACGCGCAGACCAAGGGCAAGCGGGCCGCCAAGCTGGGGGGCAGCTCCGGCCCCGTGCCGCCATGGACCAGTCCCCCGATCGGGTCCCACCCGTGCTGCAGCTCGCCGGGCTGAAGGTGCACTACCCGGGGGCCGAACACCCCACCCTCAACGGGCTCGACCTCGCCCTTGCCCCGGGCGACCGGCTGGCGCTGGTGGGGCCCTCCGGCTGCGGCAAGAGCACGGTGGCCCGGGCGGTGCTGCAGCTGCTGCCCCCCGGCAGCCGCTGCGAAGGCGGCCTGCTGCTGGCCGGCCGCGATCCGCGGACGCTGCAGCGCTCGGCCCTGCGCCAGTTGCGCGGCGAGGCGGTGGGGCTGGTGTTCCAGGACCCGATGACGCGCCTCAACCCGCTGCTCAGCATCGGTGAGCACCTGCGCGACACGCTGGCGGCCCATCGCCCGGCCTGGGGACGGCAGCGGGCGGTGGCGCGGGCGAAGGAGCTGCTGGCGCGGGTGGGCATCCCGCCGGAGCGCTACGGCAGCTATCCCCATGAGTTCAGCGGCGGCATGCGCCAGCGGGTGGCGATCGCCCTGGCCCTGGCCCTGGATCCGCCCCTGGTGATCGCCGACGAACCCACCACCAGCCTCGACGTGGCGGTGGCGGGGCAGGTGATGGCCGAACTGCGCGACCTGTGCGAGGAGAGCGGCAGCGCCCTGCTGTTGATCACCCACGATCTGGCGATGGCCGGCCGCTGGTGCGAGCGCATCGGCGTGCTCGACCAGGGAAAGCTGGTGGAGGAGGGGCCCAGCCTGCGGGTGCTCACGGCGCCGGCCTCACCCCTGGCGCAGCGGCTGGTGCAGGCCGCGCGGGAGCGGGAGGGCAGCCAGGCCACCGCTCCGGAGGCCACCCCCGTGCTGCTGGAGCTCGAGGATCTGCGCAGCTGGCATCCGCTGCCGTCGGTGCCGTGGCGCCCCCGCTGGCTGAAGGCGGTGGATGGGGTGAGCCTGCGGCTGCACCGAGAGGAGACGATCGGCCTGGTGGGCGCCTCGGGCTGCGGCAAGAGCAGCCTCTGCCGGGCGCTGATGGGGCTGGCGCCGGTGCGGGGCGGCAGCGTGCGGCTGGAGGGACAGGACCTGCGCCGGTTGCGGGGGCGGGCCCTGCAGCAGGCCCGGCGCCGCATCCAGATGGTGTTCCAGGACCCGCTGGCCTGCCTCAATCCCCAGATGGTGGTGGGGGAGGCGGTCGCCGATCCCCTGCTGATCCACGGGCTGGCGAACCGGGCCGAAGCCCGCGAACGCGCCCGCGCGGCCTTGGCGGCGGTGGGACTGGAACCGCCGGAGTCGTTCGAGCGCCGGTTGCCCCGCCAGCTCTCCGGGGGCCAGCAGCAGCGGGTGGCGATCGCCCGCGCCCTGATCCTCGAGCCGAAGGTGCTGCTCTGCGACGAGAGCGTGAGCATGCTCGACGCGGAGGTGCAGGCCGAGGTGCTGGGGCTGCTGAGGCGTCTGCAGCAGGAGCGGGGTCTGGGCCTGCTGTTCGTCACCCACGACCTGGCGGTGGCGAGCGGCTTCTGCCACCGGGTGATCGTGCTCGATGGTGGCCGGATCGTGGAGGAGGGTCCGGGAGCGGCGCTGCTGGCCCATCCGCAGGCGCCGATCACCCGGCGGCTGGTGGAGGCCTGCCCGCGCCTGCCCGAGGTGGCCTGATGCCCGGGCACCTGGCGCGGCTGCTGCGACTGTTTCTGCTGGCCAACGCCATCGGCGCCGGCGTGGGGGTGGGCATCTGGCTCTACGCCCGCGAGATCGACCTGATCACGAACCTGCGCCTCCAGTTGGCCACGGGCCTGCCCAGGGCCCTCGTGCTCCCGGTTCTGGGGCTGCTGGGCGGTGCGGCCGCCGGCGGGCTGATCGCCTTCGAGCCCGCCGCGCGGGGCTCGGGCATCGTGCACGTGCTGCTGTGGCTGCGGGGCCGGGCCGTTCCCCTGGGCTGGCGGGTGGCAGTGGTGAAGCTGCTGGCGAGCGGGCTGGCGATCGGCAGCGGCATCCCGGTGGGCCCGGAGGGTCCGTCGATCCAGATCGGCGCCTCGGTGGCCCGAGAGAGCGCTGATGCCCTGCATGGCGGCCGCCATCGACGGCTGGCGGTGGCGGTGGGCAGCGGGGCTGGCCTGGCGGCGGTGTTCCATGCGCCCCTGGGGGGCATCGCTTACATCCTCGAGGAGATGCTCGGGCGCAGCAGCCTGCGCACCAATGCGGTGGCTGCCTTCACCACGTTCATGGCCCTGGTGTGGACCCGGCTGCTCAACGAGCCGGGTCATGGACCGCTGCTGCTGCGCAACCTGGTACCGATCACTGAGGTGCCCAGCCGGGTGAACGAACTGCGGCTGGTCGACCTGCCGCTGCTGCTCGGGCTGGGGGTGGCGGCGGCCCTGCTGGCGCTCCCCTATCAGCGGGGCCTGCTCGCCCTGAAACGTCGCTTCGAGCGGCTGGTGCTGCCGCCGTGGAAGCTGCTGCCGTTGCTGGGCCTGGCGATGGGGGCGCTGGGGGTACTGCTGCCACCGGCCTTCGATGACGCCGACCACCTCAGCTTCGCGGCCCTGGCCGGGATGAACGGCCCTCTCGAGGCGCTGCGGGTGCTGCTGATCCAGGGGCTGGGCACGGCGGTGGCGGTGGCGGCCGACGCTCCCGGCGGCTTCCTGGCCCCCGCGCTGGTGGTGGGAGCATCCCTGGGGACGCTGGTGCAGCAGCTGGCGGGGATCACGATCCACCTGGCGCCGGCCACCCTGCTGTTCGCCGGCGGCAGCGCCTTCCTCGGAGCCCTTACCCGCACGCCGCTCACGGCGATCCTGCTCACCTTCGAACTCAGCAAGGACTACGCCCTGCTGCTGCCGATCGGACTCTGCACCCTGGCCGCCATCGCCGTGGCCGATCTGTTCAACAACCGCACGGTGGTGGACGCCATGCTGGAGGAGGCCCTTGCGCGGCAGGTGCCCCAACGCCAGCAGGAAACCTGAGCACCGCAACTGTCCGTGAACGGACCGGTCCTCAGTTCAACTCTTCCTGATCGGAGAACAGGGTCCTGGAGAGGAGGTCCTGCGCTGCTTCGGACAGGGAGCGGCCGGTGGCCGCCGCCAAGCGCTCAAGCTTGGCGTGCACCTCCGGGCTCAGATCGAGATCGATACGCCGGGGAAAGTGTTGGGGATCCAGCTGCCAGGAAGCGTCGACGCTGCATGGGTAGCCTGGGGGCTCAATGACCATTCAGAATTTTTACGCAGCGTAAGTGTGCCGCAACCAGACCCGACGTCTGCAGGGGATCGGCGTCCCATCACCGGGGCTGGTGATCAACCGCGCCGGCGCAGCACCGTGAGCAACCGGCTGAACACATCGGGCAAGGGCGCCTCGAAGCGCATCCGCTCGCCGGTGATCGGATGGTCGAGCCCCAGGGCCACGGCGTGCAGCGCCTGACCCGGCAGGGCGATCGGCAGCCGCCGGCAGCGGCTGTAGGCCGGATCTCCCACGATCGGGTGATTCATGTGGGCACAGTGCACCCGGATCTGGTGGGTGCGACCGGTATCCAGGCGGAAGCGGAGCAGGGCGTGGTCGCCCAGACGTTCCACCACCGTCCAGTGGGTGCAGGCGTGGCGGCCGCTGCCGTCGGCCACCACCGCGTACTTCTTGCGATCGCTGGGGTGGCGACCGATCGCCCCCACAAACGTGCCCGCATCCCCTGCGGGCTGGCCATGCACCACAGCCAGATACTCGCGGGAGGCGATCCGCTTCTGGATCTGCACCTGCAGCTTCACCAGCGCTTCCTGGCTCTTGGCCACCACGATGCAGCCGGTGGTGTCCTTGTCGAGGCGATGCACGATGCCGGGACGCATCTCGCCGCCGATGCCCGGCAGATCGGGGCAATGGTGCAGCAGCCCGTTCACCAGGGTGCCGTCCTTGTTGCCGGGCGCCGGGTGCACGGTGAGGCCCGCGGGCTTGTTGAGCACGATCAGATGCGCGTCCTCGAACAGCACATCCAGGGGAATCTCCTGAGGCACCAGATAGGGCAGGGGCTCAGGTGGCGGCATCCACAGTTCCACCGTGTCACCGGGGCGCAGGGGCGTCTTGGCGCGGCCGGTGATTCCGTTCACGCGCACATAACCCGCGTCGATGAACTTCTGGATGCGGGCGCGACTCTGCTCGGGGCGCTGACTCACCAGCCAGCGGTCGAGCCGCATCGGCAGGGGTTTTGGATAGAGGAGGGTGACCAGATCGCCTTCGCCCTGAGCGAAGCCGCCGCCGGAGGGGTCTCCGGTCGCTGCCTCCTCGCCCGTCGTCTGCCGCTGTGCTGTCATCCCTGCCATTGAATCAGGGCGATCGGAACGGAGTCTCCCCCTGCTGGCGGCGCCAGAGACCAGCGGCCCAACCTCAGACGTTCTGCAGGCCGAGAACGGCGGCGGTGTCCGCGCGCACCTGCTTCAGCATCGCGGCATCCTGCTTGAGGTCATGCCCGTAGGACGGGATGATCGACTGGATGGTTGAGCGCCAGTCGCCGATGAGTTCCTCACGCAGGACCGTCTCGATCATGGTCACCATGATGTAGGTGGCCGTCGAAGCCCCAGGAGAAGCACCGAGCAGTGCCACCAGGCTGCCATCGGCAGAAGCAACGATCTCGGTGCCGAATTCAAGCTGACCGGCGAAGTGCTTCTCCTTCTTGATGATCTGCACCCTCTGGCCGGCAACCGCCAGCTCCCAATCCTCTTCACGGACATTGGGATAGTACGCACGCAGGATCTTGAAGCGGTGGGTCATGCTCTGGAGCACCTGTCCCAGCAGGTACTCCTCCAGTGGAAAGTTGTCCTTGGCCACGGAGAGCATCGGCAGCAGGTTGGCCAGGCGCAGCGATCGCGGCAGATCGCAGTAGGAGCCGTGCTTCAGGAACTTGGTGGAGAAGCCTGCATAAGGACCAAACAGCAACCAGCGCTTGCCCTCGATGATGCGGGTATCGAGATGGGGGACGGACATCGGTGGAGAGCCCGTGGCAGCCTTGCCGTAAACCTTGGCACGATGACGATCAACCACTCCGGGCTTATCGCAGCGCAGCCAGATACCGCTGACCGGGAATCCCGCATAGCCCTTTGATTCGGGAATGCCGGATTTCTGCAGCAGGGTAAGGGCGGCACCACCAGCACCAAGAAACACAAAGCGCGCATCAATCGTGCGCTCGCTGCCGTTCTGCTCATGCCTCACGACGACGCTCCATCCACCTTCAGGGCGACGCTTCAGATCGACGACGGCCTCATTGAAGTGGACCTGGAAATCGCCATGCTTGCGGAGCACACCGAGCAGGTTTGTGGTGAGGGCCCCGTAATTGACGTCAGCTCCATTGGTGATGTGGGTGGCGGCCACCGCCTGGGCAGGATCACGCCCCTCCATGACCAGGGGAGCCCATTCGGCAATCTGGGCATGATCTTCCGAGTACTGCATCCCGTGGTAGCAGTGATGGGCACTCATCAAGGCATGGCGGTTCCTGAGAAAAGCCTGGTTATCAGCCCCCATCACAAAGCTCATGTGGGGGACGGGATGAATGAAGCTGTCAGATGAGGCGATCAGCCCCTGCCGAATGAGGTAGGACCAGAACTGGCGGGACAGATCAAATTCAACATTGACTTCGAGGGCCTTGGCGATATCCACCGTGCCGTCCTTACGCAGCGGTGTGAAATTGAGCTCACAGTTGCCGGCATGGCCTGTGCCGGCATTGTTCCAGGCGCCGGAACTCTCCTGGGCCTCCTGCGGCAGGCACTCCACCATCTCGATGGCGAGATCGGGCTTGAGCTGCTTGAGGAAGACCCCAAGGGTACTGCTCATGATGCCGGCCCCGACCAGCAGCACGTCTACAGATGTGTTGCTCATGCCTGCACCTCAGCCGCGAAGTTGACCCGGGCTCCGTCGGCCAGCACCACATAGATGCGACGCCAGGGCTGCTGATCCAGCAACCTCCAGGAATGCCCCCCGCCGGCGGTGTCTTCCGCCAGCAACAGAATCGAGGGGTCGAGGCTGAAGTGCTTCTGTTCGCGGGTGACGAAATCAAGGCGACCGCTGAGGGTGATCACGAACTGGCGCGCCGGAGCGGTATGCCAATCGAAGGAACCACCGGAATCCGTTTCCTGTAAGGAAATGCTGACGGCGTTCATCTTGGCGCTCAGAAGATCCCCCCGTGGCCCGGCCTGCAGATCCACGACACCGCTCTCGAAATGGGATTCGCCATCCGCGCCGGTCCACAAACGGATACACCTGAACATGGCTCTTCCGGTCGGACTCCTATGTCACACAAGTCTAATGAGCCGACCGGACTTTGCAGGGCTGCTCACGAAGGTTTAGAACAGGCCCGGACCGCCGAGGTGCCCCTTCATGACGGACATGCGCAACGAATCCGACAGCCTCGGCGTGGTTGCTGTGCCGGCGGACCGGCTGTGGGGTGCCCAGACGCAACGATCACTCCAACACTTCAGTATCGGCAAGGACCTGATTCCAACCGAGATGATCAGCGCCTACGCCCTGCTCAAGAAGGCAGCCGCTGAAGTGAACCATAGCCATGGCCGGCTTGAGGGCAACATCTATCGGCTGATCGTACAGAGCTGTGAAGAAATCCTCGCGGGCGAGCATCGGGACATGTTCCCGCTGCATGTGTGGATGACCGGTTCCGGCACGCAGTTCAACATGAATATGAACGAGGTAATCTCCAACCGCAGTTGCCAGCTCGCTGGCACGCCCCTGGGCTCGAAGACGCCGGTGCACCCGAATGATCATGTCAATATGTCGCAGTCGTCGAATGACACCTTTCCCACCGCCATGCACCTGGCGGCGGCAGTGGAGACCAGCACACGTCTGATTCCGGCGGTGCAGGCGCTGCACGATGCGATTGCCACCAAGGCCTCTCTGTGGCGTGACATCGTCAAGATCGGGCGTACGCACATGCAGGACGCCACCCCCTTGACGCTTGGGCAGGAATGGTCGGGTTACAGCGGCATGCTCGCTGATGGTCTCGATCGTCTGCGTGATTCGCTCAAGGGCGTCTATGCGCTGGCCATCGGTGGGACGGCGGTCGGCACGGGCCTGAATGCGGCAGAAGGTTTTGCCGAAGAGACAGCGGCTGAGCTTGCCGGGCTGACCGGGCTGCCCTTCGTGTCCGCGGAAAACAAGTTCACCGTTCAGGGCGCTCATGATGCCCTGGTGCAACTGTCCGGCACCTTCCGCACACTGGCTGTCTCGCTCTATAAGATCGCCAACGACATTCGTCTGATGTCCTGCGGACCGCGTGCCGGTTTTGCTGAGCTGCAGATTCCGGCCAATGAACCCGGATCCTCGATCATGCCGGGCAAGGTCAACCCAACCCAATGCGAAGCGCTGACGATGCTGGCCGTGCAGGTGATGGCCAATGATGTGGCAATCGGCTTCGGCGGCGCCAGCGGCTATCTGGAGATGAATGTCTACAAACCGCTGATCATCCACAACCTTTGCAGCGCGATCACCTTGCTCACCGATGGCTGCACCAACTTCCGTACCTTCCTGGTTGAGGGTGCCGAGCCGAATCGTGAAAGAATCGCGGCTTATGTTGAGAGTTCCCTGATGCTGGCAACTGCCCTCTCGCCGGTGATCGGCTACGACAAAACCGCTCAGATCACTCACCATGCGCTGGACAACAACCTCACCCTCAAGCAGGCGGCCCTGGAACTCGGCGTGGTGAGCGAGGCTGATTTTGATCGTATCGTCGATCCCATCAAGATGACTTCGCCGTCGATCGCCCGGGGCGATACAGCTGTCAGCTGAACAGCCTGCGGAAGACGTTGGTGTCCGCCAGGTCGATCAGTTCTTCGCCGCGGCCGGAGAGAATCGTTCGCAGGGCGAACAGCGAAAAGCCCTTGGCCTGCTCCACCGTGATCGTGGGCGGGATGATCAGCTCTTCTCGCGCGGTCACCACATCCACCAGTGCAGGGCCCTTATAGGCAAAGGCTGCCTTGAGAGCAGCTTCGAGATCGTGCGGCTTTTCAACGCGTTGACCGAACAGGCCAATGGCATTGGCGACCGCAGCAAAATCGGGATTATCGAGATCAGTGCCGAAGTTGACAAAACCATTGGCCTTCATTTCCAGCTCAACGAAATTGAGCGATGAATTATTAAAGACGACAATCTTCACTGGCAGTTTGTTCTGGCGCAGCGTCAACAGTTCGCCGAGAAGCATTGACAGGCCGCCATCTCCCGCAAGCGCCACCACCTGACGACCGGGATAGGCGGACTGGGCGCCGATCGCATGGGGCAGGGCATTGGCCATCGTGCCGTGGGCGAAGGAGCCGATCAGGCGTCGCTGACCATTCATGCGCAGATAGCGGGCCGCCCAGCCGGTTGGTGATCCCACATCCGGAATGAACACCGCATCCTCAGAAGCCAGGTCGCTGACTGTGCGCGCCAGGAATTGCGGGTGGATGGGTGTTCTGTTGTGGTCATCGATGGCCAGATCATCGAGGGCTTTTCTGGCCTCGACATAGTGCTGGCGCGAGGAATCAAGATGGTGTACGTCGGCATTGCCCTCCAGCAGGGGCAGGAGGGCCTGCACCGTGTCCCTGACGCTGCCCACCAGGCCGAGATCGATGGCGGTGCGACGGCCGAGGTTTTCGCCGCGAATGTCCACCTGGATGATCTTGGCCTTGGAGGGATAGAACTGGCGGTAGGGGAAATCGGTGCCAAGCAGCAGCAGCACTTCGCAGCTCTCGATCGCCCTGTAGCCGGACGTGAAACCGAGCAGGCCGGTCATGCCGACGTCGTAGGGATTGTCGTACTCAATGAAGGGCTTGCCGCGCAGGGCATGGACCACGGGTGCCTTCAGCTTCTCGGCAATCGCCAGCAGTTCGTTGTGGGCGCCTTCGACGCCGGCTCCTGCAAAGATCGTGATCTTCCTGGCCGGATTCAGAAGACCGGCAGCCTCAGCGAGTTCTTCATCGCTGGGGCGGATCACACGCGGCGCGTAGCGAATCGGGGCACCTTTGCGGTGCGGCTTGCTCTGCTTCAGAAAGATCTCGCCGGGAATCACCACCACAGCAACACCGCGTCGCTCGATCGCCGTGCGCATGGCGATCTCCAGAACGCGAGGCAGCTGCTCGGGAACGCTGACCAGTTCGCAATACACGGAGGCTTCCCGGAACACCTCCTGCGGATGGGTTTCCTGAAAGTAGGTGCCCCCCACCTCGGCTCCGGGGATCTGGGCCGCGATCGCCAGCACCGGCACCCGGCTGCGGTTGGCGTCGTAGAGGCCATTGATCAGATGGATGCTTCCCGGCCCACAACTGCCGACACAGACCGCCAGTTCTCCTGTCAGGGCAGCCTCCGCGGCCGCCGCGAGAGCCCCCGCCTCCTCGTGACGCACGTGCCGCCAGGCGATCGTGCCATCGCGGCGCAAGGCATCCGTAAAGCCATTGAGAGAATCTCCTGGAATTCCATAGATTCTCTGCACCGAGGCATCTTTCAGGATGTCAAGAATAGCGTCCGCGATTGTCGACATAACTGAGGGTGCTGGACGCCAGGATGCAACTGGAAGCTAGCGCCAATGGCCCTAGATGCCATCCTTCAGCTGTTGTTCCGTTCGCTTGAGACATCTCCCTGCGGCAGTTCCAGACTGATCGGCCCCAGCAGGGAGCGACGGAAATCATCGAGCAGCCTCTGGGCCATGCGCAGTTGATCGCCACTGGTGTGGCGGCTGGCGGCGGCCTGCAGCCAGGCATCGGCATCGGGGGCGTGGCTGGGATGGCCGGCTCCGGGAAAAGCATCCGTGACCGGGGCCTCGCCGGAGGTCACCGCCACACCCAGGGGCACGCCGTAGCGCCTTTCCAGCAACCCTGCCGCCACACCGGAGGTGGGCCATGGCTCCAGGGCCACCAGCAGCCGCACGAAGGCCAGCGCCACCGCCTCGGTGTCGTAGGCGGCCTGGCCGATGTCGTCGCAGAGGGCCAGCCGCAGCGCCGCCTGCTGGTCATCGAGGCGAGGCGGCAGCACCCCCGGGGCATCGAGGAGGTCGAGATCCTGACCGAGCCGCACCCAGCGCAGACTGCGGGTGACGCCGGCCTTGCGGGCGCTCTCCACCACCTTCTGGCGCACCAGGCGGTTGATCAGGGCTGACTTGCCCACGTTGGGGAAGCCGAGCATGAGGGCCCGCACCGGCCGCGGGCGCATGCCACGGTCTGCCCGGCGGGCATTGAGGGCCTCGCCGGAGCGGATGGCGGCCTGCTGCAGCTGCTTGACGCCGGTGCCGGCCTTGGCGTCGCACCACCAGGGGGTATGGCCATGGTCGCGAAACCAGCGGTCCCATTGCTTCTGGGCCGGGGCTGTGATCATGTCGCGCCGGTTGAGCACGAGCAGGTGCTGCTTGCCCCGGATCCAGCGCTGCAGGCGGGGATGGCTTGTGGCGAGGGGAATGCGGGCGTCGCGCACCTCAATCACCAGATCCACCTTCTCCAGGCTGGCCGCCAGGGCCTTCTCCGCCTTGGCGATGTGGCCCGGATACCACTGGATCGCCGGAGCGGCCGCGCTGAGGCTCACCAGCTCGGCACCCTCGTGGCCGGCCGCCATCAGGGCACCACCAGCACGGGGCAGGGAGCCAGTTGGATCACCCGGGCGGCGGTGCTCTGCTGGTCGTCCTCGAGGGTGATGCCGCGGGTGCCCATCACGATCACGTCGGCATTGATCTCGTCGGCCACATCACCAATCACAAAGGCAGGCACACCGTCCCGCTCAATCACCTCGCAGGCCACGCCAGCCTGCTCGAAGCTGGCGCGGGCCTGATCCAGCAGCTGGCTCACGGCGGCGGGGTCGTGCATCGCCCCCTCACCGGCCTCCACCACCGACAGCACCACCAGCCGGCTGCCGTGCTGCTGGGCCAGACGCAGGGCCACCGCCGCCGTGTCCATCGTCTGGCGGCTCTGGTCGATGGGAAACAGGATGGTGTCGAACATGGCGGGGAAGGTGGCTCCTCCTTCCTAGCGCCCGCTGGGGAGCGCGCGATGCACCAGGCGCGAGAACACGGCGGAGCCGTCATTGGAGGCGGCCACAGCGCCGCAGGGGGCCCGAGTGGGCAAAACGGCTGGCGCAGGGATCAGCCGGCGATCCGCTCCCTGATCCCCTCCATCACCGCCGCGAGCAGCTTCACCCGGGGGTGTTGAGCGAAGGCCAGGGGATCCAGCTCCTGCCTGAGCCGTTTCACCTCAGCCTTGAGCTCGGCGACCTGCCGCGCACTGTCCCAGGAGGATCAGGGCCTTGTCTTTCAGCCAGGATCTACTGCTGGCGAAATCGGGGCAGTGGCGTTCGACAAGCTGCCAGAAGTGTTTGGAATGATCGGCATGCACCAGATGGCATAACTCATGGATCACCACATAATCCACGATGGGGTGTGGGGCCTTGATGATGTGCCAGTTGAACACCACTCGGCCGCGCTGGTCACAGGAGCCCCAGCGCGAGCGAAAGGCACGGACACTCACCCCAGCGTGTGACACGCCGATCTGTCTGGCGTAGCGATCGGCTTTGTCCTGCAGGCGTTCGAGGGCACGGCCGCGATACCACTGCTCCAGGTAGTGGCGGATCCGTGCTTCGCGCTGCTCTCCCACCTCCCGGGGGCGAACGGTGGCCCTGAGGATTCCGCCGGAAAGGCACACTCCCACCGGATGCCCCTCCTGCACCTTGAGGCGGTAGTGGCGGCCGAGATAGGGAAACGATTCGCCGCTCACCAGCTCCCGTTGGCGCGGCGGCGGCGGCAGGAGTTGCAGCTCGGCCACCTTGGAGCGGATCCAGGGGCGTTTCTGCTGCAGGATCGCCGCCACCCGCTCATCCCCCAGGTGCTGCGGTACCCGCACCTGCAGCTCCGAGCCCACGATGTGCAGCGCGGCGGTGCGGCGCAGCGAGCGCAGCACCGCCACCCGCAGGCCCAGCAGCTCCTGAGGGATGGCGCTCACCGGAAGTGCCTCTTGCCCAGCTCCATGAACCGCTGCGTCACCGCATCCACCAGCTCCTTGCTGGCGAACGGTTGATCGAGGATCGCCCGCTTGATCTGCCGCTTGATGCGGGTCACCTCATCCCACTTGTCGAAGAAGCCCACGATCCGGGTGGCCTGCTCGAATTCACGCACCAGCTCGCGGGTGAGCGCAAGCACCTGCTCGTGGGTGTATTCATCCAGCGCCTCCTCGCCGGTGGCTTTGGCGAGCTCGGCCAGCAGCACGCCATGGAAGGCGAACTCGGTGTCGCTCAGCCCCAGATCGCTGGCCTGCTGGCTGCGCTGTTGCTCCATGCCATCGCGGAAGAGCAGCAGTTGCTGCACCAGCTCGGCCCACTTGTTGGCGTATTTCTGAATGATCTGCTCCAGGCGGCGGGAGAGGGTTTGGTAGTACTCGGGATCATCCTCCAGCTTCAGCTTGAGGTGGGCCTTGATGGCGTGTTCCACCTCGGAGGCTTTGGCCCGATCGCTGGTCTGAGCAGCCAGTAGCTTCTTGAACTCCACATCAAACAGCTTGGTGGGCGGCACGCGGGGATCCACGCCGGTGGCCCGCACGTGCTCCTCGATCAGGGCGCGCACTTTCTCGCCGCAGCCCAGGATGTTCAGGTGTTCATCCCGGTAGCGATTGCGGCAGCCGATGGTGATTTTGCCCAGGGCCTTGAGATCGGGGAGGAACGGCAGGGCTGCGGGATCCGGCAACACGATCTCCACCTGCTTGGCGAAGCTGCGGAAATCTGCTTCAAATTGCTGGCGTTTGAGTTCATCTGCCAACAGGGCGATGCAGCTCTCGAGGTTTTGCAGATCGGCGGCCCTGAGATGCTGCATCACGCGGGTGTGGGCGGCCTGGAGTTTGGGGATTTCATCCTTGAGGCTCCTGAGCGCACCTTGCACCTCGCTGGCGGAGAAGGCCTTGAGGGCCTCGGCGAGGTAATCGGTGAGGCCGTAGTAATCCACGATGTAGCCGCAGTGCTTGTTGGCGGCGGTGCGATTCACGCGGGCGATGGCCTGCAGCAGGGTGTGATCGGTGAGCTTGCGATCGAGGTACATCACCTGGCAGATCGGCGCATCAAAGCCGGTGAGCAGCATGTCTTTCACGATCAGCAGCGAGAGCGGGTGCTCGCTCAGCGGCTTCTTGAAGTTTTCGATCGCGGTTTTGTGATCAGCGGGATTGGTCCATTTTCGGTAGATCTCTTCATCGTTGTGCATCCCGGAGATGATCACGGCCGATTCAGGTGCTCCTGGAATCTTGTCAAGTTGCTCCTTGAGGAGCACCGCTGCGCGCCTGCTGCCCGCCACAACAATGCCCTTGAAGCCGTTGGGCAGGATTGTGCTGCGGAAGTGATCAACCATATCCAGCCCCACCCATTCCAGCCGTTGCGGTGCCTGCAGCACAGCACGTTCGGTGCCGTACTTGCGCTTGATCTCGGCCTGCTGCTCTGGTGTTTTGTCGGCGAAGTAGCGATCAAACAGGGCATCGAGGGAGTCGCCGGTGACTTTGGTTTTGGCTTCGCGGCCCTCATAGATGATCTGCACGGTGGCGCCATCGATCACGGCCTGCTCGATCGTGTAGGTGTCGATGTAGGGGCCGAACTCATTGGTGGTGGTGATCTTCTCCACCTTCATCAGCGGCGTGCCGGTAAAGGCGATCTTGGGGGCATTGGGCAGGGCCGCATTGATCGAGGCCCCCAGCGCGCCGTATTGGGTGCGGTGGGCTTCATCGGCTAGCACGATGATGTTGGCGGAGGCATTGAGGCACACCGTGCCCAGCTCGCCGGCCTGGGCCTTCTGGATCGTGGCGGTGATCAGATCGGAGCCGTCTTTGGCCAGCAACTCCTTGAGATGGCCTACGGACTTGGCATTGAGCACCGTTTCGCCCTGGGCATGGCGGAAGGTGGCGGTGAGTTGTGCATCGAGTTGGGTGCGGTCGGTGAGGAACACCAGCTTGTGGGTGCGCAGCAGCGGATCGCGGCGAATTTTGAGGGTGAGGAACACCATCGTGAGCGACTTGCCGGATCCCTGGGTGGCCCAGATCACACCCCCTTTGGCCTTGCGATCGGCGCCTTGCTTGAGGCGCAGGATGGTTTTCTGCACCGCGCGAAACTGCTGATAGCGGGCGATCTTCTTGATCGTGCGGCCGCTCTCGGTTTCGAAGATGGTGAAGTTTTGAATGAGGTCGAGGAAGTTGGCGGGTGCCAGCAGCCCCTGGATCAATACCTGCTGCGAATGGGGAGTCTCGCCCAGCTCTTTCATGCTGAGTGGATAGGGATCCTTCCACTCCAGGTAGTGTTCCATCGTGGAGGAGATGGTGCCCACCCGTGCCACATCGCGGTGGGTGGCGATCATCACCTGGTTGTAGTGGAAGAGTTTCTCGCAGCCTTCCGTGGCGCCGGGGTTGCGCAGGTTGGCGTAGCGGCGGAGTTGGGTGATGCCCTCCGCCATCGGATCGGTCACATAGGGCGACTTGCACTCGATCACACCGAGCGGCAAGCCATTCACGTAGAGCGTGATGTCGGGGATGATGGCCTGGGATGAACCCTGAACTTTGAGTTGATCGATGCACAGAAACTCATTGTTGCTGAGATTTTCGAAATCGATCAGTTTCACGGTCTGCCCGCGGCGGCCACTGCCCAGATCCTGCTCCACGCTGAAGTAGTGGGTGAGGCGTTCCCAGAACCATTGATTGGCCTCCATCAGGGTGGAGGCTGGAATCACGGACACGTCTCGCATCACCTTGCGGAGGTTGTCGGCGCTGATCCAGGGGTTGATGCGCTGGATCGCCTGCTCCAGGATGGGCGTGAGCACCACCTCCTTGAGCGAGAAGCGGTGGTCGGTGCTGCCGGGCAGGAGCGTGGTGCCATCGAGGTGGCTCCAGCCGAGGCCCTGGAGTTGCGCCAGGGCGGGGAGTTCGACGTGTTGGCGTTCGTCTTCGGCCATGGTTAGACGGTGACCCGCTTGCGGCCGGACAGGAGATCTGCGGTGACCGATTTTTTTACCTTACGCAATGCCGCTATCCTTCTGTTTGTCGCGTTGATCAAATTCTTACTTGACGACAAAAGAGATGCAGCCTTCGCTTGAGTCTTCGAATCAGGCAGGCAAACGATGATCTTGTCAAGATCACCTTTCCCAAAGTTTGCCTGAGCGGAAGCATTGGCGTTGTCTTCTAGTTGAGATACAACCTGTCGCGATTCCAGGAGATGAATCATATACTCTCTTGTGATGTTGTCGTTCGCTGGAGCGAAGAGCCCAACTCGGTAGTTCTGAAGTAATACCTCGCCCGTTTGCGGCACGACCCCGACTCTTCCTATGTTGCCAGTAAGCGACATTAAGATATCACCAGGCTTCAGCCTGAACTTCTCCTTGTCAGCCGCGAGATCCCAAGAAACCTTGTCGCAACCTTCGGTAAGAACAACTCCGTTACCAATGACTTGTGAGATCTTGATTACCTTTACGCCGTGCTCTGCAAAGTCAGGGGTCCTGAACTGGTATCCATGCCTGAGTGTCACAATATCGCCCAGGGCAACTGCTTGATGCTCCGACTCGGGTTTAATTTGGAATGCACTTGCGGAAAGCGATGCATGGGTGAGTTGCAGCTTGCAGACTCGCTTCTCATTTGCTTGAATAAGTAGATCAATCCCAGAGAGTATCTCGGCGATCTTCTTCTGCTCGGGGAGTGGGGGGAGCACTATTTCCAATTCCCTCAGGTCTGTGCCTGAAATTGCGTCAAAGGTGCTCCCTTGTGAAATTCTTTGGAGATAACCCTTCCTGAACTCAATGTAATGCCATAAAAACTCCTGAAGCAAGTTTTCTTGATCTGCCCTCAAGGCAGCGAGCCCTCTTCCAATGCAGCAATTTTCTGGGGCAAGGTTTGATTCTCCTACAGGCGCTCTGACCGAGATGAGAATGTCATTCTTGCTTGCGATTTTCAATGGCTCTGAGCACCATGTCTTTGGCTGTGCATATTTGTCGGCGAATTCTGACTTTCCCTGAAAGAAAGGAAGTCCGATTCTGTCTTGATTGTAGGTATCTGAACTTGGGGATTGCCCGAGAATGATCTCGCACACCTTCCCGAGTTGTACTTGTTCCCAAATCTCACTCATAGCCCAACTCCCTCAAATACCCATGCATCACGGCTTCCGCCTCCTTCACCTCCGCATCAATCTGCGCCAGCGACACCCCATACTTCTCCCACCACCGCTCAACCTGCTGAATCACCGCATCCGAGGCATTCCCCAGCTGCTGCCGGATCTGCGCCTTCTCGGTGATGTCCTCCCGAAACTTCAGATACTCCCCATCCTTCGGCACCAGCACAACGCTCACGTCAAACCCCTCCAGGATCTCCTGGATGGTTTCGCTCTCAAGCTCCTTGATCGGCACCCCACCATGCAGGATGCCGCGCACATCGAAAGGTTCCGGTGGTGGTGAGGTGTCGGCGTAGCGGCGGATGTTGAGGTTGTGGTCGTTCTCGCGGATCTCTTCGAGCGGCACCACCCGTGAGAAGCGTTTGATCTCGTTGTAGGCGTCAAAGCAATCCACCACCTTGGCAATGTCCTGCTCCCGGAGGATGTTTTGATTCTTGCCCTCCTGGTAGTCGAGCTCGGCATTGATGAACAGAACATTGCCCTGGCGGTGGGCCGGCTTGCTCTTGTTGAGGATCAGCAGGGCGGCGGGAATGCCGGTGCCGTAGAACAACCCCGACGGCAGACCGATCACCGCCTCGATCAGGTCATCTTCCAGGATGCCCTTGCGGATCTCGCCCTCCTGTCCGCCGCGGAACAGCACGCCATGGGGCACCACCACCCCCATGACGCCTTCCTGATTCAGCGAGGCGATCATGTGCTGCACAAAGGCCAGGTCGCCCGCATCCTTCGGCGGTATCCCGTAGCGGTAGCGGCCGTAGCGCTCGTGTTCGGCCAGATCCCGACCCCAGTTCTTCAGCGAGAAGGGCGGATTGGCGATCACCCGATGGAAGCGCATCAGCTCGCCATCCTTGAGATGTCTCGGCTCGCCCAGGGTGTCGCCACTGCGGATGTCGGCACTGAAGATGCCATGCAGAAACATGTTGAGCTTGCAGATCGCCCAGGTGCTGCGGTTCATCTCCTGCCCGAACAACTGCAGGTTCGCCGGGTTTTCGCCGTGGTCCGCCAGGTAGTTGCGGGTGTGAATCAACATGCCACCCGAGCCGCAGGTGGGATCGAGCACCATCATCCCCGCCCTCGGCTTGATCAACGCGATCAGCAGCCGCACCACCTCCGCCGGCGTGTAGAACTCTCCCCCCTTCTTGCCCGCTGAATCGGCGAACATCTTGATCAGGTACTCGTAGGCAGCGCCCAACAGGTCGGGTCGATCGAAGTCCTCGTTTCTCAGGCGGAAGCTGCTGTAGTGCGAGAGCAGATCCCTGAGTTTGCGGTCGTTGAGTTTGTTTTTGTTGTTGAAGTCGATCGCGCTGAGCACCCCCTCCAGCATCGGGTTCAGTTCTTCGATCGCATCGGTGGCCTTCATCAGATCGGCGCCGATGTCGTGTTTGAGATCCCTGAGGTTGTGCCATCTTGCCCGCTCGGGCACATAGAAGGTCTTGTTGGACTAAGCCGCTGCGCGGCAGATTCAAATCCACTATAGCCAACTCTACGCAGTACGCGTAAAGAATGCTGGCTTGATTGCAGCATGCATGGGCTGGTGAGCGGATGCCGATCGCCCAGGAG